>Ga0214543_1002667_pt1 | contig 34992 bp, 18 predicted proteins | sample CNSS2metaG_FD_160094 | JGI IMG/M metagenome (GOLD analysis project Ga0214543, IMG submission 160094) | Root nodule microbial communities from cowpea collected in UCLA plant growth center, Los Angeles, California, USA - CNSS2 | ecosystem: Host-associated > Plants > Roots > Nodule | place: USA... | reverse complement strand
TATATTACAATCATTCAGGTTCGTTGAAAATAATCTCAGGTCTAAAAATTAAAATCAATATAGATGTGTAAAAGTTAATATGTGAATTAATTACATTTTCTAATTTAACATACTCCATTTCATGCATTTCTAATGAAAACCTATCCAAGATGTTGTAGCAAAGGACAATGACAAGACCCAATCATTTTCCTTGATTGTAAATGTGTGATTAGGAGTAGTATATTTTGTATAGGATTAGCCTTTTATTTATGTAAATAAGTTTTTTCTTTAGGCCTTATATTTGGACCAAACACATATTTCTTTTGAACCGTATATTTTGACTATTTTAGTATAACAATCTCTGATTTAATCGATTATGTAAGTACCATAATCGATTAAAATAGACAACATCCTGTAAATAGTGAAGTTTGTTGATTTAATTGATTATGTAAGTACCACAATTGATTAAAATAGACAGTGTTCTGCAGATTTGTAGATTTAGCTTTTTAACTTGACTCTTGAGTGACCAGAAGCACTAAGGTGTTCTTTGGGCTACATTAGGCCTCAAGCAACCCTAGAAACATTGCTTATGGGCCAAGAAATCCTCTATCTTGCTTTTCAAGGTACATGCATTGGGTCGTTAACTTGTTCATGAATTTGACAACTTATTAGTCACTCTTGAAGAAAATTCTAGAGGTTGCTAGTTTCAAGATTCTTTGCATTTTTATTTTTCAGTTGAGACTTCAGTCAATTCCTCTATTCTATAAATAAGAGTGCTCAAGCATTGTAAAAATAACTTGGAAATAACATAGAGAAATTTTTCCAAATTTGCAGCTCAACCTTTTCTAAGTTCACTAGTGTAACACCCCATTTAAATAATAACTTTAATTTAAATGAAATGTCACACATATAGAATATAAGAGACAAGTCCTGGAGTATAACACTACTCCTTACAGTATCCAGAAATGCTAGAAGAAACCAAGGTACACCACGATGCCAAATACAATTGAAGTAAAAGATTGACAATAAATCAATGAAGTGCCAAGCAATACAATACATGGGTCGTGGCCTTAATGGAAAGCTGGAAATCCAATCTAGAGAGAGACTATGCAGCAGAACCTCCATCACCCTGATGATCACGGGGAGTTCTCACATATGCTCACATCAACAAGTTGATGATCATTGCAAAAAAGAGAAAACCACACAATGGAACATACAACAAGCCGAAAAGGGTAAGCTAGAGTAGAAAATAGTTTATCATACAGTTGCATACAATTTCACAGTCCAAGACGCACATGCCAGCCAATCATGTTATGACTTCTTAAACAATACACTAAGACTCAGACACGACTTATCCGAATACATATAATTAGTCGGATTCAGCAGATGCTTACACTTGTGGTGGACATTCCCTACTCTACCGAGCTGCTCTCCCCCGAGCTAAGTGTTACAATGTCTCAACCCCCACACATAAGGTTAGTCCTTAATGAGTTTCAGGCCTCCTACTACTCTCACCACAAGAGTCAGTCCGCTCTATGTGAGACTAACTGACTCCTTAGAGCGTCAGGATGCAACCTTACCTTGAATCCTTACTAAATTATATATATGGGGCACCACCATGAACTCCCACTAACAGGGGTCATGGAATTACGTCCCGACCACTGAGGCACCACCATGAGATCTCCTCTAGAGATTCATGGAATTATGCCCTAACCACATACACATCATGTTCCAACAACCAGGTAAATACTTATCGTGCATATAAATCTTATGCCAACCTTGATAACCAACCCCCATTCATATTCCATGTCAAATCCATATCAACTCATCATTCTCAATCCATGAAACCATCCATACATGCAACATCCCCAAATCATGTTAAACTCATCCATCACAGACTATAGATTATCTCATTCATACATAATCACCCAATTCATACTTTAAAAGCAAGATCAATACAAACATATAGCCAACATTTGAGAACAAAGAAACAACAGAACAAGCCGCATCCTCGCCCAAGTTCTCGTTCAGGCAAAAAGGTCTCGCTCAAGCGAGCTCCTTTCGCCTAGGCGAGAGCTCGACAAACAAGAACAATGGTCTTCTCCGCATTCTCGCTTAGGCGAGACTTCCCTCGCCTGAGCGAGACATCCACTCGCTCAAAATAGGGTTGGTCGCCTGAGCGACAACTCGCGTAAAAGAGCCTGAGCGAGCCTTTGTTAATCTCGCCTAGGAGAGACACGCTCGCTTGGGCGAGAAAATCAGTGCTCACTATATGGAAACTATATTGCCTTGACGCATACGCCACTGCCTTCTTCTATTGCATCAATACGCAACCCAAACCCAAATGTGAGGCATCACAGTAAACCTCAAAAGGTTTACCCACATCAGGGATAACCAATATGGGAGCACTCGTCAACCTCCACTTAAGCTCTCGAAAGCTTTCCTCACATTTATCCGTCCAAGTGAAAGGTTGGTCCTTCCGGGTAAGCTGTGTTTGAGGCGCCACTATCTTGGAGAATCCTTCTATGAATCTCCTATAGTAGCCAGCTAAACCCACAAAGCTTCTGATCTCTGTTGTTGACTTGGGACTTTCCCACTTAACCACTGCCTCAACCTTGGCTAGATCCACTGCAATGCCCAATGCGGATATCACATGCCCCCAAAAACTGCACCTCGTCCATCCAGAATGATAATAAGATACAAAAGTTACAAAAAAGAAATATATTGAATAATAGAAATCACGAAGAGTTAAGATACATTACGTCCAACCCCCGTGAATAAGGGAGTTAATTACTCTTATAAATTATAAACACTAAAAAAGAATAATGATGAATGTCTCCAACCTCCAGGAATGAGTCTTAACTTTCTCTCCTTTTAGATCAAGTTCCCTCTCCAAAAAGAATTATTTTTAACTACGTGAAGCCTTTTATTTATAAATTTTCCAAAATGCATAACTCATTGTATTAGGCATGAATTTGTACTTGAAGTAACCAACTTTAATATCTAATTTTGTTGATAATTAAATTATTCAATTTTGTTGAGAATTGGTTTTGTTGATATATTTTTTAATCTTCATTTGTAAAATATTTCACAAATAAAAAAACTTATATTTTCCAAAATTATCCAATCAAGTCTTAATCGTCTAATAAAAAATAAAATACTTATCTTTTCTTAAATTATCTAATACAATCTTAATTATCTAATAAAAGATAAAATACTTATCTTTTCTAAAATTATTTAATAATCTCTTAGTTATTTAAAAAGATAATAATAAAATACCAATAAAAGATAAAAACAAACATAATAAAAAATATGATAATGTCAATTATGAATCCCCATTGCAAGGGTAGGCATCCTCACCTTTATCCTTACATGAATCCCATACTCACTAGAACTTTCTTCATCTTGGCAACTATATGTGTCAACACCCCTTAGAATCATGGTATTCTTTCTTGGACATTAAGATGCAACATGACCACTACCAAGATAGTAGAAGCATTTTATATCATTGGTGTGAGTGTGTGACCATGCTCCCTCCCTTAGCTTTTCTTTTTCTTTCTATTTCCCTAAGTTCCTACAAGATTTTTCTTCTACTTGCTTGTCCTCCCTCTTGTAGTCCTTTTTAACATATAAGCTAAAGTGGAGAGTTTTTAAGCATTTTTTCTCAAATGTTGTTGTTTTTGTACCAAGTCACTTAATAAGTCTTGGTATGGAAACAATTCCACTTTATCTTTAATGTCAAGATTGAGACCATTAAGAAACCTAAGATGGTTGTCTCTTCTTGCTCTCTAATTCTCGCCCTCATCATATATAATCCATCCTTTGTCTATATTCCTCTACACTCATGTTCTTTTGTTGGAGTATTTAGAGTTTGTCCATAATCTCCCTATGGTAATAAGATGGGATGTACCTCCTTCTTAAGGCACTTTTCAAGTCATTTCAATATTCAACTTGAGGGGAATTAGTAAGTCTTCTCTCCTCCTTTAGGGACATCCACCAATACATGACATTCCACTAAAAACTAAGGGTGGCCAATGGCACTTTTCTATCCTCACTCACTTGGTGGAAAACAAAGAGTTGCTCCACCTTCATTTTCCAATCTAGATATGCTTCAACATCTTATTTACCATGGAAATGAGGGAGATATACCTCAACTTTCCTTAGAGTATGCTCATGCTCACACTCTCTCCTAGTTCTTCTTGATGGAGGAGGTTGAAACAACTGATGTAATATCCCTTCGCTACACTAGTGATCTAACGTAACACTCATAAATTGGGTGAGAAAATAAACGAAACTAAAAAGCTAAAAATTGAAGAAAAGTAAATGTAAGAAAATAAATTATATAAAACAAGAACAAATAAAATAACCAACTAAAGTGGTGACTCAAATTGCTATAATCTTTACTTAAGTGGTCATTGTCTTGTTCTCAACATTCTTAAAGTGTTTTTATGGTAAACTCAATTTTTTCACCCTATCTTGAACACGAAATAACCTATTTATATTTCATTTCCTTTTTGACATTTAAGCCAAAATAAAATTAAAACTTTACATATTAATTAGAATAATTGTCTAAATTCGTCCATGTTGCATTATTTTTGTCTACTAAGCCCACGTCTCCATCAGTTACTTCTACTTAATTTCCTTTTGATCTTCATGCAACTTTTGCTTTTTGTTTTTTGAATGTTTTTTTTTTATATAAAGGTTGAGTTTTCCTATCTCTCTCGATCATCCCATGACTTCTTATGTGATCATTTCTTGATATTCTATGCTTCATTGATCCTTCTTTTGATTTCTTCATTACTTTCAATTTCTTTACTTCCTTTAATATCTTTCTTTCCTTTTATTGCTTTGTCTCGATCGCTTTTTGTCGATATCCATATCCTTGACAAAATAAAACAACATGTAATCAGAAGCAACAACATGAATTATGTAAAGACTACGTTTCTGAAATAGGAGTGATCCAAGATCATTTAAACACTTTTTTTGTTTGCTTCAATTCTCTTCCTTTTAGTTCTTTTTCACCCCTCATTTTCCATATACGTTATAAGTTGAACTTGACAATCGAAATAAATTTATAATATTGTTATTATTAATAACTAATAAAATCATCAAACTTTTCATTTATTTCTACTGCTTTTTATTTAATATATATTTTTAAAATATTATCATTGTTATTATTGCAAACTATAAATATTTAAATAACTTAGAAAAATAATTTATAAGTTACTTTTTGCTTCATTAGTTGGACATTCACCACCTCGGACATCTTATGCCATAGTAATATGCCATTAAATAAAGAACGAAAAAAAAAAAAACAAAAACACAGCTAGAAAATACTTTTGGGAACAACTTTACTCTCTGGTATGATTCGAAAAGTATTTTTCAGAGTTTGTTATAAAAATAAATTCATGTTAAAAATTGTTGTCAACAAACTATAAGAAACAAATCTTAACTTTATACTAACTGAATGAGAAATTTGATAGAATTATTTTGTAAGAATGAGTAAACTCAAAACAACACAGTGAAATAAGATGTGGGTAAATTTTCATTTACAAAATTAATGAAAGAGATTTTTTTTAATTAAATTCTTACTAATTTTAGCTTTTAAATGATTTTGTTTTTATTGTTTTTCTAAAATTAAAATAACTATTTTGTTACATGGCCTAAACTGTCCATTGAAAATACTTCTTCACCGTAGCTTTCTCTTCAATCAATGATGCACTAAATCTTTTGACACAGGAAATGAAGATGTCTTCCTTCAATTCAAACACTTTAAGGTTCAAAGTATCGGGTGTCTATAATGATATTATGACTATATGCATAAAATTATAATAAATATAGTATTGAACATATAAAGATTACCTAGAAAACAATATTATATATGGTATATTTGCACATTTTTACCTTTATGTGCCTACATTACACATGTGTCTAGAAAGTTTGGATTTTGCTAACTTGGTTTGTTCACCTATAATCCTTGATTAACCAATGCTAACCTTATCTTGAGAAGGTGATAAGGTTTAGGTGTACGTTGTTACTATGGCCAAGATGTTTATACTACTATTATATACATTATAATAGTTTATGTATTTTTGCTATTAGAATTAATAAAAGACTTAATTAAATTTTGAGTCTTTGATAAGTTAGGAAACTTTAACAGAGTTCCTAATAAATTTTGAATGATCTGTTGAGTACTCAACAAAATTATATTTTTTTAATTTGGTCCGTACTATTTAATTTTATTGTTAATTATGTGATGTGACAATTAATTAGGTGATATATGAGTACTCTCTTACTCTCTCATCTTACATAGTTGTCTTAGCATATAGATTTATAGTTTTATGATATTATAATTTTATAATTTTCAAATTTCAAAATTTTATAATTTTATAATTTTATAGTGTTATATTTTATAATTTTATATATTTTCTAAACTCAAATCATAATTAAGTATTAATAAACATAAAAAAAATTCACAAAAGATTGTGAGTGTAATTAGAGTTTAGACCATTTTTTTTTATAAAAGAGAATATTTAGTAATAATAAAAAAAACTAAAGAAAAGGATAATGTAAATAACAGATGGGGAAGAATATCAACGTGTAAACTATTTCTTTCTGTAATCTAAGAATTTGTATATGTATCTCCATAAATTAAGAAAATTTAAATTTACCTTAATAATGTGTTTGGATGAAGTAATTTAAAAGAGTAATTCATTTATTTGGAGAATTTGAATTTCTTTTGAGTAAAATGACTTGTTTGAATGGGGAAATTAAAAGAGAATTGAAATTGAGGAATTTTAAGAAGATATTTCAAATCACTAAAATAGTAGAATTTGAAATTCACTCAAAAAAGAAAGGAAATTGAAATTCCACAATTTGTGAAATTCCTCATTGTTCAATATTGGAAGTGTCAATTGGACCTAGACGACCCAGATGACCTAGACAGGTCAGGCCAGTCCGACGACTTATTGGCTGAGCCGACCAGATGATCCTGATAGACCGAGCAAGCCCGACGACACAGATGGGCGGGCCTAACTACCAAAATGAGACAGGTACGCTCGAAAACCCAAACAGGTTGGGCAGGCCTAACAACCAAGACAGGTCAGGCAGGCCCGATGACCCAAACGGGTTGGGGGCCTGATGAACCAGATGATCTTGACAACCCATACGAACCAGGCTGTCCAAATTTTGAAATTCATCCAAATTTGGCTGAGTTGACCTCGACCAAAATTTGGTGTAGTCTGCACCGGCCGAAATTTGGTGGAATGTGACTTAGTTGGCTCCGATCTAAATTTGGCCAAATTGGACTGAGTTTACATGAGCCAAAATTTGACCAAATTTGGTTGATTCAGCTCGATCAAAATTTGATCGAATTTAAATATTTTAAGGTTACAATTATATTTGTTAAATTTAATTTCAAAAATTATATTTTAAATAAATATTATTAAAATGAAATTTTAATTCATAAGAGAAATTCAATTATTTTATCCAACACAAGAGATTGAAATGTAAGGTATTTCAATTACTTTATCCAAACAAAGTATTTAGAAAATGAAGGGAATTCAATTTCAAGAATTTCAAATGCAATGTATTTCAATTTCTTAGAATTGTTGAAATGCTTCGTCCAAACACAAGGTATAGGAGCAACGTCAAACTGAATTTATCCTACATGACAATATGTGTATCGTCATTAAGGTAGGATTAGTCTTTTCAGCATCTAATAGGCTAAATATGAAAATTATAGGGTTTCTGCTTGTACCCCAATCCTTTCTCATGTACTCTCAAATTCCTTCATCAATTACATTTATATCTTTACCAACCAAGATCGGTAAGATAATTAAAAAAAAGTTATTATGTGTTGTTTATCCGTTGTTTCTTCACTAAAACTTGTACCTCCCAATTTCTCACGTTTTCAAAACATAACCTCTGCCTCTTCCTTCTTTCATCTTGCTATGGTCCCTTGAGTTTTTGTTGTGGTCCCTCCGTTTGAATCTTTTGTGGTCCTTTGCACTCGTGTCTCTTCTCTCTTCCTTCATCCACATCAGGTACGAGTTCCCTGAATGTTTTTTTGCCGCCAACATGTATCTTTTTAACGCTCTACAATGCATATACATGTTTTTGGTTGTTTGTTGATATAAGATGTTCAATATTTAATCATTCTTTGGCTTCTTTTATATTCATGATGCATTGAAAGTGGTTGAAAAAATAAATAACTTGATTAAATACCAAATATGGACCTTTGGTTAAGAAAAAAGTTATAAAAAACATACCGGATGTCAACATCCAGTACTGCTCAAAATTTACAGATGTGGTCATTCGTAGTATAAAACAGAAAACACATGCCTTAAAGTGACTACCGGATGCTGAGATCTGGTTTGTATCTTTTACATTACGATGTTGACCTCCGGTTGATATACAAAACGAATGTCAACTGTGCATTTCACCGGATGTCGAGATCCAGTGTTTGTGAAGTCCATCGATGTCAACCCGTGAACCAGATGTCGACTTCCAATTCACTTATTGGGGGTACATGAGAATAAAAACGGATGTCAACCCTTACACCGGATGTCGAGATCTAGTTTTGATGGAAAGCACAAATGTTAATTAGTGAACCGGATGTCGACATCCAGTTCACTTATTTTTAGGTCCAATTTTTTTTTTATAGTTGCTTACTATGTATTTTTGGCGTTGTGATTTTTGTATATGTCTTATATGATTTTCTTAGTTTTACAAATATTCATTTATTAATTATAATTTTGTATATATTTTTACGAAAAGCATTGGGGTACATGGAGAATGAAAATGAATGTTTGCATTACATTGGATGTCGAGATCCTGTGTTGATGAAAACCATAGATGTTAATTAGTAAACCGGATGTCAACATTCGATTTGGGTCCATTATTTTTATTTTTTTTAATAATTGTTGACCAAGTATTTTGGTCTTCTACTCGTATTTTATTTTCTTATATATATATATATATATATATATATATATATATATATATATATTCATTTATTATTTCTATACTAGATCTTGACCTCCGTAACTTAATATCATATTGTGGATGTCGACATCCATAATGGTGCAGTATCAATGCCACATCCGTGAATTAAAACTCAAAACATATGAACCAAATGTCGACATCTGCAATTCAATTGTCTCAATCGAATGTCGACATCCGTAATAGAACAATTTAAGTACCACATCCATAATGAAAACTAAAAAAACATGAATTGGATGTCAACATCCACAATTCAATTACTTGAACCAGATGTCAACATCTGTAATATTCCAATTTACTTGCAACATCCGCAAAAGAAAGTTCAAAAAATGTGAACCAGATGTCGCCATCCACAATTCAATTGCTTGAACCGAATGCCGACATCTGTAATGGTCCAACTTAATTGCCACATCCGGAAATGATAATTCAAAACATGAGAACCGGATATCGACATCCGTAATGTCCAACTTAATTGCCACATCTAGAAATGATAATTCAAAACATGTGAACCGGATGTCGACATCCGCAATTCAACTCCCTGATCGAATGTCAACATCCGTAATGGTCTTTTTCAGAAAAAAAATGTTACGGAAGTTCACTTCCGCTATTTCAAATAACATATTCAAACTAGGCAGCGTCTCGTTTACAAATTTAAACATGGATTACATAGATAAAATATACAAATGATTAAGTAGACGAAGGATCAACTTAATTGGAATGGAAGGAAGCTAGAAAGGATGTGAAGCACAACACAACACAAAATAAAGCATCCGGAGGCTGCAACTGCTATAATGCCAATTAATCAGAGGGGAGAGAAGAGAGAAAAGGAAAATGACATATGTAAGAGAGAGAAGGGGTTGCTGCCGCACAAAAGGAAACTAGGTCAAAGGAACGCATGAGTGGGTACTATATTAAATCTAGGAGAAAAAAAATGTACTCTTTACTTTTTACTCTGAAGGGCAAAGTAAGGATTAAATAAGTTTTTGGAGGTACAAGGAAAAAGGATTGGGTACAGGGAGAAGCCCCCAAAAATTATAAGGTGGAGAAAGAATTTGCTCATCATGTATTATACGTAAATGGATTCGATTCTAATAAGTACAATTTCCTCCTACACCTCTATGTATTTCAACTTGCACTCTCATAGAATTATGAGATGTCTTATTTATCCTTATATTCTTTCTTCTATACCTACGCACTCCTCTCTCTTCCCGAAGTCCTTTCTTCCTCTACCTACACTGACACCCTTCACTCATCACTTTCTTCTATCCGAAATACACATATAAAAAATACATTATAAATTTCATAATCTAGAATATGAAAACAAAATTTGTATTCTAAATTATAAAATTCAAAATAAATTTCATAATCTAAAATATAAAAACAAAATGTATTTTAAGTTTGAAAATTCAAAACATATTTTTTATTTTATATGATAAAATGCGCGATCCAAAATACAAAATTTATATTTTGAAATATACAATTCAAAATACCGCATTTAAGAATATATAATCCCGAATATCTAAGTATATTTCGAAATTCAAAATAAAAAGAAGATGAAATTAGAGGTGTAGGAAGAAATTATGGATGTGCAGGAAGAAGCTTGCGAATGAGTAATTAAAGCCCAATGAGTGGGTTTGAGCCTCCTATAACAACTATCGCGGCGGCACAGCACGAAATTAGGGTTTAGCATTCCATTTAGCTATCTATAAAATCGTGGCACCACTCCTCATGCCCATATCTTCCTTCTCTTCCGTCTTTGAAATTGGGTAAGGCTTTTTGTGTTCAATACTAATTCTTTTCGTTCTGCAACTGTTTGAGTGCTTCTCATTCTATGTTTTGGAAGTTTTTGTTGAAAAGAAAGCCAATTTGCAGAGCAAGTGCGTGTATTATGTAAAAATGACGAAACTTGCATTGAAGGTTGGCGAAAACAATTGCGATTCTCCGTGCCTATCAGATTCACTTTGTTTTGATTATGGCCTCGAACAAGTCGCTAAATTTTTTCGATTTTTCTTTCCTTTTCATCGATTGTTTTAACTGATTTTTTGCAGGGTTTTTTATTTTGTGAATGGATTGAAGTTAAGGTCTTTGAATGTGTTTTGATGATTAAACGAAGCTCTTAATCTGTATTCTATGCTGATTTGGTTTTATAAATTTGTTTTCAAACTTTATAAAATTAATTATTTAATTATTGTAAGCGTGAAAAATGTGATTATTTGGAAAATATGGTCATCTATAAAGCAAATTGGTTTTTCTATACCAAGATTGTGTCGGAAGATGACTAAATTCATCTTTTGTCCTCCATGCCGTTTAAACACATGAAGTCCTGTGTTCATGTAGTACCATAACATCGGGGATACACATCATGATTTTATTTTATTTTGATGTTCTTCTATATGTTTTTCTCAGGAATTTTTTTTATCATTTATGTGATAAGTTTAATTTAAAATGATAGGAACTAAAAGTTAAGGAATGAATGAAAAATTTAGATCAAATTTGTTTAATAACGGTAATAAGAGAAGAAATAGAAAGATACTTATTTAAAACAAAGCAAAATAAATACAAATTCAATATTAAAGATTAGTGTCAAAATATAACTAGAGATTACACATTACTTTTCACTAATTAATTAGTATTCAAAAACATTACCCACCTTCTACTCATTAATTAGTATTCAGAAGAAGTTTACAGGCCACTTTCCTATATGATGATTTTGTAGAATTTAGTTTTCTATTAAACAAATGACATCAGGAAAACAAATAATTAACTAACATTACATTTATGCATTTATATCTTTAATACCTTTCAAACTCAAGGGAAAATACTTCTCCAAACAAAATCTTACGCATTGAGTTTATTTCTAAGTAGTTCAAAATCCGAAAAAAAATAAATCAAGTGTTCTTGTGCTTTATTTTAGAGTTGAAAATAAGGTTGTGTTATATCAACTTAACTTTGATTGTCGAGTATGACAGAGTAAAGGAAGAAGTATATAATTATTTTAAAACAGATGAATTTAAATAATTTTTCTTGAAGATTAAGAACAATAGATGCCCAAGTAACATCACATGTAGGGTGACAAAAGAATTTGACATCAATTGCTAGACTTTGTGGAAAACATAAATCAAGACTTTGGTCACCTTTGATTTTAGACAGGTTGTGTGAAGAGACCATTAGGAGATATGTATACTGAACTTTGGTCACCTTTGATTTAGTCAAAATGAATATATTTACTTTAATATTATCACAAGAATATTCTTAGAAAAGATATTTGATTTCAATACATAAAAAACAATCAAGCTTACCTATCTGAGAGAAAAACTAAATGAAACTTTTGAGTGAGTTGTTGCATAAGAGATACAAAGATGTTGGTGAACATATACTAACATGTAGATGTGAGTCATGTTGATAGGTAAATAATGTAAGATCACATTTGTTGTTGGTAAAAGAAGTAAGGTGCAAAAGAGTTGTGGTGAGTTTGTCAAACCACTATCCAACTGCTTGTTTTATGTCATACATGACTTAAGTCTACATAACAAATGACTTAGATTTAAGAGGTTAGAAATGACTTTGATTTAAGAGGTTAGACCATGTACACGGTTTCTTCAAGTTTCTTCAAGAGTGCGATTTGTCAACAGATTCATCACCATTTTTTTTTTCTTTTGAAAAACTCATTTTCAACTAATTGTTTTTCCATTAAGGAGTCCAAGTCCCAAATTGTGAAAAACAAGAAACAACATAAGAAGAAAATGTTGAATTATGTTTTAAAAAGTTTTGCAATTGTTTTGTTGTATCTTGTGTGCAAGCAATATCACATGATATATGATATTGAATGAACATGTGCAAAAAGTAAGATGATTTGGCAAATCTAGTTTTACGTTTTCCCTTCCTTAGTTAGTTACACAAGTATAACATACAATGTAAAAGTTTGAGGAAAATAAGAGATATTCAATATTTATATATTGGTTTGTTTAATTGCATAAATGACGACTAGTTCTTAATCCATAAGCTTACTCACATTGCAAATTATGTACAAGTATTCTTTTCCAAATCACTCTTGACTCAATCAAGTATTCTTTTATCAAGTCATTCATAACTTAATTAATTTTTCTCTTAACAAGCCACTTATGTCTTAACCTAAATATTCTTTTGACTCCCAACAACTCTTTGTTAACTCCATTCGAGTATTTTTTTATGCAAGTCACTTTTGGCTCAACTAAGTATTTTTTTTGACAAGTCACTCATGACTTATAATGACGCATAAGCTTGAGTGATCAACAAATGACCATCTTAGCTCATTAGAGGGAATAATGCCCTTTGACATGTACAAATGTTTGACTCTCTCAATTAGTTTATTGATATGAACACAAACAATGTTCTCATAAAATATTTTAGGACACAAAATTTGAATAAGAGATGAAACTTGCAAGATGGTCGCTCTCCTCTCTCATCTTCTTCTAAAAAGAGTTTTTATGACATCATAAGAGATGATCGTTGTAAACACTTTTCTATCCATTGAGTATCTTTTAACTCACTAGTTTGTCTTTTTTTTTTCTTCTTCTTCTCAATATCGTTTGTTGATCATTGCCATAAAATAGTGTTTAATGTACTTTATGTGCCAACACCCAAATTTGTTTGGGCGAGTAAAATTTTTATTTTCAAAAAATTAAAAAAATGATAAAAATAAGGAGTTTAAACAAAAGTTTCTTAAAAAAAATTAAATTTTTTTTGATATTTTAATTTTAGAAAATTACTAATTTTTAGAAAAATGGATAATATAGATAAAAAAAAATAAACGAGTTCGAAACTGAAATCACCTTTACATGTCCTTTTTACATATTTCCATACCATTTTGCATTTTACAACTTTCATATTTTATTTTAGGATTTTCTTCCTACACCCCTAACTTTTCTTCCTACACCTCTAAGTTTTCATATTTCCCATATTATCCTTAAAATTTGACTGAAGTTTGACCGTTGACTAGGGTAAAAACCTATATGATTGTTACCATCTTTCTTTCCTAGTCGTGTGGTGCACATACCTTTTTTTTTTCATCTGGTCTTAATTTCCTCACCCCCTTTCTCACATCTCCATCACTTTCTTTCATTATTATGAGAAGCGGAGGAGCCTTATCGTCACTGGTTTCATTTTGGCGAAGGTAAATTCTTCTTTGTTAAGTGGTTTAGGGTTATTTGGGGTTTTGGATGTCTTAAGAGATGGTGAGATCTAGTTTTTAAGCTGTTATATTTTCGCGTTTTGAGTTTGGAGAGCGAAACTCGTCTTCATTAGCTTATAGATGGTGGAACCACCGGTTTTCGTAAACATTTTTCATTTAGGCTTATAGGAACTAGCAGTACTAGTTTTCATAAGCTGGTATGTTCCGGCTTGTAGGATTTAGTAACACCGGCTTTCGTAAGCCGGTTTGTATTCACCAACTTATAGGATGTGTTAATAACGATTTTCGTAAGCTAGATTTTGTTCCCCAGCTTTTAGAATGCAAGACTACTGGTTTCTGTAATCCAGTTTGTTTCTACCAATTTTTACGATGCGATTTCGCTAACTTTCGAAAGTCGGTTTGGTCCTACACATTTCAAAATGGGTTTCTTTTTTTTTGTTTATCTTTGTTGGTATATTTTAATTCATAAGTTTTCTTTTGCAGATATGGGAAGAACTCGCGATGCTCATACAATTCGAGGAGAGAGATCTAACCAAGTTCAAGGAGAGAGTTCTTAACATTTTTACTATGGCAAGGCAAGGTTAGTATTGTTGTTGAAGTTTTTTTTTTCTTTTTTTAATGATATGTGTTTTTAATTTATATGGTTTGATGTGTAAGTCTTTTGTCTAGGACCGAGGGGAGTTAAAATTGATTTACTATGGTAAAAAAATATAATAAATTAGGAGTTTATCACCTTAATGTTGAGGAGTTTGTTGTGAATTTTGGATTAATGCATCTTGTGACATATCATATGAGTATGCTAGGCTGATATCTGCCTTTGGTGAGATGGGTGTGACACTTGATTATACTTATAATGAGAAAATTTTGTCCCACTGTCCCTCTAGATAATGTTGTTGTTCTGGCACTACTAATTGAGTTGTTAGGGGTGGACCCGACAAAGGCCACTGAACTAAGACAATGTCGCGATGGGCCAGTTTTCAGAATCCGAAACATGATTGATGATGCTACACCCCTTCCTTCCCGGTTTTCAAAATTCGATGGCTACGACTTTTAGGATCCAGTATGGACGAATTTCATATTCTAGTATACACGGGTTTAGGCCGAATGAATTTTATAATATGTCTTCATCAACTTTCAAAATCCGATAGTGTCGATTTTCATTCTTTTGTGAAATCGGTGAACACTTACCGAAGATATACTACACAACTACACCCCAATCACTCAAAAAATAAAAAAATGCTCTTAAAATTGAAATGAAAATGTTACCTGGAATCGGTGAACTTGAACAATAGGGAGAAAGAGAGAAAATGGAGCAAAGCTGATCCGAATAGATGAACAAGATTGTTGAAGAAGAAGAAGAAAGAAGAAAGAAACAAGATTCTTGAGGAACATCTCTAATAAGAGAGAAAAACAAGCAACTTAAGTGGTGGATGAGTTTAAGTGGGGTGAAAAGCATCAAAGGTGCATGTTTAAGAAGGTGAAAGTTATTGAGCACAGTAAATAAAGGTTACTGCTTACCTATTTATATAATAATTTATATATACTGTTTGTAGGGATATTATGGTCTGTGCAACAAAACTTGGGGGTGCTGGAAGAAAAATTGGGGTTGGAGGAAGAAAGACCCTTTATTTTCATATTCATTTTCTTTCTGGCCCACTTCGTTTCATTGGTTTACTTCCACCACCCATCTTCACCATTCTATCCAAAACGGCTAACAACTAAATGTTTTAGTATCTACCTATGATGCACAAATATGATACGTGTATCAGACACGACACTGATACATCGATACATTTATTTTAAAAATCATAGGATACGATAGTGATATATGAATATTGAAAAATGTACAATAATTCTTAAAAACATAATAAATATATGATTGTTATTGTGTGAATCCAAATTAAAACTATATGTACTAAAGTTATCCACATAAAAAATATAAATTATTGTCATCATGAAAGTACCACTACAAGAAAATTCTTAAAAAATGACCAATTTTAGTAACCAAAAATAGGTTAGAGATCAATTTCCTAATTAGAAACCAATTTAAAGATCAATTATTTTGGTAGCCAAAATCTTGGTAGCTAATGTTATTGCCTAATTTAGAAACCAATTATTTTGGTAGTCAAAACCAATTTAGAAACCAATTCATAATGAATAATATTTTAATTATCAATTTAGAGACCAATTATAATTTTGTAGAACTATTTTAGTTGGCAATAATTTTTAGTCCTTAAATTGGTCACTATATAGTGACTAATTATTATTTTTTATAAAATTGGTTATTGTTCAAATATTTTCTTGTAGTGTACTATGACTTTATAAATTATATATCTCATTGATAAGTATTGATAAAGTATCTTAAAGTATCATACATGAATACGTGACCTAAATTGAAGTAACGGCGCATCATAAGTATCCTCACACACAGCTAGACATTTTCCTTTTCATTCACTAGGTGCCATGTGTCACTCTTTGATTGGACCTTTTTTGTCTGTTTTTAAGTGTTAAGTACATAGCCATGTTTTAGGCACGTGATGCTTCAGAACCAACGTTTATTTCACCTCCACTCCAGATTCCTTTAACGGTCCCGTTTTCTCCTTTCCAAATACTCTCTTTCTTTGACCATTATTTGTAACGTGCACGGAATTTTAAAAATTATAATATATTTATTAAATTAATTTAAAATTATAAAGATATAACTAAATTTAATATAAGTATTTTATTTTATAAAATAAAATAATAATCTTTTAATTATTTTTTAAATGAAAATGTATTTAAGTTATTTTTTATATATTTTTAATAAAATGTATTGAGTATAATTATTTTAAACAATATATTAAGATTGAGGTAAACAAAATTAAGAAATCAAATTCAATTTTAAATAAATATTTAGTGTAGAAAAATGTAAATAATAGATTCTTTAACAATAAAAATGATGAACAATACAAAAATTGTTGAGTAAATTCTCTAAAAATATAAAGGTTATACGATATAAAGATTATGAAGAGTAGACGATACAAAACTACAAATGATAGGCCATCATATAAATGTAAGAATAGAGTCTCTTAAAATACAAATGTAAAACGATGCAAAAAAATATAAATAGTAAAAGGTCTAAAATAACAGGAGATAGACCATGAAGAAAAATATAAAGAATAGACTTAGTAAAAATACAAATGTTAGATACAAATGTTAGATGTTTGGTGGACTCTTCTATTGGAGTCATTTCTAAGAGTTACTTTGGATTTTAAATTTTAAATTTAAACTATTACCATACTTTTGTATTTTGTTTTTGTAATTTTGAACTTCAAATTCAAACTTTATTATAATATATTTCAAATTTCAAATTTGGCAATATGTATTTTTATTTTAGGAAAAAAATTAAATTAAAATTATTAGTGATTTTTATATCTTTAAAATTTTTAAGAATTTGTAATTTTTACTTTGTAATAATACATTAATGTTTATGTTATCGAAATTATTTTTTAAAATATTGTTTAAGCTTTTTTGAAAGGTAAAAAGTATAATACTTGTTCAAAAGCATTAAAAAATTCATTAAAAGGCTTGATTTTTTTTTATAGTTTTTTTATATTGAATTTTAAATTTAAACTTTAATATCATATTTTTACTAATATTTTACTAGTTTGAATTTTAAATTCAAAGTTTGTTACCATATATTCTGAATTTTAAATATTTTACCATATTCTCGAAACTTGGTTACCATTATATTAAGGTTAGAATATACATTTGGTCCTATTTTCATTCAGTTTTGTTATTATAGTTATTCAGTTTTTTTAATGTTTTTAATTTTCTTAATTTTTTGTTTTAATTTTTGAAAAAGTGTTTATGTATCAATCCAAGAGCGTGTCATGTGTCAATCCAACGGTGTGTCACATGTCAAAGTCAATATATTATATTGAATTTGGTCCCTATATTTTTTATTTTGTTTAATTTAGTCTGAATTGTTTTCTAACATGGAGCATTTTTGTCTCTCTCCAAATTGAGACAAAATTTAATTTTTATACAAATGTTTATAATGATGTTTTTATTTAAATTCACATTTTTATAAAATATTTTGGTTGAGGGTTATAATTAGTTTAAAATTAGAATGAAAATGTTAAGAATGATGACTAATTTCAAAATTTTAGATCAATGGTGTTAATTTTCATCCTTAAAATTTTCGTTCTAATTTTAAACTAATTGTAACTTTAAACAAAAAATATTTAATAAAAATGTGAATTTCAATAAAAACATCATTATAACTTTTATATAAAAATTAAATTTGAATTCAATTTCGAGAGGGACAAAATTGCTCAATTATAAACAAAATTGAGACTAAATTGAATAAAAATAACAAATACTAGAGAAAACACAGGCCTAATAATGCTTAACGTCCCATTTAATAATTACGATTAATTTAAATGTAACATCACATAGGATATAACGTAAAGAGCATTGTCATGGAGTATGAGTGTCACTCCTTACAATTATCCAAAATACACAGAGATAAAACTAAGGCACACCACGATGTCATTAACAAAAGAAGGACAAGAATAAACGTTTTGACAACTATCCAAAAATATATGGTCATAGAGCAAGGACAATACACATGCCACAACCTTAAAGAGTACTCGGAGTAGGGAATCCAACCCAAGGATAGCTACGTAGCGGAGTTTCCATCACCTTGATGATCACTAGGGGTTTCCACATCTGCTCACATAAATAAATTGATGATCATTGCAAAAGGAGAAAATCACACACAAAACACACAAGCAAATAGAAAGGGTAAGCTAAAGTAAAAAGGTTTTATCATATAATTAAGCATGCAATTTAAAAGTCAAGAATACATGAGTCAACCAAGCATGTGATAGCAACCAAGCAAGACTCTAAGATTCCATTATATGGATACATATAATCAGTCAGATTCACTAGATGCTTGCACTTATGGTGGCCTCTACTGCTCTACAGAGCGATTGCCAATGAGTTTCACCCTACCATGCACAAGGTTAGCCTTCAAACATCTAAGGTCATTATCCTGCTAAAGACTAGGGCCTCCTGCTACTCTCACCACTCGAGTCAGTATACTTTACATGAGACTAACTGACTCTTTAGAGAGTTTTAGGATGCAATCCTTACTTGAATCCTTACTTAATTATATACTGAGGCACCACCACAAAACCTTACTAAGAGGTTCATGAAATTACGTCTATTACCTGAGGCACCACCATGAGTTCTCACCAAGAAGGTCATAGAATTACGTCCATTGTATGAGGCACCACCATGAACTCTCACCACGAGGGTCATGGAATTACGTCCATTACTTGAGGCACCACCATGAGCTCTAACCACGAGGGTCATGGAATTATGTCCATTATATGAGGCACCACCATGAGCTCTCACCACGAGGGTCATGGAATTACGTCCATTACACAAAGCACCACCATGAATCTTACCAAATGATTCCTGGAATTACATCATAACCATACCATAGCCATGCTTCACCAACCAACCATAGAGTTATCATGCATATCAATCTCATGCCAACATATAACCAACCATCCAATCATGTTTCATACGCATAATCATACCAAACTCATCAATTTCAGCCTATAAACCATTTAATACATTCATATTCACCCAATTCATGCTTTCATAGAGTAACTCAATCAAACATGTGGCCATCAACCAAAACAGAGGAGAAAAAAGCACCCGAGCACATCCCTGTCCAATTCTCGCTCAAGCTAGAAGCCCTCGCTCAAGCGAGCTCCCTTTGCCTATGTGAGAACTCGAGCAGTGGAACAATGAGGTTCTCGTGTGTTCTCACTTAGGCGAGACCTCCTCGCCTGAGCAAGATGACCCCTCGCTAAAAACGTGAGCTCTTTGCCTGAGCGACAACGAGGGCTAAATACTTGGGAGGGTTCCTGATACTCTCGCTTAGGCGAGACCCACTCGTTTGGGCGAGAATACCAAATTCTCTCCACTGTTCACGCAGGCAAAAACAGGAGTTCATCCAGAACAATGCATAGTGTATTTTCATTTCATCACAAGCACCAATCAACACATAAAATACGATTTAAACACCCAAACAATCATATGATTCGAAAAACATTTAAAAGTTCTAGCTTCCCTTACTTGGAAAATGCAAGCCAAAGACGAAACCCAAGCCAGCGAGAACTACAACTCCAGGAGCATATTTGTGAGGTGAAGTAGAAATGGGTTGAGCTAGCTTGACAAAGAAGTAGAAACCAAACCCTAGCAGAGCTTGCTGTTGCAGTTCTAAGAGGGGGGTGGGGTGGGGAAAGGGACCTATTTTTCTGAAAAGTGGTAGAATGAGAGGGTTAGGACTGATTTAAGGGTTTTGGGAACCCTATGGGCCAGCTTTAGGCCTAACAAATTAGACTAGACCCTTAAACTTTTAGGGCAAAAAAAATAGTGGGTTTTACCGTATTCATATTTTTTAATTTTCACAAAAATTTGAGTTAAGATCAATTAAAAATATATAATTATTTTTTAAAATAGTTGTTAAATTTAAAATTAGAAAAATAAAATATATACGCAAAAAAAGTTTTTAAAATAATTGTTAAAGACAAAAAAGACTTTTAGAACAACGATTAAAGATAAACTATTTATAAAATAATTAAGTTTTAAAATAATTAAGGGTAAAATTGGCATAATGAAATGTGGATACAAAAGATGATATATCTTTATACATTGTTATAGATACAAATCAAATTGAATATAAAACATTGATTATGACATGTGGCATGCTACTAGGTTAACACATGGAATTTTTTTTAAAAGTTAAAATAAAACAAAAAACCATGAAACGACACGTGACCATCATTGTTCATTACCATTAATTATTTAAATGGCGTTAACAAAAAATGATCAAATTAAACAAAATTTGATAATAATTAAGACATGACTTAATAGAAAACAATTTTATGACTAAAATGACAAAACTGAATGAAAATAAGAACCATGTGAATATTTTAACCTTATATTAAAAAGTTGTTGGTTATAGATTGACATTTGTATATAATATTGATATCGATATTGATTACAAATCCATAATAATAATAATCCTAAACTTTCAAAGGATTCGAAAAGGCGGATCTCTCATTTTCTTTCAAAATGCAAGAGCTTCTTTGTCTTAACTAATCTCGCCTCCACCACCAGTGCCTTAATGGTGTGACCCCTGTGTGAGGGTTTGTTCCTTAGTTGGTTTCTCTCTCTGGCAAACATTTATTATGCAGTCACTACATTCGAAACTTAGCTACTATGTGTTATTGATGAACAAATGAACCATTCATTCTTTGTGGTTTACTGTGTGTTTGTTCTTTTTAGAGTAATAAGGATGGTGGAATGAAGATGATTGAATTGTTGTTGGTGATTTTTCGTTGAGGTGATGGATCTGTGATGGCTTTTGCAGGTGAATGGTGTTGAGTTGTAACATAGGAGTCTTTGTATTTTTTTTTTGTTTTTTTGGATTGATAGATTGTTATCTGGGAATGGTGTAGTGTGTGATGTTGGGTCTGTGATTTTTTTTTTTTTTTTAAAAAACGAGGCTAAGATCATGGAGGGGGTTGAAATTAAAGAAAGGTGACGTAAATCTTATAGTAATCTTTTTCTCTTATAGGGATGACATTAGTATCCTATATGTATATTTTTTTCCAAGATCTTTACAAGACCAATTTTTACACTTGAATCAAGGAAAAAGATTTTTGTTATCTTCTTAGTTCATTAGCCTTATCAAATTCAATATAGAACAATATTAGAAATAAATAACCACAAAGATATGTGTCATTTTCAACATGCTCTCATCAAACACACTTTTCACCTGATATGTCATTTCCAACATTAATAAATATCAATATATTGTATATTTGAAGGGTATAGTTTTTTCAATTTTCCTTAACATCAATTCAACAGAAGCCCTTTGGTGAATGTGTTGAAATCTTAAAAGCGAAAATGAGGAACAAGACTAACCTCCTACCATATTGTTATCGCGAGACTTCTTTCCAACATATTTATACAATTTCAAATCTTTTTTTCTAAAAATTTAACTATGTAATGTTATAAAATATATGATTGATTAATTAACACATGTTATATCTTTTATAAGAAGAAGATGCCTAAAAAAATCAATTATCAATCTACAACCATTATATTACTTATCATCACTACCAGAACAATGATAATTACCGACAAATATGTTGCAACGAATTACGATTTGTCGGTAATTGATCATTATCGACATAATTACCAACGAATGCATATGTTGAATTTACCGATGGACAAAATCTGTCAGTAACATAAAGGATGAAATTGTTGGATGTGTTTACCGACGACTTTACCGATGAATGTTTACTTGTTAATTTATCGACGAATCTAGGCTGTCAGTAATGTCTTTCTTTTAGTACTCCAACGAATTTACCGACAGATCTGCACCGTCAGTAATGTTGTCGATGAAATCAAAATTAAGAATTGTGATTTCCTCTTTCCAGTTTTAATTTTCCAATTTTCTTCTCAGTTCTCTCTTCTATTCTCTGTTCTCGTCGTGCCCATGAAAATGAAACCCACTGCCGCCCATTGTGCCAATCAATTGTCGTGCCTTCTCTACTCCCCAGCGAGTCCGATTGGAGCCATGGTTGCCTTCCACCGTCATCTGTCATGAGGTTCATCGCCTGAGTCTCGCTGCGGAAGCTCGCCGTCGTGGGTAGCGAAAGTTTGAGTTCGGTTTCGGTCGTGGAGAGACGCTGTTGTGGGAAGTGGAAGCACCGGCCGTCGAGGAGGAGCTCTTCCGCTGTCACTGCCACACCATCAAGGAGGAGAGGTACAAATTGCTTCAATTTACCCAAACAGTGAAATCGGTTCAATTTGGCTCTGTGCTGCTATGTTTTTTTGAACAAAATGTGTTTCTGCAAGATGTGTTTTCTAGAGAGAAACTATGAATAACGATGGAAAGTTCTAAGTGTTTTGATTGTGTTAACATGTATTTATAGTGCACGAGGAAGCAACTTGTCATAGAAAATTCAATGGTGATTTTTCATTTCATGGTGTGCGTTTTGGTGGCTGTCAAAGTAAATTTTATGCCTTCTTGGCATTTGAGATTCCATTAAACATAAAACACAAAGAAGTTTTGGATGAAAAAGAAAAACAAGAAATAATATTCTTTCAAATTAAGTAAAATGTTTTTACAAGCTAATGGTAAAAATAAAAGGTGTAACCTGAAACATGTGAGAATGTGATTGTATGATCATATAAAATACTAATTTTTCACATCAAATTACAACAAACTTTGTTTGTAATGCTCCTAAATAAGAACAAAATTTGAATTTGTGATTGATCCTGGTCTCTCTGATACATCTCAACAACAATTATATGAATGGCTACTGCTATCAATTTCTGCATTTGTTTGAACCTTGCATGTCTATCATTCTTCTTTATCTGTTCAACCATTAAATTTATTAAGGAATAAAATTAAATAAGATATCAATTAAAGATAATATGCAGTAAAATTAACTTGTTTATAAGAAGACACCTCATTAGCTTTAGGATTAATAAATTTTGTTTTGATTACCAATTCTCCATTAATATCTTTGCAAGTCAACTTCTTCAGAACAGTTTCAATAAGTAATTGAAGAGGCTGTGAATAATAATCACAAAATAAATGTTACTTCTTTCTCCTCTTTTATTTCTAAGTAAAATTTATTTATTTTACTTGTTATTTTAAAAATTTCAAATAATAGACAAACAATATAAAGTGATATAAGAAGTAATGGTTCAAATTTTCCACCATTTGTGATTTTTCTCTACCTCAACAGAAGTTCCATTTAATGCCTCTTTGAGTCTCCAATAGCTAGTACAAGCTTTAGGACTGAATATGAAAAAGTCAACTCATGGTCAACTTACCAAATTTTTAGCCAATTTAGTGCATCTTTTGCCATTGTTTTTGTAAGTTTTTTTGCCCTTAGTTCACTATTTCTACATCAAAATATGGCACACAAGTTAGTCACTCTAATTCAATGAAAAAAAAAAGAAGCTAAGTTCTTTAACTAGACTAGTTATGCATAAACTAAGTCACACAAGTTAGCTTCCACGTATCAATTTTTGTTTTCCATGTTATTCCTAACTTTTGCTAATTAAATTGTGTTTGCATCATTTCTTAACATTTCCCTTGCTAATTTGGTAGTCTTAGCTCATTTTGACCAATTTCTAGTTCATTTTTTGGATTTTTACTAGGCAAATTCGAATTAGCTTGTTAATTCTGAGTTGTGATCTGTTCTCAACCTTTCAGTTTTGAGTTGTTCCTTAGGCTCCTTTAGTCATTTTAACTTTGTTGAGTAGTACCTTGGTGCTGTTTATACAATTTTATTGTACTACTTGTTTCATGCATATTTTTTATGTGGAATTGTTAACTGGCGGTTTTTGCGAAGGACGAGTTTGTTGGTAAATACTGACGGATCTCAAGCATTCGTCGGTAAGTTGTTACCGACGATGCGTTAACGGACGAATTTCTGGCCGTCGGTAGTCCGTCGGTAATACTAGTTTACTGACAGATTTGTGTCATTACGGACAGATTACTATCATCGGTAAATACGATTTTTCTTGTAGTGTATTTTTTAAAATGTGATGTGAATCCCATTGCACAAGGGTTGACTTATGATCTTTAGGGTTAGAACCAGTTATGACCACGAGATATTTTTTTGGGGCAGAATTGGGTGAAGAAGAAAGAAATAAGAGGTGAATCTAAAAGTGTAAGGAAAAAATCACTCTTTCCAAAGGATGCAACACACAAAAGGATGAAAAAATCCTTTGATATAGTCAAGGGTTCTTAAATCACTCAAGAACTAGGAGAATCACTCTTACTATTAGATAAAAAATAAAATTTTTGAACAAAACTTAACTTGATCTCATTGATAAAAAATGGTTCAGCTTATATAGGAGCTTTAACCATTAGAATTACAAAAGACCCATCAATTGCCATTATATCCCACTAGAGCTAATAATAATCCACTCAAGCTAATAATGGTCCACTACTTAATGGTTGATTGTAACTGAAATTGTGGCAGCCAAAAGTCATCCAAAAGTATTAAGCAAGGTCCTCTTGGTCTTCCAAAGGCTGGTTCTTAAGATGTCAAATGGACCTTTATTACAACTTGAAATTAAAGCAAAACTAAAATCCATTAATTAGTTAACCCAAAACATAATTTGGTCAGTCAATTTTACAAAGCATTAGGCCCTTATTTAAATAAAAGAAACTGCATCAATGTGGCGCGTAAATCCTCTTCCATTTGGGCCACGATGCAATTTACAACTTTTGTCTTTTCTCCTTCAAACTTGGGCTTGTATTAAAATATTATTGACAACACTTTCTGTAGAGCTTCTTTTGCTTTCCTTGCTCTAGACCTTGTGAAAGGTCTTATAAGTTCTTCAAGTGGATCCTTGTCCTTGCTCATTGTCACATCTCCATCAAAATGTCTATGACACTGCCATATTACTTACATTCTTAACATACCAGTAAGTATGAGTAAGAAAATTTGAAAAATCCAAAGAGATTTCCTATGGGGATGGGGAAGTGAAAGGAGAAAAAACATGTGTTAGAATCGCACATCAGAATGTTTGCATTTGCACAAAGCGTTTGCATAAAAATCAAGAGGAGGAGTGAATTGGTTTGTTAATAACAATTGTGCTTTTAATTTTTTCCCTTTTAATATCAAATTTCAATTAAAATCCTCACTGTTATTTTAATAATCACAATAAAATAAAAAGAGTAGGGAAGAGAAAATTGCACAAGGTATTTTATACTGATTCAAATCAAAAAATCCTACGTCTTGTTGTTAATCTCTCTAAAGAGAGATTAACTAAACACTAAAAATAAATTGAGATTACAAATATAAGTAAGAGTAGTTTAGGTAGAAAGCATCTCTCTTGAAGCCATAAGAGATGAAGAAAAACCTTCCTTGAATCCACAAGGAAGGAACACCTCCTTTGAATCACACAAAGGATGAACAACTTCTCCTATCAATAACAGCAACACTCAATCACATAAGAACCCACTTGCTGAACGTTATCGCTTTATCCACACTAGGTTTTTTAAAGCCTTTCCATAGAGAGTTCTCTAGTACTCAAACTTTTCTAACTTCTATATTTTCAAATGAAAGCCTACTCCTTTATTTATAGAAGCCTATTTAGAAGTTATGTCAAGAAACTGAAAAGTCAAGTCACAATTGTCGCTGATAATCGATTATCAAAAGTGATAATTGATTATCACAAAAACTTTTCTGAAATTTTTTTTATCGTTGTGATACTATTATCAGTAGTCATAATCAATTGTCGATAAATAATTATCAGCAGTGATAATCGATATCACTAAGGCTTTTCTAAAAAATCATTTTTCACTGGATAATCAATTATCACTAAGAATAATCAATTATTTTAGTGAGTTTAACAAATAAATAAAATTTTCTTAGTGCTCCATCGGTTGGGTTTTGTCTTTTGACTTTTGACCTACTGATTTAACTATTTTACTTAATATACATAGATTACAAGATTTCAACAACTAAACTCTTAAGTCTTCAATGTATCTCTTGAATCCAAGCATTCTTTAAGTCTTCAACATTTCTCCAAGAATCATCATTAAGTCTTCCACATTTCTCCGTAAGTCATCATCATTAAAACTCTTTATTAAAGTAAGACGTCCATCTTTTTTTATAAAAAATATGTGGGTAAAATGTGATAATGAGTGCAAGTCTAAAGACAACGGTGGGATAAGGATAAACGATCTAACACTTTTCAACATTTGCATTACTTAGGAAATGGACATGGAGGCTAGGAACAAAGAAAGAAGGGTTATAGAGAGATGTGTTAGATTCCAATTATGGGACATGGAAGGATTTAAATAATAGGACTTAATAATAGGTATGATTCATGGTGGTATAGAGATATAAGAAAAAAGCAAGAGTGTGTATTGAAAGTAGAAACTAGTTTGATGATAATATTAATATTAAATGGAAGCTAGGGACAAAGAGGTAGGATTAGTTTTTAGGAAGATACTTGGATTGATAATATGCCTCTATTAAAACTTTATCTAAGAGTATGCTTACTCAACCAATTAGAAGGGGGGGTTGTTAATTAAAGAAGAAGATGGATATTTTATTCTCAATCTTTAAAGACATGTAAAGTTTTGATGATGATAATAAATGAAGAAACATTGAATTCTTAATGATGATGATGATTTACGGAGAACTATTGAAGAGTTAAAGAATGCTTGGATTCAAGAGTGATTTATATGGAAAACTATTGAAGACTTAAAGAATGTTTGGATTCAAGAGTTACATTAAAAGACTTATAAATTTAGATGTTGAAGTTATGTAATTTGTGTATTGTAATTAAGATAGTGAAAATAGAAAGTCACAACTCAAAAGGTAGAACCTAAGTAGTAGAGCATCGAGAAACTCTAGAGAGCTTTATTTTTGCAATAAACACTAGAATAATTGATTATTCTAGTTAATAATCGATTATTTCAGGAAAAATGACTTTCGAGAAAAGCCATTGGAGTAATCGATTATCCCTAGTGATAATCGATTATTTTAGAGTTTTTATTCAAGAATACTACTAGAATAATCGATTATTGCTTATAATAATCAGTTATTCTGAATGTTTTTTAGAATAAATTTTCATATTCTGACCTAATTTCGAAATGGGCTTTTTTTTTTATTTCTTCAAAGAATTTTTTTTTCTATAAATATTGCATAGCTCTATGTTTTCAATTACAAAAGCTAGATTGTGAAAATTAGCTTTCTCACATGCTTTGAAAAAACATAGTTATTGTGGATGGCTTAAATTTCATCAAGTGTGACTTGAGTGAAGAGGTGTTGCTATCTAGTAGGGTTGTAAGCTTGTTAATCTCTTGTGTGATTCAAGAGAGGTGTGGTCATCCTTTGTGTCATTCAAAGGAGCTATTAATTCCTTGTGGATTCAAGAAAGGTGGTTCTTTATTCTTTGTGTGATTTAGATGAGGTGTTCAATCCTTGTGGATTTAAGGAAGGTGGTTCTTCATCTCTAGTGGTATTAAAGAGAGGTGTGTTCATCCTTTTTTTATTCAAAAGAGGTGTTCATTCCTTGTGACTTCAAGTAAGGTGTTTCTTCATCTCTTGTGATTCTTTAAGAGAGGCGTGTTCTTCCATTTTTTTTATTGTTCATTGCATGATTCACTTTTAGTGGTTGTAATTTTCAATTTGATATAATGTTTAGTTAATCAATCTTATTGAGTTGATTAACAACTAGACATAGGATCTTTTGATATGAATCAATATAAAAATTACTATATAATTTTCTCTTATCCTTACACTTTTTATTTTACTCTTACGAGTGCTAGATTAAAATAAAGTAAAGATTTTCATAATACTATGATTTTGAAGAGAAAAAGTTTAAAGTTTAAATATTTAATATCAAATCAATTCACCCTGCTCTTGATTTTTGTCTAATAACAAATATTCCATTGAATGATCCTAACATGGTTTAAATGGGAGATCCCCAAAATGGAATCTCTTATAAGAGTAATGAAAAGAAAATGCCCACATAGGACAATAGAGGATGCATGGTGATAAATGTTTAGTTTACTTAATATTTCATATGCTTTTGACGCTTATCATGTATGGAATTGATATATTATGGTAAAACAAACCCCTTTTTCTTTAAATTACAGAATGAGAAATAGAGAAGTAAGAAAATATGAAAATTGTAATGTTTATGGTGTTTTTGCAAATATTTTCAAGGAATTTAGACATATGGCACTAAGTCCCAAAACTGACATTGAGCATTGAAAGGCGGTTTAGTAAAGATTCATATATAAGTGATGCGGTTGAGCAAGAATATTGGTGCTAATCCTTAAGCACCAGAATTTGCAGCTATGCTTAAGAGGCAACCCTTCTAGGAAGGGAAGCTCCATTGTTGGCCACCACACTGGACAAAGTAGGAGAAAACCCACCTATTTGAGGAAACATCAAAGACTGACAAACACTTTTGGGTCTGGAGTTGCACATTTAAATTCTATAAAAGCATAATATTTTGCTATTATTTGTATGCTAATTTCCACCATAGTTCTAGGACACTCTAAACACTTTTTGTAGTAGATTTTAGGAGACCCATTGGAGGAGGACAACAACTCTAAATGCTCGTGCTTGAATTCATTATCATAAGCATCTAAATTCATTCTTGTTGGGATTGAATGCAAAATTCTCTAATTCTCTACAATGTTGTTTATTGGAATATATGTTGTGTTCTTACTTTACGTGTTGGTTATTTGATTTGTACTTATTATTTTGATGACTTGATTACTCATCTTACTTCATGAACTTAAATTGAGTGGAAACTAGTTAAGTTTAGATCTAATCAAATTTCTTAATGTTGCTAGATGCTATGAATAGATCTATCTATTTTTAACTAAATATAAAGTCATGTTCTTAATGCAATGAGTCATTTAATTAGGAGATAAGAAATCACATTAGGTTTGATAACTTAGATTCTAGATGTTACGAATGGATCTAGGATTACAATAAAGAGTTCAAAAGCACTAAAGCAATGAGCGTAACTTATAAACGAGTAGATAATAGTGTGGTAGAAGAAGAGTAACTAAGTGCAATATTGTCAATAATCCCAACATTCTTATCAACATCAATAACTTTAATCATTAAGCAAGTCTTTGTTTTCAAATTTGTCAACTCTTCTTACTATTTTATTGCAAACTCGAATAGATAATAAAGTACTGTCTTATTCAAACAAAAGTCTTATGAATACCACTTTGTTGTGCTAAAATTGAATCCAATGCATTTGCTGGAAAAATCATATTTGTATTAGGATTCCAACACATGGATCGGGAAGGCTAAGGAAGCATAAACATATTTTGTCAAGTCAGGTTATAAACACTGCAACATGAAGTATTTGGGGACAAACATGACCAACTATATGTTGCTATTTCTAGAGTCAAAACCAAGAGAGCATAAACATGGATTGGGAAGGCTAAGGAAGCATAAACATATTTTGTCAAGTCAAGTTATAAACACTGCAACATGAAGTATTTGGGGACAAACATGACCAACTATATGTTGCTATTTCTAGAGTCAAAACCAAGAGAGGATTGAAAATACTTATATTGGATGAAGATGGAAATGTCACAAACACAACTAAAAATGTTGTGTACAAAGAAATTTTTGAAACTCTTTGACAATGAACACATTATAGGTATGTAATTTCTAATTTTGTTTTAATTTGAAAGTTTGTATAAATATAGATGCAGGATCTATTGTTGTAATTAAAATATTTGTTATAATTTTGTTGTGCAATGCAGGATCTATTGCCTAAAGTCCAAAGCTTACAATGAACATCATGTTGATTTAAGAAGTAATCAAAGTTGTGTACAAAAGGAAGTTATGAAGTTGATTAACAAAAAACACATTATAGATATGTAATTTGGTCTTCTTTTATTGTTATTTTTTTAAAGACATTATATTATAACCTTATAGGTTAATAAATATAACAAAATAAATTGCTATTATAAAAAAAATTACATTTAAAAAAACCCGTGCGTTACACGGGTAAAAAAGACTAGTTTGGGGACAAACATGACCTTTTTCCCAAGTTTTGGAAGGTAAAATCTTTATTAACTAAGAAACGTCACTTTTCTTGGAGGGCTCTACAAAGTAGAATTGCTACAAGGGACAATCTAAAGTGCATGGGATTAAAAGTAAACTCCCATTTGTGTCTTGTGGAATAATGTAAATGAGTTTCTCAAACATAATTTTTGTATTTGTAGGTTTGCTAGCCGGGTTTGGGTGCTATGTGATAAATGGGTAGGGGTGAGCAATGTACATCATAATAGTATAAAACAACACTTTCAATAATTCATAATTCTAGAACTAAATAAGAAAAAAAAATTTACCTGGTAATGCATGTGGTTGGTTGTGGTTTGGGTTATATAGAAACATAGGAATAAAATCATGTTCAAAAATGCTAGGGCAAATGGAATAGAAGTGTTCACCTTAGTTCAAGTAAAAGTGTGGAGTTGGATAACTAACAAATATTCAAAGGCTACATTTGCATATCTTGAATGGTGTCTCCACCCCATATGAATGTATGTTTCCTATAATTGTTTCATGCACTTTGAATTGATCATTGGACATTGAACGTATATTAAAATTATGACTAACATATGATACTGAATGCAAGTAAGGAGGTGGAAAACAGGATATGAATGTGTTGTTTTATCTGTGCACAGGGCTATAGGAGTTTGAACTTGGAACAAGACACTAAGTAGTGCATACAAAAAGTTTGAAGGGAGGATCCTGCACAAATATGAAACAGTGGCAAAAGCAAAAGGAAGGACAACACTAAAGTGACATTTTGAATCTGTTGGACTTGGATAAATTCAAAGCTAAATCATTTCAAATGGCAATAATTGTTCTTGCAAATCTGTTTTTTATGTTCCCTTCTTAAATAAACAACTTCTTTTCTTTGACTTATTTGATGTTATGGTATTATATTAATATTTTTTTGCTGATAAAAAAAAAAATCTTAGATAGAGGACAACTAAGGAAAAGGAGCGATGTTTTTTGGATAATTAATTCGAAAGAAATTAGAAATAAGATCTGTAATCAGTTTTTTTTATACACTATCACTGTATCCCTTATTCTAATCAATTACATTCATTTACTATTATTCAAATATACTAGAATTGATAGTTATCTCTATTAATTTTCTGATACAATCAGTCTCTTTCTCTTAACTCTTTCAACCTTCTGTTCATGGCTTGTGGTCTCTTTCGCTTTTGAAAGCCAAAATGCATATCAGACAGGTATAACAAACATCGTACCCTGTGTCATTCACCCATTAGTCATATTACAAATATTGGAAAAAGAACATGAAATTAAGAACTAAACATGATGTGAAATTATTTTGACATCACACTTACCGCTGGAAAAACTGTTCCTAAGAAGTGATATTTGCTTTCGGTTGTAGATAAGATTAGCGTCTGTGAATAGAGTTCAATTTTTGCACACTGCATAAAGATGTAATGTTCAAATGCCATGATTCGTTTATGCTAAAAAAAAGCATTTATATATATCCATTCATATCTAGGGCTTACAAGAAACAAATTTTCTTATGAAAATTCATCATGAAAGAAATGATTCCTAACATATATAGATAGATATGACGTACCAATTTTTCACTCTTCATATGGTCGTACAAGTCAAGATTGTTGAATTTAGTTATGTGAAAGAGCACATAATCAATAGGTCCACCACACATCCTAAGTTTAAACGTAATTAAAATATAAGATTTCTCAGAAAGAGCAACGTTAATTAACAGAAACCAATATGCCATAAAATTACTTCATTGTATAGTTGACAATCCTTGTGGGTAAGAAGTGGACGATCTGAAGCCTACTCGACCAATCAACAGTAAGCCTGAAAAGTGAAAAGAAAAATCACTCACACGTCCAAAACATTTTTAGATGGAGCACACAATAATTAACGTAGTTTAACACTTAATTATCTCCACAAAATATCTTCAAAGTGTTTCACTTTGTGTATCATTACACAAACCTAAGTACTCTACTTGTAAGTGTTATAAGAAATGATAATGTATTCCCACTGACTTTTCTTTTATTGCTTTGATTGCATGATTTTATTTATTTATCAAATGTTCAACAGATCAATTGAACATTAGTTGTCTCATTTATGCACGCACACTCTTTCATTAATATATACTTGAGTTATTCTAGTGTTAAGATACATTAATTCCATGCTTCTCTTGAATTTTCAATACTATATTTGTCTAAGAAATGGAATCATATCTATATATATATATACCCGTTTGATTTTTATTCTAAATTATGATTCAAGCAAGTTATCTAATATTCTAAATCAGAAGGGTTTTCCTTAGCATTTGAGATTTATTTTTCCTTTTTGAAAAGAAGACAAGACAATTAAGAAACTATAGGAATGGAATATAAATCCACTTACGTGACAGGTGATGTTGGTTTCCTCACTGCCTGTTTCACATAGAAAAAACAAGATAATTTCTCATAATTGTTACAGTGTTGCTCAACTAAACTATGAACAGAGTCCACTTCTGATATATTTCATCTAAAAAATTAGACAGTATATATTAAATGATTTCTTTTACAACTAATTAAATATTTCATACCATTGCAGCATTAAGGGATTCGCGATACGAGTGAACTTTTCCGACCAAACATCCCTAGATGCACAAGAACATATATTTAATATTAAAGTATTGCCTATTTCGATCCAAGTATATAAGATATACACAACAAAATCCAAAATTACTGTATCTGCAACTTAAAGCACATGACAAACATGTTTCATCATTGTTAAACTGTGAATAAATTTAGGGTTTATGTAACAGTTGGTGATAATAGTATAGAAGCATGGAAGGATCAACTACTACATTACTCAATGAAATCGTTATGTTTATGATTTATAAGAAAAAACGAGGCAAGTTAGTTCACCTTCCATGCAGAAACCATGGTATCAAAATCTCTGAGAGAGGGTGGGCGAGGGCAGAAAAGTTCCTGGTTGTTAAATCGATGCACCATTGCAGAAGCACCTCGTGCATTCATCCCAATCGTTTGTAATGGAAGGGACCTTGGATGTTGTTGATGAATATTGCTGCTGCTGCTGCTGCTACCACCACCATAAGGAAGCACAGGGAAGAAGCTTGGTGATTGAAATGGAGTGATTGAGCTTCTTGTTATGTTAGGGAACATGGGATTACCGAAGGAAGCATCAAGTCCTGGAGAATTCATAGTTCCTAGTCTTGCACTTGTGTTATTCACACCAATTGGATGATGATTCCATGAAGTGTTTGTGGAGGTGAGAATATTAGGGTTCAATAATCCCATGTTGCCTCCTACTTCATGTGCTACCACTTCTGAAATGTTAGCTCTCTCAGATGAATTTGGAGTGAATTGAATGATTGGAGATGTGTCTTCTGTAACATTATTATGTGCTGGAGTCTCTGTACCCACTACTTGTTGTCTTTCTTTGAGGAGTTCCGAAGAAAAATAGTCTAAAAGAATGGGTTCATCTATTTGGAAAAGGCTTTTGAAAGTCTCATCTGTCAGTGGTAAAATATCATTCTCATTGCACAGTTCTGCCATAAAATCATCGTACATTTCATCCATTATTGGTTCCTGCTCGATAACCTAGGATAGGAAAATAATTACTCCAATTATTTTACCAAATAAACTTAAAATTTTTACAAAGTCTTATAATACGTACATTTCTATCATTTTCAACACCCTCCGAGGCTTCCTCTCCGATGGCCATGCTGAAGATTCGTCTTCTGAAAATCTTTAGCAAAAGAAAAGATGAACACAAGAGAGTTTTTATTAATCACTAATGTACGTAAACTAAAATTTTGATTGACAGCTTTAAAGGATAATAGGATGCAGAATTAGGAGAGAGATTCAGATGTAAAACGATTTTGCTTTTGGTTGTTGCAGTAGATTATTTGCATTTTTCCCTAGGATTGAAATTTGTTTCTATGATTTCTCTTTTCTATATATTTTTTATTTTTATGTGTTTCTACGTAGAAAAACAGGAGTAGTCACTAATGTGATATAGGGGGAAACAGAAATCTATTACAAAATCCGTGAGGTTCAACACTGATAAATCGTAAATGAAAAAAAAAAAAAAAACAAACATTTGAAATGGAAACTTTTAATGACTTTTGAGAGAAGAATGTTTATGCTACTACAATCATAAAGAAATCATTATCTCTGTACTGCAAAAGATACCGTCTAAAGA
>Ga0214543_1002663_pt1 | contig 35052 bp, 15 predicted proteins | sample CNSS2metaG_FD_160094 | JGI IMG/M metagenome (GOLD analysis project Ga0214543, IMG submission 160094) | Root nodule microbial communities from cowpea collected in UCLA plant growth center, Los Angeles, California, USA - CNSS2 | ecosystem: Host-associated > Plants > Roots > Nodule | place: USA... | reverse complement strand
TTAGTAAATAAATGTATTTAAAGTAAATAATTTTATTTGCATTTTTTATTATTATTTCAAATTTTAAATCCAAACATTATTATTTAATATGTTAAAAGAGATTTCTCACTGAATTAAAAAATAGATAACATCTTCGTTTCTAATAAACTAATTTTGAAATTTAGTTTCAAAAAACATTTTATAATGCATTATAACATATATTTGAACATGTGTTGTATATATTTGAATATTTCAATTCAATATATATATATATGCACACTTATTTAATGAAAAATAAATTTATTAATAAATGTGTGCAATCAGGTTTTTAACTTTTATTATTTATTTATTGACAAATTTATAAAGTCTAAAGTAAATGTATTTCTTATATATTATATATAATAAATATTATTTATTTATTTGGTTATTTATTCTTCGTTATTTTTCTTTTTATCTTTGTTCTTTATTATAATTTAATTGTTGTTTACTATTCACTATTTATTCATTTATTTATAATATTTATGTTTAATAATGGTTAAACTTACAACTCAAAAGAATATTATTAGCTTTGCAATTGTATATAATATTATGTATTATATATTAGATTAGATACAATTAGATATTTGATAATTAAAAATGACTTTTACTTAATGGAAGGTGAGAAGATTTTTGAAACCAGTGTAAAACTTTTTCAAGAAAGTAGGTAGATTTTTTAAAGTATTTTTCATTGAAAATTATAATACAATAAATTCAAATATAACATTGTATTGAAACACACAAAACCTCTTTGGTTTCTTCATAATTAATGCTAATTAATGACAAAAAGACATTAGAAGAGACCAAAGTTTACATTGGAGGTAGTGTTGGAAGAAATTGAAAAGTTATTTTTATTCTTCTCAACATCTTTTAGTTTTGGAGGATGAAAAGTAAGATTTGAAACTAAAAAGTAGTGTTGGAAGAAACTGAAAAGTTATTTTTATTCTTCTCAACATCTTTTAATTTTTGAATAATGAAAAGTAAGATTTGAAAAGTATATAAACTTCTTCAGTAAGCTAGGTAAAATAAAAATAAAAGTCTTAATTTTTAATTAGGTAAATAAATAACTTTAAAGTAAATAATTTTATTTTCATTTATTATTATTATTAATTAATTAATAAGAAATTATTAATTGATCATATTCAAAAAAATATGTCCTATTTAATGATTATTCTTAAAACAAAAATTATAAAATACCTAATTTTGTGTATAGAAAGGAGAAACTATTATTATTTATATAAAAATATTTGATAATTACAAACTGAGTCATTGTTTATTTCTTTTAATTTTAAATTATAAATCTTGTTTTTACTATGAAATTTTTAGAATGTGTGTTATGGATTTAACCTATTAAACTTTAAGAAATATTTATTGGAGCATGAGCTTTATTTTAAGTTTGTTTGTTAAAAAATTTAGAAAATTTGGATTCTACCTTTATGATTTGCATTTATTTTAAAAATGAATTGTAGTTTATAATTTTCATTTATTTCACTATTATAATTCTCAAATAGTAAATATTATCTTATAAAATAACATTAAAATTATATTTGAAATTATTCACTCTCAATGCTGCAAAACATTTTAGTAAATATCGTGTAATATTTGTAAATTTCACACCAAATCTTAATAAATTTGTTTTATTACAATTTTTAATTTAATTTATTCTAAAAAAATTAGTTACCTTCTCCAAGAAACTTTGGATTTAAAAAATATATTAATTACCTTCTCGAAGAAACTTTGTAAAGATTTTTAAAGTGTCCTGGTATGATACTTACTGCTTCAAAACATTAATTATGCAGAGCACCAATTATGTTTTTTTTTTTGGACATGGCACTCCCTCACTAATTAAATGAATGTTGTATCTTCCCATGCAGACCTTCTCCAACATGTCATTTCCAACCTCTGTCAAACATAAATGTTCTACCCAAAGATTAATTTTTCTGCATTAGTTTGTGTGCTCTTTTATTCTTAGGAATTGCATAAATGTCTCGAGCACAACTTTGCATCTTCAACAAACATCTTTTGGCCCCCTTATTCTTCTCAAACACCCACCATATTCATCCTTCCAAAAAACATTGCAGGTCTGTTATGTGAAGAATAAAATTTGGAAGAAAAAGACAAAAAAATAGAATGAAGTTTTAAAACTGAAAAATTGTTACTGACTATTATCAATATATTAAATTCATTTAATATTATATATAAAATAATTTCATAAGATAAAATAGTTAAATATAAAAAATATATGTTGATAATATTCAAAAATGCAGCTTTGAAGTATGTTACTACACTTTGTTAATTAAAGAAAAAAATAAATGAAGTTTTAAAAACGAAAGATTGTTAGTCAACTCTGTGAATAACAAAATAAGAGATTTTTAAAAGATAACTGTTGATTAAACATGTTTAAAAAATCTAAATCATCTCGCAGATAACTATTGATTCAACTGGTTTCACCTTTCTTATGTTGCTCAATGAGTTCATTGAACTATTTTGCCCAAAATCTTGATGGATGTCCTTGCCTCTCAATTAGTTAATGAATTTGACAGAGAAAAACTTGATCCAACTGTTAAATACTACAAAGAAAATGAGTTAGATATTACATAGGGTAGAAGAAGAAAAAATCGGACAGAAGAAGAAGAACATTGACCTTTTTTAGTGTTCTTCAATTAGTTAATGAATGACAAAGAAAAAGATGGGTCCAACAAAAGAATAATACAAAGAAACATAGTTAGATACGTAGAAGAGAAAACATTGGATAGAAGAAGAAAAACATAGACATTTTTCGCATTCTTCAATAATTTCATAAATCTCACAAAAAGAACCTTGATCTAATAGACAAATACTGCAAAAAAAAAATAGTTACATATGATAGAAGAACAAAGAATCGAAGAGAAGAACAAAATTTTTTACCTTTTGGGTGTTTTCAATGTGTTTAAGAATCTGACTGGAAAACATTCATCAAAAATAGAAATGCTACAAAGAAAGGTAGTGAAATATGATAGAAGAACTAAAAATATGAGAGAAGACAAAAAATTATTACCTTTTTTATGTTATTTTTCACAGTGTTCATGAATTTCACAAGAAAACATTAATCCAAAAGAAAAATACTACAAAGAAAAGTAGTTACATATGGTAGAAGAACAAAAAAATCACAAAGAAGAAGAAAAGTTGTTACCTTTTTGGTGTTCTTCACCGTGTTCATGAATCTCACAAGAAAACATTCATCCAGCAGAGAAGAAATACAAGAAAAGTGTTTAAATATGGTAGAAGAACAAAAATCGCAAAGAAGCAAAAAAGTTGTTACCTTTTTGGTGTTCTTTGTCGTGCTCATGAATATGAGAGCAAAACATCCTCGAACAGAAAAATACAACCAGGAAAAGTAGATCTGATAGCAAAACATTCTTCTAACACAAAAATACAACAAAAATAAGTAGATATAAGAGCAAAACATTCATCCAAATATGGTAGAAAAACGAAAAAACGCAAAAAAGTTGCTACCTTTTTTTGTGTTCTTCATTGTGCTTGTGAATCTGACTGCAAAACATCCATCGAACAGAGAAATACAACAAAGAAAAGTAGATCTGGGGTGCAAAACATCCATCCAACACAAAAATACAACAAAAATAAGTAGATCTGTCAGCAAAAAAATCATCCAACCAAGAAATACAACAAAAGACTTAGTTAAACATGTTAGAACAACGAAAAAATGAAGAAAAATTGTTACCTTTTTGGTGTTACTCATTGTGCTCATGAATCTGAGAGTAAAAATTCCATATCCAACCGACAAATAAAGTTTGAGAAGAAGAAAATTGGTGTAAGGTAGGTGGAGGACGAACACTGGTGGAGTAAGAGAGAAGAAGAAAAGTTGAGAGGTTGAGAGGAAGAGAGGAAGCTGAAGAGGTTTGATGTGTGCGAGTGAGAAAGAGAGAGAAAAAACTGAAGTGGTTTGAAAGAGAATCAGAAAGAGGTATTGTGTGTGGAACACGGAGAGTCAGAAAAAAAATAGTGTGAGAGTGATTTGTTTTTGAATTAATTTTTAATCTTCAAAATTCTGAGAGATTGACACGTAACTATATTTTCCTCTTGTAGAAAGTAAACTTTGAATATAAATGATTCAGAAATATTAAAATATTGAAAAAGTTGTCATTTGTTAGTTTAGAATTGTATATAGTATTAGATTATGTACAAGACCATTACACAGTCTACGCATCACAACAACCAAAGCATAGGACCAGCAAGCTGCACCACCTATCTTCCCTGAACTTATGCCACACAAACATAGACTTAACATAGTTTATCATCCTGGTACCTTTACACAACTTAGACCTATTCTTGTAATTTTTTAAAATTCTAATCTACATTGATAATTTCTGATTTTTTTATTAATCCATAATAGTACATTGCCCGTGATATGATGATGACCCATTCTTGCTCGTAATCTTTATATTTATTAAGAGATTCCAGAATCTTACATCTAAATGCGAAAAATCGTTAAATAGATTTATTATTATGTGAATTTGAAACTTAGAAACTAGTAATAAATTTTAATTGGTGTGCCGAGCAAGAATCAGTCAAAATTCTGAACTTAGTCAGAAAATGAGAATGTGTTTAAGGAACAAGGTTCTAAACTTGTCCCTATCTGCCCCAAGCAAAGTGAACATGTGAAAATTTAACCAATAAATTATAAACTTAACCAATAAATTTGTATCTGAAAAATATACTAATCTGAAAATTACCTTATAAGAAGATTAGTTATTCATAGCTATTTTGTTATAATATAACTTTACCGAACAGATCAACAATGTGATCATATTCTTAACTCTAAACAGTTACCACTGCAAAAGATGTGAACTCAATAACCTTAATAGTACAAGAAAGAACACTGATATCAAATATTAACAACAAATAATAGTTATCTAATTAACTAACCACTGGGTTAAATCTTCATTTTTTTTTTCACAAAGTTTGAATCTCAACAACTTTAGCATATTATTAACTTGGTAATGATTCATGATTGGTCCCCAGAGTTCAAAGTCGGACACAAGAAGTAACACAGTTTCGTTGTTGTTGAATTCCTATGCACTTTTCAATATCAATAAATGTCCTTCTCATCCATATTTGAAAATCTTGGAGAGAGCAAACCGACTTCACTCTGCTGAATATTCGGCACACCAAGACAAAACATAAAACGAATAAGAACTAAACTAACACAAACATTAGAAACCAAATTCATCTGTAACTCATCTTCTGTCTTCTCTGCACATTTTTGTTCATGGAGCTTCCTCTTCACAATCTCAACATTCTCACCACAGTTCTGCTCCTATGCATGTTCCCTCACTCACTCAAGTGCCAACAAGCATACCTCAATGCCACTGTCTATGACTGTTCCGACAACCCTTCTGCACCAAAAGGATACCTTTGCAATGGCCTTCAAAAGTCATGCACTTCCTTCTTACTTTTCAGGTCCAAACCTCCCTATGATAGTCCTGTCAGAATTGCATACCTTCTTGGCTCTGATGCATCTACCATATCCTCAATCAACAACATCTCAAGAACAGACAAGATTGCTTCCAACAAGACAATCATTGTTCCTGTCTTCTGTTCATGTTCAGGAAACATCTACCAGCACAACACACCTTACACTGCCAGCAAGAATGACACCTATTATCAGTTGGTAAAAGAAACCTTCCAAGGCCTCACTACCTGTCAGGCAATGATGGGTCAGAATTACTATGCAGCAACCAAAATTGCAATTGGTGCTGAGCTCACAGTTCCCTTGTTATGTGCTTGTCCAACAGAAAATCAGACAGCAAGAGGGGTCACCTCCTTGATGGTTTACTTGGTGAACTATGGTGACACTGTTGAGTCGATAGGATTGGCTTATGGTGTCGATGAACAAAGTGTGCTTGAGGCCAATGAGTTGGCTGTGTCACAGAGTGAAAACAGCATAATGGACCTCCTTTCCTTGACACCTCTTTTAGTTCCTCTAATAGGGAAGAGCTGCAAAGAGAACTCAGATAAATTCTATTGTAAATGTTATCAAGCACCAGATGGAAGCTCCAAGGGACCCTTCTGTGATGAATCTGATGGTCAGAAATTCCCTGCCAAGTTGGTAGCCGCTTTAGGTACTTTTGGTTAAACCCTCTTCAAGAAGAATCATAATATGCTTTCATTGAAATTTTGGCTTTGGTGTTTTAGAATAGCATAGCTGTTGTTTGTAGATTACAACCCTCTTCATGGACTTTGTTACTTACTAATTGCTCTAAAACATAAGGATTTTCATTGTAAGCCTTTGCTTTCATTTTGGATGAGCTTTATTTTTTCTTTTAATTTACAGGAGCAGGAATTGGTGTAGGCTTTCTGTGTTTGTTTCTTTTGGGATACAAATCATACCAATACATACAGAAGAAGAGAGAAAGGATCCGAAAGGAAAACCTTTTCAGGCAAAATGGTGGCTACTTGTTACAAGAGAAGCTCTCATCTTGTGGGAATGGAGAAATGGCAAAGCTTTTTACAGCTGAGGAGCTTCAGAGAGCAACAGATAACTACAACAGGAGTAGGTTTCTTGGTCAGGGTGGCTATGGCACAGTATACAAAGGAATGCTACCAGATGGAACCATAGTTGCAGTTAAAAGGTCCAAAGAAATTGAAAGGAACCAGATAGAAACTTTTGTGAATGAAGTGGTGATTCTATCCCAGATCAACCACAGGAACATTGTCAAACTATTAGGTTGTTGTCTCGAGACAGAAACTCCTTTACTAGTTTATGAATTCATTCCAAATGGAACACTCTCTCACCATATCCACAGGAGAGACAATGAGCCCTCCCTTTCATGGGAGAGTCGCCTTAGAATTGCATGTGAGGTTGCTGGAGCAGTGGCATATATGCATTTTGCAGCTTCTGTTCCCATTTTCCATAGAGACATCAAACCTACCAACGTTCTTTTAGACACCAACTTCAGTGCCAAAGTGTCTGATTTTGGAACATCAAGATCAGTTCCACAAGATAAAACTCACTTGACCACTGCTGTAGGAGGAACTTTTGGGTACATAGACCCTGAGTATTTTCAGTCTAGTAAGTTTTCAGATAAAAGTGATGTGTATAGTTTTGGGGTAGTGCTGGTAGAGCTCATAAGTGGGAGAAAGCCAATTTCATTCTTAGAGGAAGATGAGGGTCAGAATCTGATTGCACAGTTTCTTTCTCTGATGAAGGATAACAAAGTCTATGAAATTTTAGATGAAAGGGTGGCTAAGGAAGCAATGAAAGATGACATTCTTGCCATTGCAAACCTTGCAATGAGATGCTTGAGACTTAATGGGAAGAAAAGACCAACAATGAAAGAGGTTTCTTTGGAATTAGAAGCATTGAGAAAGATGCAAAGTTCCTTAAAGATCAACCATGATCATGAGCACAAAACTAGTGATATGGTTCAAGAGTGCACAGAGGAAAGCATGTCACTGTCCTTACAACTAGAGTCTACATCCTTCTAGGAAGCTGGATTTTGTTTTTATAGTGTTGTAGGAAGCTAGATACCCCATTTTTTCTTAACTATATATGTTTCAGTGTTTCATTTTTTCTTTTACTGACATGTGTGGATAACAAAGTCTGCATTTCTCCACAAGAACATCAGCTGAAACATGGAAATACTCTTAGTTCAGAATTGATAAATCCTCATTCATACTTATCCACTTTGTTGTTGGCTCGTTGAAGTGGCCTTTCGGAATGGGCTATAATAAATTAATGAACATGATATATTTTTTAATTTGCATTTTTTAACGTATAACTATATGGCAAAGGAAAGAGCCTATTAAAAATTGAGATTTCCATTGCAAAAATTGAAGGATGAAGCACGTTAAGCGATAGAAAAATTTCAAAGTCAAAGCTCGAAACAAGCAACATAAAACATGTTGAAAATTTCAAAGATATACAATATCACAATTTGATTCCTCAACTAGGGATATATTTTAGTGGATAAAATTTGCTCCCAATATTGATTAAAATAAATACAGGGTTGAGAAACTTGACAAAATCAAACACATAATAAAATTTAAATTAATAAAAACGTCAATAATTGATCTTGTAATTAATAGTTGTTAACTTCTTTCAATCCTCTCTTCTGTATTCTTTGTTTTTCTTAGTTACAAAAATGGGTCTTCTATACTCTAGTCTGCTATCAAAGACAAAATACACTTGCGTGTTTGGACCTTTCTTGATATAAGAAAAAGAAATGCCTAAAACAAACATTCTAACACGAATGAGTACACATCATGAGACCAGTGTTGTCATTTTCATAAACGATATCTCATAATTAGTTATAACCCAGATAAGGAAGATTAGCATTTCAACGCAATAGATAATCTAAAATTGAATTTAAGGTCTGATGGTTATATCACATCTATGCTCAAAAGAAAGTGAACTATAACATCAAACTTTGCAAGCAGGGAAAAACTGATTGATAAAATTAACATTTCTTATAGATTTGATTTTTCTAAAATGTAAAGTTATAGTTTTAGTTATTGTTTAAAGTATTAGGATTATAATTCTATTATAGCTTAACAACTATTTAAAAACCAGTTTGGTTCTGTTATCTAGTTTTAGTTTCGGACAACCTATGCATTTGGCTACTTTGATGATTTTCAAATGCATGACCAAGGCAACCATTGAAAAGTCAAAGTGCTGAGGAGAAACAAAATTTCGTTACTCAAAGTGTCTGACTATTGACTTTATTTAGAGGGATCAACACTAACTGACACCACGTTATAATTGTTTCTTCAACGTTGAATGATACAAATCGTTTATTTTGTCTATGAATCCGAGATCCTATGAAGCATGTCTCCACCGCTAAGATAATAACAAATTTTCCATAAAATAAGAAGCACAACATGGTGTAATGAATACAATAGATCTTAAACAGCACTACCAAATTGAATTTGTCTTCTCCAGAGACAACAGGTTCATGGAGTTTCATCATCCATACCTTTACATTCTCTGCATAATTCTGTTCTTACACATGTTTCCTGAATCTGCTAACTCTCAGCAAGCATACCTCAACAGCACTGTCTATGACTGCTCTGAGAACCCTTCTGCACCAAAAGGATACCTCTGCAATGGCCTTCAAAAGTCATGCACTTCCTTCTTAGTTTTCAGGTCCAAATCTCCCTATGACAGCCCTGTAAGCATTGCCTATCTTCTTGGCTCTGAAGCATCTACAATAGCCTCAATGAACAACATCTCAAGAGATGACAAGATTCCTTCCAATAAGTCAATCATTGTTCCTGTATTCTGTTCATGTTCTGGAAATATATACCAGCATATCACACCTTACACTGCCACCAAGAATGACACCTACTTCAAGCTGGTTACAGAAATTTACCAAGGTCTCACCACCTGCCAGGCACTGATGGGTCAGAATTACTATGCCTCTGGTGGCATTAGAGTTGGTGCTGAGCTCACAGTTCCAGTAGTGTGTGCTTGTCCCACTGAAAATCAGACTGCAAGAGGGATCACTTCCTTGCTGGTTTACTCAGTGAAAAATGGTGATACTGTTAAGTCCATTGGAGAGGCTTATGGTGTTGACCAACAAAGTATGCTAGAGGCCAATGCGTTGTCAGTGCCATCAAGTGAAGATAACATCATAATCATCTATGCCACAACTCCTATCTTGGTTCCTCTCAGAGGGAAGAGTTGCAAAGAGGAGCCTAATAGTTTCTACTGTACTTGCTCCCAGGGAAGGGTTGGGGATGGAACCTTCATGGGGTTCCAATGTAATGAATCTGATGATACAAGTTTTCCTACCAAATTGGTTGCTTCCTTAGGTATTTTTTCTGAACTCTATATAGAATCAAATCTAGTTTTGTTTGAATTTCAGTTTATAGCATGGCCATAGTATGTATCTGATGCCACTTAATGAGATAAAACATGGTTTACAGTATGCCAATAATTATTTTCTTTTTGATAGAGTAATTCTGTCCTTGATTGTGTGTTTGCAGGTGTTGGAATAGGCGCAGGCTTTCTGTGTTTGTTTCTTTTGGGGTACAAATCATATCAATATATTCAGAAGAAGAGAGAAAGTATTCGGAAGGAAAGCTTATTCAGGAGAAATGGTGGCTACTTGTTACAAGAGAAGCTCTCATCTTGTGGGAATGGAGAAATGGCAAAGCTGTTTAAAGCTGAGGAGCTACAGAAAGCAACAGATAACTATAACAAGAGTAGATTTCTTGGTCAGGGTGGCTTTGGCACTGTGTATAAGGGAATGCTACCAGATGGAACCATAGTTGCTGTTAAAAGGTCAAAAGAGATTGAAAGGAACCAGATAGAGACTTTTGTGAATGAAGTGGTGATTCTATCCCAGATCAACCACAGGAACATTGTCAAACTCTATGGCTGTTGTCTTGAGACAGAAACTCCTTTACTAGTCTATGAATTCATTCCAAATAGAACACTCTCTCACCATATCCACAGGAGAGACAATGAGCCCTCCCTTTCATGGGAGAGTCGCCTTAGAATTGCATGTGAGGTTGCTGGAGCAGTGGCATATATGCATTTTGCAGCTTCTGTTCCCATTTTCCATAGAGACATCAAACCTTCCAACATACTTTTAGACAGCAATCTCAGTGCCAAAGTGTCTGATTTTGGAACATCAAGATCAGTGCCACAAGATAAAACTCACTTGACCACTGCTGTAGGAGGAACTTTTGGCTACATTGACCCTGAATATTTTCAGTCTAGTCAGTTTTCAGATAAGAGTGATGTGTATAGTTTTGGAGTAGTGCTGGTAGAGCTCATAAGTGGGAGAAAGCCAATTTCATTCTTAGAGGAAGATGAGGGTCAGAATCTGATTGCACAGTTTCTTTCCCTGATGAAGGAGAACAAAGTTTATGAAATTTTAGATGGCAGGGTAGTTAAGGAAGCAAGGAAAGATGAGATTCTTGCAATTGCAAACCTTGCAATGAGATGCTTGAGACTTAATGGGAAGAAAAGACCAACAATGAAAGAGGTTTCATTGGAATTAGAGGCATTGAGAAAGGTGCAAAGTTCCTTAGAGATCAACCATGATCATGAGTACACAACTAGCGAGGCAGTTCAAGAAATCACAGATGAAAGCATGCCACTGTTCTTAGAACAAGACTCCACATCCTTTTAGAACTCAGAAATTTTGGTTTGTATTCTTTGTTAACTATGCTTCTGTATTTCATTTTCACCTTTCAGTATTAATACTTTCATATTTAATATTATTATCATAACTAAAACATTATGCTTCAGAATCGAGCTAATATGTTTGTTATCTTTGTTAGTCGTAGATATATTATGATGGTCCGTGTTTCGTCTTTGTCTTAGTTTCATATTTATGATTATGATGAACAAAATAGACATCTCTGGCTGTTGGAAATTTCAGGACTCCTCGAACCTTTGAAGTTGTGGTGTGGCCAATGAACATTTTTTGCCTTTGTCTTTTTAACTCACCAATCTCTTTCACCTTGTCACATAATAAGTAAAACAACTTTAGAACGAATTATTGTATCTTATTCTTTTACCAATTGTGTTTCATAGATATTTTGGTTCGCTAGTATTTCTCCTAATTCATGCTTTTACATAATTAATTCAGTTTTTATTAATATTAGTCCATCCATGACATCACTAAGGTATAGGTGAAATTATTTTATTTTTATTCATGTACTTTTTTTAAGTTTTGAAATACCATTAATTATTATTCATATCTTGGTTCCTTAATCTTTATTTATTTTATATACATACGTTTATTTTGATGTAAAAATTAATTATTTTTTATTAAAATTTTAAAAAGATATTTTTTTTTAATCTATCCACATTCTTTAAATCACACTTAAAAGAAAAACGAAAAGTAGAACTCACAATCGAATCTTCTTTTCCTCGTGTCATGCTTGGGAAGTCTTTTCAACTGCTTTGATAGCACAGTTTCTTTCTCTGATGAAGGAGAACCAAGTTTATGAAATTTTAGATGGAAGGGTGGCTAAGGAAGCAATGAAAGATGAGATTCTTGCAATTGCAAACCTTGCAATGAGATGTTTGAGACTTAATGGGAAGAAAAGACCAACAATGAAAGAGGTTTCTTTGGAATTAGAAGCATTGAGAAAGGTGCAAAGTTCCTTAGAGATCAACCATGACCATGAGTACCCAACTACTGACATAGTTCAAGAATTCACAGATGAAAGAATGCCACTGTGCTTAGAACTAGATTCCACATCCTTCTAGGAAAACCAGATTCATGTCTGTTAACTTGTGTTTCATTTTACAAAATTATTTTTTATCATAAATAATAATTATACCAATTTTTTAATTATATTTATTATTTATTCTTGTCATACAAATATGAAAAAGTGTCTGTATTTTCACATTACTAAGATATTTAGAATAACAAACATTTAACATTTAAGGTATAATATTATGCTATTATTTTACTAACTAGTTAAACATTACACTTTTGACTTGAAGTGGTTTTAATATTCAATAAATGTAATTTGGTGGTTTTATTAGCCATTTATAATATCATATTTCCCTTAATGGGTAAGTTAGTAGATTCATATAATGTTAGGCTTAGACAGGACAAACTATAATTTGTCTTCACATATTCCGTGTCTAATTTGAAGTGGTCGAATGTCATTCGAGAATATAAAGCAGCAAATGTAGAGAACCTTTAAAGGGGTTGTTTTCTTCTTCCTCTTTTCCAACAATTTTCCTTATGCGACAATATAATATCTTTAATGACTATAAGAAAAACAAAGGTGGATAACTTATTTTATTTTTCAGTCTAATGAAAAGTCTACTAAGAGATGAGTGTTGTTGCTTTCACTTATAGAAAGTTCAACAAAGAAGATACATAATTTGTTTTTTGTTTTTTGCCTTTTTATGAACATACTACTTATTTAGTAAAGGAGAATATATGTACTAATTACTTTTTATATATCGTTTTTTATATTCTTAGCGTATAATGTTATATGAATTTCTATTCTTATGGCTGATGTAAATGACATCAAAATTTGTTTTTTGCTAAAACTTGTAAGCAACATTCCCAATTAAAAAGTTTTTGCAGTGCAAGAATCGGCAAGATTCTTTTCTCTGTGATCCATCACTTATTCAAGTAAAGATTGAAGGCCATGTGAGAAGATACCTATTTAGTCTAAAAGATGCTTTTTAGTTACCGTATTGAACACTTCCAAAAATCCATGTGATTCACCCTTCCACAAAAGTACACCATGCAAGTAGATAGCTATGATTGATAGGACACTGGAAATGGAACTAATACGAAATTACTTACTTATTCATCAAACTATTTATTATTTTGGGTCCCATGAAAGAAGCGGAATTTCATGCCCAGAACAAGGAAAAATCAAACTACAGCTCATACAATTCCACTTGGTGCCACTACAATGGGGCTCCTAACAGTGTGTGTTCCACCATCTTCGATCCAAACAAGATCCCCATATGAGATATTTTCCTTCTTGTACTTCCTATACTTTATCAGCACATCGTAGCTTCGCTTCTCATTTTTGTATCTAAATGATAATGTCTCGGGTGACACTGTCACCACAGAACCCTTAGGTTCTGTCACCTTGGCTCTGTATAAGGCAGCCCCATCTCCAACATTGGTCACTGTCCTCTTAAATTTTTGGACAACTGACCTTGTTTTGTTGCTGTAGATAGCTATAAATGAAGGGTAGTTAAGATCAAACGATGGTTTAGCACAATTATAGGAACCTGATCTTGTAATGGTTAAGATTTGTTTCTGTGTGTAATTCAAAGCACAAAGGAGATTAACATAGTCCTGTGGGGTGGCATCATATATCAAACCTGGATCAAGTGCTTTGTTAGGGTCAACTTGACCAGCCCCCATGTCAAGAGGAGAAGCATATTGAGAAGGATAACCATAGTCTCTAATTGGATTTTGTGTATTATCTAGAGGACTAGCTGTGGTTACTAATGCAGACCTTATAGCAGCAGCACTCCATTCAGGATGTGCAGCTTTCAAAAGAGCAGCAACACCAGAAGCATGAGGGCATGCCATGGATGTTCCAGACAGCAAATTGTAGTCACTAGGTAAGTACACATTGTTGCCAATTGCAGCTGCTGGAGCATCAGGAATGAAAGCAGCAAGGACTCTAGAGCCAGGTGCCATTATGTCAGGCTTCAAGACCCAAGGGTAGCTAGGTGAAGGACCTCTTGAAGAGTAATCAGCAAGAGCTGGTGCTGCCTTTATTCCAACAAATGTTTCCTGAAATTTGATACTGGCTGTTTGATTCTTATGGCTTTTTGCATATTTGATCACAGATGGTGCATCCTTTGCACTGATTACAATACTTGGAAAGCTAGCATGTCCTCCATTAAGCAATGGTTGATCAGAGATAAATACTGCCCCTAACAAACTGGCTTCTCTAACAACCCTCCTTTGTTCAAACACTAACTCAGGGTCTGAAACTGGGTCACACACAATGATCCCTTCCATGGCCACTTTGGCTAACGCCTTCACTGAGTTACAGGCTGATGTATTCTTATTGTAGATAAGTGGAAGATTTTCCACTATCGCATTTGCAGGAAACAAGGTCCAACCAATAATGGTTTGGCCATTTCCAAGAACTAGAGAACCAAATGTGCGGTCAATGGTACCTGCAGCCACGGTGAGAAGCCAGGGGATTCCATTGTGCAAAGTACCAAGATCAGGACCACCATTACCCGCAGAGGATGAAACCACCACCCCTTTTTCCATTGCTGCAAAAGAAGCTATTGCTATAGGATCCTCATAAAGTGGAACACCATCGAACCCCATAGAGATGGAAATGACATCAACCCCATCAGCAATGGCTCGGTCCATTCCAGCCAAAACATCAGAGGCGTAACGACCCTCTTCCCAAATGACCTTGTACATGGCAAGCCTGGCTCTTGGTGCAATGCCTCTGGCCACCCCTTTGGCATAGCCGAAGTAAGAGGCTCCACTCACATAGTTGCCACCAACTGTGGAGGATGTGTGAGTTCCATGACCCTCTGTATCTCTGGCTGAGTTCATACTTATTCTAACCTTGGAGTTTGCAGCAATCACACCTTTGTTGAAGTATCTAGCTCCAATGAGTTTGAAGTTGCACATGGAAGTGTTGAAGTCTTGCCCTTCCTCACAGGTGCCTTTCCATTTGCTTGGAATTTTCTTGGTCATGCCATCATCTCTGAAGCTTTCACTCTCAGGCCACACACCAGAGTCAATAACACCTACAATGACATCCTCTCCAAAGTTTGATGCATGCCACAGACCACTGGAAGGGTCTAGGGAGAGAAACTCAAAAGTGTGAGTGGTGTCTATGGTGGCAGTTCTGTCTGGATATGCTGCAACAAAGCCAGGGGAGGTTTTCACAGCCTCTAACTCTTCTGAAGTTAGAACTGCACTGAAGCCATACATGGCTTGGCTATAGGAGTACACTTTCTGTGATTTTATGGATGAGTGACCAAGTGTTGCTGATTTAGAGGAATCAATGATGGATTCAAACCAATCATGATGGGTTGTGAAGACACTAGGAAACATGGATTTGTCCATGTGGACTATATATGTGGAACTCTCAGCAGCACTGCCATAAATAACCAACAGAAACCAATGAGTAATGAAGAACATGAAAGGAAGTGGAAACACAAAATTAGGCTTAGGCTCTCTCATTGTTTATGCAACTCAGATGAAAACTTCTTAGTTTGAAAGAACTGATCAGATCATGCATCATATATAAGATTTTTCGGTCTGTAGAACATTGATGATGTTGACGTGTTATTATTACAAGCTGTGGAAAATATCATTGCAAAATAATTGGACCGAATTTTCTGCATCAAACGTGCTTTGTGATGAGAAAAAAAAGAGTAGACCTTACTTTTGTGACTGATGCAAAGTAATAAATCTGATATAAGATTTCCTTATTCCACCAATCAGACAAAATTCTTAGGATATACATGGGAAAAAAAGTGTTTTATTGTACCAGGAACATAAAGCAAGAAAAAATGTTGATTCCAGCATTGAATGAATCACAATTGGCAACTAACTTCTTTATATTAGCTTTTTCTAGTGATCAGTTAAGTTAATTGAAAGAAAGAGAAAGAAACAATTATACACCTTTTGCCAGCAGTGAAAGAAAGAGAGAGAAAAAAATTATAATAAAATATGAGTGTGATAATGATAATTAGATAAACATCTTGGTACAGAATGCCTAAACAACCTTAATTTAACTAGGTTAGCTTATTATTAGTTAAAGTAGTTTCAAATAGTTGAATTGAATTACTTAGCATCCTCTTCCTGTAAGACTTAAACCAGATTCTTTCTTGACCATTTATGTTTTGTTTCCTCTTCCTGATGATGGATCACTTATTCCAATTTCTCCAAAAGCATATCAGCATAAATTTACTGCAACATATAAGAGAAACATATAATAGAAACTAGATCAAGATACGGTTTGAATTACTTTTTCAACATATACATGTACGATCTTTTAATTTTAGCTGAAGAGTTTTGTTTTATTTTTCTTTCTGATTTTCTTCTTCTGTCCTACCTATATGAAAACTTATTCAGACAAAACTAAACAAAGACCAATTACAGATAAAATAAACCATTGTATATTGTCGTTATATAACTTATTTCTCTTATAATGCTCAAATTTAATAACTTTGTATTGCTTCTAAAAACTTTACTTTGTCTGTTAGAAATTATTGGCCATCACTTGCAAGTTATTTATAGCAAAAGTCTGTACTTTTCTTTACATAAAAATAGTACGTAAATGGATAATAGTGTAAAATTGCATTCATAACTTATTTTCTGTAATAGCTAAACTGAATAGTCATTCAACATCTATGTAATATCTTTTTGTTAACAATTTACAAATAATCCAATTTTAAACAAACACAAAATTTTCAAAAGACTTAAACTATGTAAGGATATGTCAAAAGATATTTAACAAATGGAATATCAATCGATGTCTTTTGAAAGATCCGTATTTAATAAGTCATACCAGAAATTAACATATAATACAGTCCAAAACTTGGATTTACAAATAAATTCCAGAATCATGAATCTAGATAAATTTATGATAAAGATAATTTAACTCACTTTTTTGACCCACTTTTAACACACTCATTCAATCACCATTAGATCATTTATTTTGATTCTTTCAAATGATGTGATATGATGATCTGATGATGATTAAAGTGGTAGATTAAAAGTAGGTCAAAAAAAATGGATTAAAGTATCATTGTCCAAATACTCGGATATGCACATTTACACATGTTACGATGTGTAAGAGCTATCTCATTTATTTCTTCTCATAACTTAATATCTTAGTTTATGTAACTTAAATTAAATCATTTTTACACCATAAGTGTTAATACTTAGTATACAACTTAAATAATGATTCATACATCATTTTAGATGTATAACCCCAAATTCGTACAAGTTCAATCAATTTGAATAAACATTGTACTATAAAATAACTCATTCAAATAAAACCACAAATCAATCAAATATAAAAATTATTTCGTTTTCCATTTATAACAACATACATATTCAATAAGTTAAAGAGACAATTTTGTTAGTTTGAGCGAAAATTAAATAGAAACTAGGTTGAGTTGTGGTGCTATTTTCGTTTAAGCAAAAAAAAAAATTACTTGGGCAACAATAGGGCTAAAAACAAGATTATTTCCAATTTTATTTTTGTCTAAGCAAATAAGCTTTTCACTTAAGCAAAACTAAGGTAAAAAGTAAGGTTTGAATCTTTGTTATATTTTTATTTGAGAAAAAAATCCTCCGCCTAAGCAAAAGTATATGAAAATCAACCTTAACAAAAATGAAATTCAAAAGATAATTCCAAGAGTATTTTAATAACTTCTAAACAATTCAATTAATTAATCTATACAATGATTTGTCTGAACATCATCTTGCAAATCAATGTTGGTTATTTAGCTCAAAGAATGCATATTTATTCTCATGTCAAATTCATAGTAAAGGTTATATAAATGCACTCTGCTTATATACAGTATATCCAAAACTCCATTCAAGGAAATTCTATAATTAATATACATAATTTAGCCACTAGATCAACTCATTAATAACAATATTCAATCAAAAACATTTTAAACAATCATTTATCAAACCAAATCCAATCAGGCTCGAGTTTAAGCATTTAAAAAGATTTTCAATAAATCATAATCCTAACATATAAACAAAAATCTAATGACTAAGTCATATATTCTACAATTCTATTAAAATCATGGATTTCTTACCTAGAATGCTTATCCTCAAAGCAAATTTAATCAAATTCAAGAAGTAAGGTTACTCAAAACTTTAGAAATCTAAAACAGGGTATTCCAACATAATAGAATTTTAGTATATAATAAAATCAAGTCGAGAGGATCATCTTTATCAACTAACTTCACCAATATTTATGACAAAATCATAAGAAAATTAAGAAAAAAAAGAATTTATAGAATAAATAGAAAGTTACTCTATTTAAAAACATGATTAGGTAGAAATGCTTCCTAACCCTCAATGTAAAAATGACCAGATTTTGAAGTAGAAAAAGATATATGAAATTTTAGTGAGAAGAGAGAAATGGGAAACAGAATAAATTAAAGTCTACTTTTTTTTAGTCTATGTATCTATGTACTTTTTTTTCTTCATAATTTCTCAAGTTTTACTTTAATTTTGATATCATTAATTTGGCTTCCTTTAAATAATCAGATTAAAACATCTTTAACTCAATCAAGACAAATGTAAAACATGATCTATATTTTTTTAACTAGATCGTTTAAGTTGATATTAGTAAAGGTTGTTCTTTTAACCATTTTCATTTAAAATTATTTTTTGGTTACATAAGTTGAGGTTATTTATGAATTAACATTAATCAAGGTTTTCATCTCAACCATTGTTGATAATGATATTGTATTGTCTATATTTACTTATAGTATTTTCTTTTTAATTTATGTTGATAAAAGTTATGTTTCCGATAATATTATCGAAATTAATTTTATGGGTTATAAATATTTCGTAATAGACATTAGTTACGGTTTTCTGCCAGATATCTTTTTTTCCAGTCAACATCTTTTTTTAATTTTATTTTAGTCTACGCGTGTAAGGATAATTTTCTTTATAATATTAGTGAATTATGTGTCCTATTTTTTAATTTTTATAAGATCAATAATTATTATTTTTAAAATATATATAATAAATTTTAAAATAGTTGTTAAATAAAAACTATTAAAAAAATATTTTTAGAATAATGGTCAAAATAAAAAAGATTTAAAAAATGGTTAAAAATAAATCAATTATAAAATAATTAATTTTTAAAATAATAATTAAGGATAAAATTCTGTGTGCATGATTTTTTAAATATGCGTGATATTATATTAGTAGGTGATAATATTATAATATTATTAAGTTGTTATATAAACTAAAATTATATTTATTAAAAATAAAGTGAAATATATCAAAACAAATGAAAGAATAACTATTAATAAATAAAGAAAAAAAAATAGAGATAACCGAATTTATAAAAAATTTGTAAAAATAACGGTCAATTTTTAAAAATTTAATAAAATATTATATTTAAAGGGTAAAATTGGTATTTTGAAATGTGGACACAAAAAGGAGAATTCTCTCTATATATTGTTATAGATAGATATAGATTATCAATATTTTTTATTTGTTCAAAATTCGTTTTAATTTTTTCAATATTGATTGAGAAAACTCCCGGTAGACATTAAATAGTATTGGTTTTAGTCGATATCACCTGTGAAAAGTTGGCTAAAAAGAATCATCCACCAATAAAGTAAAATAATAACTTTAACCAATGTAAATAAAAATAATCAAAATAATTGTGCCGACATAGCTAAAAATAACAATAGATGTGAGCGGAGAAAAGCCTCCCCCATCAAACCAAAAGCATTACCGTTTTTGAATTATTAAATACAGTTTAATATTAAAATAGATTTGGTTCGATACTTTTTTTCTTTAATTGATTTTTTTTAAATTTAATCACTCCATATTTAAAAGCCTCAATTTTGTTGTAGAAAAATAATCAATCTACTCCTAGGTTTGAGGAAGTGAGAATGTGGCATAACTATTCCTCTGATCATGTTGAATTTCAGATTCTCGTTCACGCGTCTTCTCCCTCCAAGAGAATGATTGAACTACCATGTTTGTGCCTCTCAAACCCATCATCACCTTCACCATCACAATCTCCAGAAAATGAGACTTGTAAGTGAGATGCGCTCGCTTCAAAGAGAAACCAGTCAAAGGTCACTTCTTTCTGATTGTCTCTTCTTCGTGTGATCCATCATTTATTGGAGTAAAGATTCAAGGCCATGGGTAGGAAAAAATACCTACTTAATCTAAAACATGCTTTTTAGTTACCATATTGAACACTTTCACAATTCCATTTGATTCACCCTTCCACAAAAGTACACCATGCCACTAGGTTGTTATCGATTCATAGGACACCGAAAATGAAAGCTAATACGAAATTACTTATTCATCAAATTATTTATAATTATGGGTCCCCTGAAGAAGCTTAATTTCATGCCCAGAAGGGAAAAATCACACAACTCCTCATACAATTCCCCTTGGTGCTACTACAATGGGGCTCCTAACAGTGTGTGTTCCACCATCTTCGATCCAAACAAGATCCCCATATGAGATATTTTCCTTCTTGTACTTCCTATACTTTATCAGCACATCGTAGCTTCGCTTCTCATTTTTGTATCTGAATGATAATGTCTCGGGTGATACTGTCACCACAGAACCCTTAGGTTCTGTCACCTTGGCTCTGTATATGGCAGGACCATGTCCAACATTGGTCACTGTCCTCTTAAATTTGTGGACGACTGACCTTGTTTTGTTGCTGTAGAGAGCTATAAATGAAGGGTAGTTAAGATCAAACGATGGTTTAGCACAATTGTAGGAACCTGATCTTGTAATGGTTAAGATTTGTTTTTGTGTGTAATTCAAAGCACAAAGAAGATTAACATAGTCCTGTGGGGTGGCATCATATATCAAACCTGGATCAAGTGCTTTGTTAGGGTCAATTTGACCAGCTCCCATGGCAAGAGGGGAAGCATATTGAGAAGGATAGCCATAGTCTCTAATTGGATTTTGTGTATTATCTAGAGGACTAGCTGTGGTTACTAGTGCAGACCTTATAGCAGCAGCACTCCATTCAGGATGTGCACCTTTCAAAAGAGCAGCAACACCAGAAGCATGAGGGCAGGCCATGGATGTTCCAGACAGCAAATTGTAGTCACTAGGTAACAACACATTGTCACCAATTTCAGCTGCTGGAGTATGAGGAGTGTAAGCAGCAAGGACATTAGAGCCAGGTGCCATTATGTCAGGCTTCAATACCCAAGGGTAGCTAGGTGAAGGACCTCTTGATGAGTAATCAGCAACAGCTGGTGCAGACTTTATTCCAACAAATGTTTCCTGAAATTTGATACTGGCTGTTGGCTTCCTATGGCTTTTTGCATACATGATCACAGTTTGTGCATCCTTTGCACTGATTACAATACTTGGATATCTGGCATATCCTTCATTTACTAATGGTTGATCAGAGATGAATACTGCCCCTGACAAACTAGCCTTTTTAACAAACCTTCTTTGTTTAATAACTATCTTGGGGTCTGACACTAAGTCACATAAAATGATCCCTTCCATGGCCACTTTGGATAACGCCTTCACTGAGTTACAGGCTGATGTATTCTTATTGTAGATAAGTGGAAAATTTTCCACTATCGCATTTGCAGGAAACAAGGTCCAACCAATAATGGTTTGGCCATTTCCAAGAACTAGAGAACCAAATGTGCGGTCAATGGTACCTGCAGCCACGGTGAGAAGCCAGGGGATTCCATTGTGCAAAGTACCAAGATCAGGACCACCATTACCCGCAGAGGATGAAACCACCACCCCTTTTTCCATTGCTGCAAAAGAAGATATTGCTATAGGATCCTCATAAAGTGGAACACCATCGAACCCCATAGAGATGGAAATGACATCAACCCCATCAGCAATGGCTCGGTCCATTCCAGCCAAAACATCAGAGGCGTAAAGACCCTCTTCCCAAATGACCTTGTACATGGCAAGCCTGGCTCTTGGTGCAATGCCTCTGGCCACCCCTTTGGCATAGCCAAAGTAAGAGGCTCCACTCACGTAGTTGCCACCAACTGTGGATGATGTGTGAGTTCCATGACCGTATGTATCTCTGGCTGAGTTCATACTGATTCTAACCTTGGAGTTTGCAGCAATCACACCTTGGTTGAAGTATCTAGCTCCAATGAGTTTGAAGTTGCACATGGAAGTGTTGAAGTCTTGCCCTTCCTGGCAGGTGCCTTTCCATTTACTTGGAATTTTCTTGGTCATGCCATCATCTCTGAAGCTTTTACTCTCAGGCCACACACCAGTGTCAATAACGCCTACAATGACATCCTCTCCAAAATTTGATGCATGCCACAGACCACTAGAGGAGTCTAACGAGAGAAACTGAAAAGTGTGAGTGGTGTCTATGGTACCACCTCTGTCTGGATATGCTGCAACAAAGCCATGTGAATTCTTTACAGCCTCTAACTCTTCTGAAGTTAGTACTGTACTAAAGCCGTACATGGCTTGGCTATAGGAGTACACTAGTTTCTGCGGTTGTATGGATGAGTGACCAAGTGTTCCCGATTTTGTGGAATCAATGATGGATTCAAACCAATCATGATGGGTTGTGAAGACACTAGGAAACAAGGATTTGTCCATGTGGACTATATATGTGGAACTCTCAGCAGCACTGCCGTGAAAAGCCAATAGAAACCAATGAGTAATGAAGAGCATGAAAGGAAATGGAAACACAAAGTTAGGCTTAGACTCCCTCATTGTTTGTGCAACTCAAACTGAAAATTTCTTAGTTTGAAAAAACTGATCAGATCACGTATCATATATAAGAATTTTTGTTGTGTAAAACATCAATGATTTTGACATGTGTGATTATTACAAACTGTGTAACTATCATTGCAAAATAATGGGACCAAATTTTCTGCATCAAAGGTGCTTTGTGATGAGAAAAAAAAAAGTAGACCTTACTTTTGTGACTGATGCAAAGTAATAAAGGTCATGTAAGATTTGCTTATTCCACCAATCAGACAAAATGCTTAGGGTATACTTGCGCATAAAAGTGTGTTAACCGTGTGAATATGATATTGTACCAGGAACATAAAGCAAGAAAAATGTTGTTTCCGGCTTTTTCTAATGACCACTTATGTGAATCGAAAGAAAGAAATAATTGTACACCTTATCCTAGCAGAGAAAGAAAGAGAGAAAGAAAAAGATTACAATAAACTATATGAATGTGATGATGATCATCATTAAATTAAAATAAACATCTTGGTGGATAATACCTAAATAACTTAAATTAAGCAGATTAGTTCATCATTGAAGTAGTTTCAAATTGTACAAGTGAATGACGCACCCTCCACTTCCTGAAAGACTTAAACCAGATTAACTTTTACGAGTTGTGCTTTGTTTCCTCTTCCAAAGGATGAATCACTGATTCCAATTTCTCCAAAAGCATATCACTCATAAATTTACTCTAACATATAAGAGAAATTATATGCTCAACAAACACAAATTTTATTAGGATAAACTTTAAACAATAACTCTGATATCATGTTAAGAAGTGAACTTTAAGTCTAACTCAACAGCATAAAATTAGTTTGTAAAGTGAGATTTCCACTTATTTATATACTATGAAATTACTCTATCTCTAATCACTGTAAAACTTCCAAAAAATTCTACCTCAATGCATTCAGACAAAGCTAAAGAAAAAACAATTACAGATAAAATAAACATATTTTATATTGTTGCTAGATAACTTGTTTTTTCTTACAACTTATAACTCTATTGCTTCTGTAAAAACTTTACATTCTCTATTAGAAAATAGTGTCGATAACTTCTTGGTGATTGGTTCTGTTGAAGATTGATTGTCATTTATTATTTTCTGTTTAGTTAGTGTTCTACATAAATTAAAACCAATTCCATCAACAGATAGTGAGAATTTTCACTGGAAAGATATGTTTAGCATCCAACATGGGGTGTCTATTTAGTTAGTGTACTAGATCATTACTTTCTGTGTCATTAACACAATTCAATGAAAAATATCAATTTACTGATCTTTTTATAAAATTCTAAAACTGAATTGAAAAGAAATAAATAAAAGGAAATAAAAAAGACTTTAACCAGTAAACTTCTTATATCTAATGAAAATAAAAATACTTTATAAAAAAAATTAAAATTTTATGTAAACAAAACATTTAAAAAACAATAATTTAAAATAAAATCAACTATATTGTAAAATTCCCTTATCAAATAAAAAAGTAAATCAACGAATACTAGAGAAGATAATTACGCATAGCTGATGTGAAGCATTAAGTTTCATATTTCAGGATTAAGATATGATAGATTTAGACAGATTTGATTCACATCATCCTCCTTTTTGTTCTCAACCTATACCTGATAACAAAAGAGTGCATTTCATCATTTTCTGATTCCTCAAATAAATGCCAACCATTTAATATCTCTAACAGATTCATTTGAATATGAAAATCAATGTTCGTTTGGCAGCAAGTCACTTCAATCTCCTACATTTTACAGATTGCATAACTACAAAACAATGCATCATTTACCTACAACCTTTTTGCAGCTAACAACAGTTATTAACAAAGCTATAAGCTGGCACGATGATCATCAGATATGGTCTCTTCAGAAGAAGTGTCACTGTCAACAATGATCAAGTCATCCGGTTTCTGGACAAGAGGTTCCAGAGACTTGTTCATCTTCACCACCCCATATTTTCTTCTTGAATAGGTTGAATAGTGAGAACCATTTGGCATGTGTGGCTCACTTGCCCTCAGACCATTGAACCAATTTTGAGGTACAAAGCATGAGTTGCTGGTATTAAAGCAATGATCTGAAGTTCCCGGCATGTCTGGATGAGAACTCATCACCGCAGACATATTTGGCATGATTGGAGGAGTGTTAACAGCTTCCCTGAGCCAGTGGGGCAAATTATTTGCCGCAGCAGAACAATTAAAGGGATAGTCATTAAAGTAAGAGTTCTTCCTGCAAATGCTCAAACTTCCCGGAGAATTTAAAAATCCTAGTTCATACTTGTCTCTGTTGTTGTAATTGGCCTTTCTGGAATGAGTAGTTGGCTTATGACTGTGCTCAGTGGTGTTACTTTGAAAGTTATATCTGGTGATAGGTTTCTTCAAATGGTTACTCTCCCAGAAACTTTGTTTAGGATCCAAGTAGCAAAAATTTCCCTGCAATGATGCCATAGCTGCTGCCCTTTCTGCTGCTGGATACATGAACTGTGGAACATCGATATCGTTCAGAAGTTTTAATTGTTCAGCCTCCCACCTCTCAGCAAGGTCCCCGGGTACCCTTAATGGTGAAAACCGTAATTTAGGATCCCTTAACATGGCATCCCAATTGCCCCTACCATGTCTCCTTACACCAATCCAAAGAAAATCCAACTCCTCTTCAGACCACATGATAGGGTGTGGCTTCAAATATTCTTGAAAATTTCCTCGTTCATTTAAAGCTCTTGTTCTGTGTACAATGTTGTCATGTACTACCTGGTTCCTGGGATGCGATAGTTTCCGTTTTGGTGATGACAACCGACATAATCCATCTCGGACAATATCTCTACTTTCAGTGGTTGAATTTGACAAAGACAAAACTGACATACTATTAACAGAATCACTGACTCTGGCCTTGAGCTCCATAGGTAAAGACAAGCCCAAAGAAAGAGAAATCATAGGCATCGGTTTTTGTTTATTGGTTTTTGTATGTTGAACCCTCGTTCTTTCTTCAGTCATCATTAACTGAGCTTGAGTACTACTTGAGCAAACACCAGCTATAGCCTTTCCTTCTGAAATCAGCTGGATATACAAGAGGATGAGGAGAACCAGATATCAATAATGGGGAACACTATCATCGTCTTTTAAAGGGAAGATATAACATGAACTTCATAGTTCATGTTTACAAACAGCCCCATGCAACAAGCTTTAAAAGAGTGAGAAATGCTGCACTTGGGAAGTAAGACTAACAGTGCATAAACCATTTTTGAAGAAATCCAATTAAGGAAGTCTTGGTACACATTATATTTCCAATTAGGAAAAAACAATGTTTTGTCCAATCTGGTACTGGTTAACTGCTTATTTCTAGATTTTGTTAATTCTTCCTAAATAGGAATAATTTTGCCAGAATTTCTGCATTGTAATTTTCTTTTCTAAAATATAAAATATCACCTTTGAATTTATGTAAATGCATTGGTATCCTCTTGTACCTGTGTATTTCTAGCATTTAAAAGGTCCAGTTCAGAAACTTTATCTTCAGCAATGGCAGAACTACTGCATGTAGATTCCAATTTGGACCCAGGTGCTCTCATCCTCAAATGAAAGGGATGCTTCTCAGCACCCATGTTTAAATCAACAATGTGTTCTTCTGTATCACAAGAAAATTTATATGAAGTGTAAATTCTTTAAATAAAATGAAAAAAGAATGCATGATGAAGCTTCGAAGAAATATATAAATCAATAAAAACTTCACAATTACTGAACAAAATATTTAGATTTGATATTTCAATGTTTAAGCCTAAGGGAAAAATCATACCCGCAACGTTATTAGGCGGGTCAAGCTGAGGTTGGCATTCAGCAATTTTCATCATTTCATTGCCCAAACCATGTTCATTGGCCTCACGCAAAGAGATTTGGGACTTTTGTAGTTCCTGTTCCTGATTAGTGGCTGTGGCTGCAGGATAAGAATCTCCAGAATCAACTTTGATAGAGACTACCTGGCAATCCTTATTAAGATGTTGGTCTTCCGTGTGAACCAGACAACTGTGACTCAGTTCTCCTGTTCTGTCATTTTTTCCGGAGTCTTCCTCATGACAAAGTTTCTTTCTCATGTCTGTCATACTGTTAGAATGCAAGCATTGAATACAATTTTCCCCAAGCGGCTAATGGTTTTCTAGTGGATTTATAGTATTAAAAAAAATAGAGTTGAGAATTATGAAAATATACCATGTTTCAGAAACAACTCCAGGGGAACACGGAGAATCACTACTTTTGACCTGTCATAAAATTAAGAGCTACTGTTATTCACGAGATCTGTAATCAATTGATTGATGATCAATATCAAAATTTGTCACAAACTCAATACCTCTATGAAACTCAGTAGTTTTCATGATCAAGATGTCCAATACAACTGTCTAATATTTAGAGTTCTGTTTTGAGTCTGTTTAAGCTATTATCTCTTGACTTTGTCACTACATCTCCAGAAAAGGATTAGAAAAACCCTGTATCCAAGTTGGATAAAGAATTTTAAACCTACTATAAGCTTTGTATGATTAATTGTTCTTTTGGTCTCTCTTATTTGAATTGTACGTGACTTTGATCCTCGAAGTTTTTGAGTCAATTAAGTCCCAATGTTTTCAAAATTAAGCAAAGTTGGTTCCTTCATTTTCTATCTAAAGATTTTAAATTCTCACTCAATCTTCAAACAATTGAATTGATTATATAGTTTCAAACATTAATCTGCTCAATACTAAGTAACCAAAATATCTAATTACATACAAAATATAATTAAAAAAAAAAATCAAAACTTCCCCTCTTCCAACCCTGATCTTTGTGGGAAATTCTTCAAATTGTCTTCAATTTTTTACTGTTAAAATTATAAAATTATTTCATAGCCCAAACTCATCATAAACCTCAAATATTTGTATAGAAAATAAGAACTTTAAGGTTTTAGGGAAAAAAATGTTGGAAGAGGGGCCAAAATTTGGTTGGTTCTAAAATTAAAGGGACTTGATTGGCTCTAGAAAAATTTGGAAGACCAAAATAACAACCAAAAATAAAGGACAAAAAGTACAATTAAGTCAACTTTTTAAGCTAACCTAACTGCAGAACAGAGTATAAAATTAGTGACGGATAAACACTTAAGTCAGATTACAAGATGATTTTAGTCATGATCTACAAAAAGTATACAGAAATATACAAATCCATGGATAACAACTACTTGCAGTTGCACTAAAAGATCAATGATGTTTCAATAGAAGTATAAAAGTTTGTTGACAACATGAGATTCTCCACACTAAAAATTGTAGTTCCATAACATACAATAATTCAAGAATTTGTGAATAGCAAAGCTAAAATCCCTTTATCCAAGTGAATAAAGTACTCTATAAAGCATCAAATCATTCACTGCATTCACATATAAAGATCATCAGCTAAGGAGAAAAATGATAATCCTAAAATTAGCAATAAATATTAATACAAAACTTAAGAAGCTTCTACAAATTAAAATCATCGCCTAGAGTAATTATCGTATAACTTCATGAATAAATCAAAATTTGAAGTAGAAAACCATAAGGTTTAAGAGAATCACCAGGGAGCCATACTTTTTCTTGAGTTTGACAAAGCTCCCCTCTTTCTGTAAGCTCAGCAGATTGATTAAGGTCTGTCAGGAAAGACATAGAGCAACTTCTACAAGATGTTTCATATTGCGTTTCATTGAATGTCTTCCCTTTTTCTGAAAGCTCCACTGATTGATTAAGGTCAGGTACATTATCTACAGGACATTCCTCGCTAGATGATTCATCACTAGAACATAGATTGCCATTTGCAAGCATACTCCACTTGGTTAACACTGAAATGTTTTCCTTCGTGTGCAATAAGCTGCTTTGCTTACCATTTCCATTCAACCCCTTTTTTCTTTTGTAACATCGATTGAAGGTTATTAGAGGACTGGTCAACTTGGCCCGAATAACCGTATCTCCAGATGGGTTTCTAATATTATCTTTGGAGCAACAATCAGTAGGATCATCCATTGAAATATTACAAACAGGAGATGTATTGACTTGCGCAGAACTGATATCCCTTGTGATCATTTCTGAGTTGTCTAAATTAGAATCATTGCCAGCACCCAATTCAACTGGCAGGGAAATTTTATTAGAACAGTTGTCACATCCAATACCAGAGCTTTTACTGGCATAGGAATTTCTCTGAGTATCACAATCATTATCTGAAGTCTTTTCTACTATGGGCAACTCCTCATCATCCTTCTTGATGTTATCCTCACAAGGATGCTCAGTTGAAAATGATTCATGGGCAGTAGCCATTGTTTCTGTTGCATCGTTGTTTCCAAGCACTCCTATCTTAGGGTCACCAGTATTTTGAAGCAGAGGCAATGATGAATAATCCAGCTGTTTGAAACATGGCCTTTTCCCTTCACTAGTATCCTACAAAATATATAGATGAGTAAGCCTGTCAGCTGCGATCACAAAGCTCTCCATTTAATTGGCAGTTAAGTGTTATTCCAGTATATACCCTTTTTTGCACCCAAAATTAATTTACTTGCTCTGGAATTGACAATTATAAGAATGATGGATGTTATCGTAATGCATCACATCACCAGGGAAACTCCGCATGAGTGTTCTTTCCTTGATATTTCCATTGTTCTTTAAAAGGGAAAAGGAAAAAACTGAACTTTAAAGGCCATGATATCCAAGCTCTTACATCAAAAGAACTTTCTCAACAAAAAAATCACCTTCCTGACCTGTAAATATAACAAAATAGTAAAATATAGGCTGTTTAAATTTGTTACTCGGTTATCAGCTTTCTGGATTCCTCCCCTGACATTCCGAAATTGAAGTAGGCCTCCTTGCTTTCATGTTTTATACAGTATATACCAATTTTATGAGTACATTATGAGTATTTCAAAATTTGGTTATCTGTATGAGTATCTCAGAAGTTCTAAAGGGAACAAGCCTAGAATTGAGTAAATTGGGAATGATGATTTTTAGATAAATTTTGACTTAGTCTAATTTTTAGTTTTATATATTTTTACTTAACCTATTGGTTGTTTTACTAGGTCAAAGTCAAAAATCATTTGTTATTATAGAGCACTACCCTCTTGATTCTCTCACCAACTTGTTTACTTCTTCTCTTCCTCCAACAAATTCACTGTAATATTGGGAAAAAATATTATAATTTTGTTCCTAGGGGGTGCATCTTACAAGAGTGTGTACCTCCGAGATTTTCACATTACTAACCAAACACTACGAGGCAAATAAATCATTAGGGGTCTTCTTTACATAAAATTTTCCATAAACACTTGTAGGAAAGGAGATAAAAAATGTATAATGAATTAAGCTGCTCCCATTAGATAACATCAACTTATAGATTGAAAAACTTAAACAAAAGAGGTTCAATAGAAAGTATGTGCATAAGTTGATTTTAGCTTATGAGAGAGGTCCAATTTATTTTACCTTTTGTACATTTTTCTTTCATAAGTGTTTATAGAGATGTTTATCCAAAAAAGGCATGAAGTTATTGTTTTCAGACGCCTCAAACTACATCTTTTCTATAATCACAAAAACAATCTCAGAAGTTAATTTCTTACTATAAAATTAAAAGTTATCCATGCCAATTTCTTTAAAATTTTGTAGATTTATACTCTTGCCAATATACATCAATGCATTTAAGAATACTTCGTATCAAGGCCCTCAAAATGCTACCTTTACTTGTTAGACATGAGAGTTTACATAAAGTACATGAGTCCCGGCAATATAATGTCATAGTTTTTCTTTGCCAATAATCCTCTTCACTGCCAATATACACCAATGCACTTAAATCCAGTATTTTGTAACAACCAAAACCATTTTTATTTGAGAGAAATACATTAATGAACCTAGCCACTGGCTAGTAGTTTATGCCAAGGGCTACAAGAGTTTTTTTAAATCTTGATAGTAATGGAATTGCAGAAAGAGAGAGAGAAGTTTGATGCTCCATGAACATATCAACAAAACCAGAAGTTGAGTTTTTAAGAATCTCACCTTCGTTTTTTCTTCATGCTTTTCTGATGTTTTCTCTACAGTTTGGTTGTCATTACGGGCATCTTCACAAACCGAATTTTGGTTACAATTCCCATGGATAAAATTACTAGTTAGAGATTGCCGCCTTCTTTTATAAGTTAGAAACACTTTGTTTCCGAACATTTAAACTTCTTTAGATAAGAACTCCTGAATTGCTGGATGCTAGGCTTGGATCACTGAAGAAAACAAATTAAAACACGGATCACCAATGAAGTCCATTCCAGTTAAGAGTCAAGCATTCAGCACTGAAGTGCAGAATATTATGAATATAGATAAATAAATGACAAAATGAATACATCTTACAAATCACAGGACACATCTCTCAAAGATTAGATTATGATAGCATATATCTTCAATCTACAAAAGTAGTTTAAGTCCTGATTTAACCTGCAAATTAGTTAAAAAGCCCTTAAGGAGTTGCAAATCACATAAACTGATATGAATGAAGGCAAGAAGGGCAAGCAAGTTTCACCTCAGGCATTTGAAATATCAATACAATATTGTGATGATTGAAAATCTTAAAATGGTCTAGTGCCATGAAATTTTCACGTGTATTATATGCAAAAGCAAAATGGAAACTAGTCGCTTTTTATTTATAATTTATACAAAAGGACCAGCCAGCTAAGCATGGGACATCTTTGTTGCAAAGAAAAAATCGCAAGCTCAATAAGCTAAAGTATAAATGTTCATCTTTCTTCTACATAGAAGTTCAAGGAACCACTTAATGTGCCACAATATTAATTAATAAACCATAAGAGCCCATGATTCCCTCAGTTTTTTTTTTTTTTCATGAACAACCACATTCTGAAAGAACCTTTGCCAACAGTAGCAACAACTGGACCAATAAGGTCCTTTATGAGGGTATCTAACACAAAATTCCACATAGAAGCAATCCCTACCCGGAGAAACTTCGATAGTTGCATCTTTAAACAAGAATACTTTTCTTTAATGACCATACTTCCCTATTCCATCGACATTGAACACTTCATTAACCACGTGAATCCACAGAAAAACACTTCACTAACCTGACCTCCAAGTCACCACCATCCACACTCCATCATTTTCAGAGCACATGAATGAAAACGCTCCGTTTAACGCAGTTTGTAAGCAAAAAATGAGATAAAATCTAAACACCCCCTAAAAACAAAAAGAAAGAAACTTTGCTTATAACCCGAAGCTTCACCTACTTCAAACACAAACCCCACTATTCTTTTTTCTTTAGACACAAAAAAAGGAAAAGATTCCTTGCAGCAAAACCTAACGAGAGAATGGGTCCATTCACACTAAAGAATCACCGGTTTACATTTACTATTCAGCCATTCTCCACATCACCCAGATGAATTTGTGCAATTTCAAGCCATGCAGTGCGCAAAAAGAATCAAACTTTGGCAAGCAGTCAAGCAAAAAAGAAAAGGAAACGATAAAAAATTATGGAGAAGTGCAAAAAAAAAAAAAAAAAAAGCAGAAACAGCTTACAAAAGAGAAAGCAGAGACAAGTGAGCGGAACAATAATACACCAAAGTTGAAAGCTCTTCCTGTTGTCAGCATCTGTCTCTACTCTATAGTACTTTGAGAAACTTAACAAGAGGTAAGATCAGTCCTTGTACAATGTATTTGGTTATGTTTTTCATTTTTCTTGTTCTCGTTTTTCATTAATAATAATAATAATATTAATAATTAATTATTAATAAGCAGCAGAGCCACACTCACTGACAAAAACCTTTGCTTTTTGCTTGCGTTTTCACGCCAACATTGACACGTCGCTTCCATGAGGTTATGTCATAGGCCCAGAAACGAGAAAGACCCATCTTTTAACCTGATTTAGGCGATTTCTTTTTGCACCTCCGTATGTTTCCCGCTAAATATGAAAATTCTAACTTTCTCCTTCGTGTTTAAATTTCTTTTTAGATTTTTGTAATCTAAAAACTTCTTGATTAGGAATGACAAAAATATTGGTGTCCATGACTATTCGTAATGAATAGTTAATATATGTGGATAGTGAATATTTTAATATCCGTTTATAAATGGATCTGATTCGAATATCATATTATTTATACTGTAGATAATTTTTACCCATATAAATTTAAATTTAAAATTTAATTTATATTTTATTAATTTAAATTTAATTAAAATTAAAATTTAATTTATATTTTATTAGAATAAATTTAATCAAATTTTAAATATAAATTAAATTAAATTTATATTTATATTTTATTTTTTTCATAATTTTATTTAAAACCAAAATTGAAAAACATATATCTTTTTTCAATATTTGTGGGTATGCGAATAATCATGGTTACCTGCGGATTTTAAAAAAATTTGCAGATATTTTTTAAACGAATACTCGTCGAGAAAGCAGATAAGTAGTGGATGGATATCTTTTTCCAAATCGAATTGCAAGTAGACATTATCCTTATCCAACTCAACCCGTTGTCATCCCTATTCCTGATTATTACACCATTTAGAAGTAAAACATCTCTTTCAAATAACACACCCTTTTTTGCATTAAGAATGCTTTCACATTTTGTTTTTGTCTTATGAAGTGTGTAATTGTGTGTGATCAGTGGCGAAATTTTGACAAAATATTCAAGAGTGCATTTCTTAAGTTTAATCGACGTAAATGTATTTTTTTCATTTTCGTCTCAAGTCATTTTCTTAAAAAAAAATTATTCTTTTAATTTTTATTATAATTTTTTAATATAAATTTACCACCTCTCACCTATTTATAGAAAAATAAATTTATCATTATGCAATTGTACATATTAAACAAATTTATCACATATAAGAAAAAAATCCGTAACAAAAAAGAAAAATTAAATTTATTCAAAAAAATAAATTAATCAATTCAAAAATATTTCTTAATTAATAATTTTATCGTAGTGTAATTTTATTTTGAGAAAGAAAAGAAATTGAGGATGAAAATTGGGAAAAAGAAAGAAGAAATGAAAAAGAGATGGAGATCAAAAGAGAAAAAGAAAAGAATGAACTATACATAAAATTAAAAAAAAAAGTTTAATAAAAATAATATATAAAAAAAGAAAATTAAACAATTTTGAAGGAGTCCACTAAGTCATCGAGAAGGTCCATCGGTGTATGTAATTCGAAAAATACGTTCGACTTTTATATTACAAAATCCAAAAATATATTTTACACAAAATATATTTTAGATTACATAATTTAAAAATTCATTTTACATAAAATAATTTCAAATAATATAATTCAAAAGACATTTCTTAACTTCTGGATTATAAGACTACAAATATATTTTGCATACAAAACTTTCGAATTTTTTTATCAAAAAGTCATTTTGACTTGATTAATAATTTCATTCTTAAGTGATTTTGATTTTTGTACTTTTTTTTTACGAGTTCTGTCCAGTTTTTCAAAAAGAAATCAATTAATCTTTATTTTTATATATAAGAAAAATTTTATGCGATTCATTTCATTAAATTATAAGGACTGAAATATTAATTAAGTTCTCAAAATTAAAGTTACTGCTTTTGTTTTACATTTAAAAAATATGACTAAAATAAAGTGTACAAATGTCAAATTGGGAATTAGATATAAACCTAACATTCAAAAGTAGTATTAAAATCTATCTTACTATATTTATTGAATCATCATACAAAAATTTATTATGTGAGGCTTGAGTAAGTTTAAAAGTATTTATTACACATCTCACATAAACGACGAGTCAAATTCAATAACATCATTATAAAAATTATAATAAATAGTTTATATTTAAGATTCCAAAATAAAAAAGGGACGTATTATTTTTCTTAAATTACAAATTATATAATAAGAAATTTTTAGTATTAATTTTAATCATTACAATTTTTATTTCAATTCTTTAATAAAAAAATTATCTTTTAGCTTTCAAAGATTATTAATATAAAAACTACAATTATTTGTCACAGTATAGAGAGAGACGGAACTATGTAACACTTTGTAGAAGTGCTAAAATAAGTGATTTTGGACCATTTAATATTAATAAATTTAAAAAATAACTAAATGTTAGTTTATATATATATATATATATATATATATATATATATATATATATATATATATATATTATAGAAATAC
>Ga0214543_1002660_pt1 | contig 35060 bp, 17 predicted proteins | sample CNSS2metaG_FD_160094 | JGI IMG/M metagenome (GOLD analysis project Ga0214543, IMG submission 160094) | Root nodule microbial communities from cowpea collected in UCLA plant growth center, Los Angeles, California, USA - CNSS2 | ecosystem: Host-associated > Plants > Roots > Nodule | place: USA... | reverse complement strand
TCACATAGAGAAATGTAGTAAACTTAAATTTGAAGATGTTAGGCAAATGATAGTGGATGGGCAAGGAAAGTTAAAAGCTAGAAGAATAGATCCAATGGTTTGCCGTCAGTTGTGTGCCAATTTAATTGAAGAAGGCTTGAAGTATGGAAGTCCCATATCACTTGAGAGAAGCAAACAATAAGCTTAATTAAGACATTGATTTGCTGCATTTTATGATAGTATTTAAGTTAATATTGAAGCAAAAATGTGTCAAACAGTGTAAATAATTTAAATACTATCATGAAATGCGCTTGAAACGTCAGATAAACTTAACAAAATTTGGTTAAAATGACTAAATTCATGTATTTTGAAAGATAAAGGACTACATTGGTCAAAAATTTTGATAAGAGACTAAATTCAAATTTTGCTTAAACTTGATTGGACAAAAACATATTTAACCCTAAGATATTTTACATTGAAAAAACGTGTTGAACTTCGCTGAACCCAATGATCAAAAATAAGAAGAGAGGAGAAAAAACCCAGCAAAACCCTAATACTAACCAGCGCACCAATTTGTAGTCCTGTTTGTGAATGGACAGAAAATAAGAGAAAGGGAAAGGGGAGAACAGTGAGATCGCAAAGCTTGTTCTGCACAACTCAAAGGGTAACATCCAAACGCAACAGCAACACCCAAAACGGACATAATTTATTTTTTCCCATGTGCGTTCTGCATAAATCTTCACTTACAAACGATTCTACAAGATTTTGATTACCTGCATCTAAATCCTGAGAAAGGAAATGCCTATTTGCCAAGACTCAAAAAGTGGACATGTTCGATTTTCATTTTGGCTAAATTTATACTTTTCAATATTCTTGGAGAAAAGCTTTTAATGGTCTTCATCTTTTATTCTGTTTCAGAAACCAATGGGTTTTGTTTTGTTTCTGCTTGGGTTTATTATGTTGTTAATTCTAAGTTTTTTTTCTTCAGCACCAGCATAATTCGTGGATTTAAGGGTTTGGAATTGAGGCGTTATGGAAAGTAAAGATGCAAAAGATCCATTCAAAGGGGTGGATTGGAAAGCTGTTGGCGGTGAAATGCAGAAAAATCCGAGTGTTCAGCCATCCTTGAAGAAACGATTACCCAACAGAGTTAGGCAAATTCCTGAGTACTATTTCCTGCCTCGATGGCCTCTTCCCAAAGCCATTTTATTTTGCAGTGCATGCATTGGTGCTGGTGTGGCTGCTGGAATGCTTGGTGAGATCTGGATTGAAAAGAAAGTTAAAGGTATTTTCACCTCCCTCTCTTTCCTTTCACCAACCAATGTTTTATTTTAGTCCTTTTAATTGCCAAATGGAAACCCTTTCTTTTTTGGATAAAATGAAGAAGTAGTAAACACTTTATGAAGAACATCAGAAAATAAAATGAATTGAGCTTATCCCTCAAGTTTTTGAGAAGTACGTCTACAAAGGTCTATAAGTTGATTTAAACTTGCTGGAAAAGTTCAATTCTTTATATTTTTTTCTCCTATAAGTATTTGTAGAAAAAATTATCTAAAGAAAGTTGTATAAAAAGTTTTCGATTGTCAAGCTATCAATGTACATGTTATGTATTTTGTGATGTGCAATGGATCTTTAGCAAGCTTGCTTCGAGTTTCTGACTATGTCATGTACTGTGGGCGGATAACAATCATTGTCAATGACAAAGTATTAGTTTGAACATTCATTGCGTTGCTCGTATTTGTTAAACTTTTGAATTAGACATTGTTGTAATGGTCTTTTGTTTTGGTATTGCAGAAGATGGAGGGGTTATATGGGAATTTGATAAGTAAACTATTGGTCTTAGGACAACTAATGTCACAGATATTGCTGCCTCTATGCAAGTTAGTCTCTTCAGCACCCTCACTTCTCAGAGGAATTAAGATGATCCTTGTTTAGCAGCAGGATTGAGGGGAATGAGGTGTGATGGTAATACTAGGAAAGATTTCTCTGCCATTTCTAATAAATATGGCACCTAAATTTATTACTTTCTTTAAGATTAGCATTTCGATGGTTCCTAACCAGCACTCCACAATGATTCAATCAATCAGCTTATTAAAAGCCAACCCTGACGCCACGAAAATGTTGCAATTGTTGCAATGAAATTGCCATTTTTTAAAGGAAATGATTAAGGAGCCATGTTAATAGTCTTATAAGGATAACGATGTGTCCATGCCGTTTATATTTCTTCAATTCTGCTTTTTGGTTAGAACCCTAAAAGCTAAAATGTCAAAAGAAAAAAAAAACTGTAAACTGAATCCACGCTACTGTATCACTCATTGGGCTGCTTGCCGCCAATGCTTAAATAGAAAAACACCATCAAAATTTGCTGAAAATTAGTTATGAAATAAAGATTCAGGCACCCCTGACTTGTTATGAATCGTGGACCTCTTTAAAAGTGCTGATGAACGGCATCTCTTCCAATCCTAGCAGAGAATTACTAATTCTGCTGCTATGATTGTAGACAATCATAATGTTAAATGGGCGAACATTCTTACTTCGTAACAATACAAATTTTTGTTTACAAATTACGTGATTCATTTGTACATTAATATTATATTATTAAGTGTGTTAAAATGATTTTTACTTCCACATGACCTCTTGTACATAATGCTGTTCTACTGGTTTGACTTAGATCGCACCGGAGGTCTACTTGTTTAATTAGGTGCTGCATAAAATAATATGTTGATCCGGACCACAAAGGTTTGAAAATTGAATTCAACTCGCGTCACAAGCTCCAAGCTTTTCGTTTGGTTTCTCCGTAAATTTTTATGGTTGGCAATAATAATAAGTATCACAGTGAAGGAACATGAAATTATGGAGACCAGTCATTTCTAAAGCCTTGTTTTACACGAATACTTTGCAGTTAGCAGAGTAACTAATACATAAAGATAAGGCCAGTATCAAAATTATATGAACAAAACAAGGAAAATTTTCAATAGGGGTGAAAAAGTTCATCTTAATTTAAATGTTCTGTGAAGAATAATACGCAGTTGCAATCGCATAAGCAATTTCCTTGTCGAAGTGTTAGTGAAGAACTCCCATATAATAAGGTATTAACTCTGGAATTTCCAAATCCTTCTCAAGCCTCCCACCGTTGTGAAGTCCATCCTACCTGAGCGGCAAATTCTGCGCCCTGAAATTCATCCATAGTTGATGAAAAATCTATTTTACAATTGCAAATTGTGTAATGCGCTCATCTTTAGTAATGACAATTAATGATAATGTATATGTTTGTAGAATCGCATACCTCGTTGAATCTTCGTTGAGATTGTGCCACAATCTTAGATTTTATGATATCATATGCACCATTCCATCAACTATCATCACTCTATTGTCATCTTGCAACCTCTGAAATTTCAGAAAAAAACAATAGTAACGAAGTTCGAGTTGGGATGGTGGCAGCAGAAATTCATCAGAAGATCATACCTCTAATAGGAGTAGTATATCTGCAGCGGTGTAAGGTGAATCTGCCCCTCTGTTGATAACATTCTCTAAGTCTGCAATAGCTATGAGATCCAGGCGGTTGGCGCGCATATGCTGACCAAATAGAGAATTAAATGCTTCAATTCTGCATGTCAATATAAGATATTTTACGTCAGAAACAGTAGGAGCACAGAAAGAAATATAAGAAAACAATTAAAAGGCAGGAATCGGCAGTTGACTGACCTTGCAGGGGTGAGTCCAACATTAGCTTCAGCTGCTGGGGTATCATCTACTTCCATGGCATCTGTTCCTAATGTTGATCTAGCCAAAAAGAAATTACTAGTGTTATTAGTTCATAATGGACAAATATGTTTTAACAAATCTAGACATCGACCTCCTCAACATTTACATGGCAACATAGATGTCTTAATGCTTACAAATGTGCAAGTGCAAGGATGCTAAATTACGACAGTTACAAAGAAAAACGCTAGAATATGGCAATAAATGAATTATCATGTAATCTAATTATAGTAGTAATCAGAATGAAAAGATCCTTGCAAATAATACAGCTTTTCCAACTTGTTTAAATTCTTGCTCACCCTCTTGTATCTTTAGAACCACGATCAGGACCATCATTTTCATTGTGATCAGCCTTGCGCTTCCTGCCTAGCTCTTTCTCCCTCTCTTGCTCTCGCTCTTCCATTTCTGTAAGTTCTTTGTGATATATTGCAAAATTTAAAACCTTTAAAGCAGCTTCAACATCAGACTTCGAAACCTGAAATGAGAAGTGCTGGTTCAATCACAAAGTGTAGTGAACAAAAAAGTGAAAATATAGGCTGTTGAAGTATCATCGGGAAGAATATATAGGTAAAATAGCAATAGGAGAAAGAGAAAAGTGCAGCTAAGAAGAATGCCAAGTGAGTGTTTGACTAATTGGAATAATATTTCGTTACGGGAAATGCACTTTTAGAAGAATTAATTTTGATGGAATTGCATTTGAAAGAAGGAATTTTGTTTTTCTAAAAAGCATACTAGACATTGATTGGAGATACCAACATTATTTTTGGTTGAAAGTAATTTAGCTTGAAATAGCTTGGAAAAGTTAATCCAAAAGCAAAAGAATTTGTTGAGAACAATAATTTAGCTTGGAATACTTTTCCAAGCATGATTAGAAAGAAAAATAGAAAGGTTAGTTAACATTTCCCCTGGACTTGTTACCAAAATAGACATTTATAAATAACGGAGAAGAGAACATTGAAAAAGTAGATGTCAGTCTAGTACCTTTCTGCTCAATTTCAGTTTGGCATGAGCTGTTGAGAGACGTATGATGGTTTCTAAAGTTCTGGCAGTTATGGGAAGTGTTCCTCCTGTCTGCATAAAGTCAGTATTATATCAATAAAAGAAACAATGTTGTGTAATGGCTCGAATGCAGAGCACCAATTTCAACTCTCAATGCTAACCTTTGCATTTGAGCTTGCATTTCTGAGCTCAGCATAGGCTGTGGCAATGTTCTCAGACGCCTGTGGACGATGTCAATTGATGTTAAATTAAAGCTAGTCATATGTCTATACAATAATGGACGGGAACAGAAGCATAGCAACCATAAAATAATCGGAACCATTCAAGTATGGCAATTGTAACATAAATATAGCAGACCGAACTTACATTAAAATGGATAAATTAGAAACTTCAAAAGAGAATACATCAAGAAAGATGAAAATGATATTATTAATAAGAAAGGCACGTTCTTATTAGTCAGTTCAGGATAAATTACAAACCTCATCAGTCAGTTCAGGTTGAATCCTATGCTTAGCGTAGTGGATATATTTCTTAAGAAACTTAATTGTAAGCGTATCACGTTTGCGTCCTCTTTCAGTTTTCTTCCCATGTAACATTCTGTTATATTTGACAAAGATAGACGAGTCCGTATCAGCCTCATCTTCTCTTCCGTATCCTGAGCTCCCATTAAGTGTTGCCTCGCCTACATTGTTAAGCTACTTTGAATAAAACAACTAACTAGTATAAGAACGTCTCAAAGCATTGTAAAACTGCTTATTTACCTCCATCAACGGCAGAACGAAATCTATGCATACGAAGTACATGCTCAGAAATTCGACGATCAATGTCAGGATCCATTTGATCTAACACAATGAACAGTAGATCAAATCGAGAAAGCAAGGAGTCTGGAAGTCCAATATTTTTAGTTGGAGTCAATGAACGATCATACTGTATAATTGCACAATAAAAAGTCGTAAGTTAGAAAAGAAATTGAAGGTTCAGTACAATATCAGGAAATTGGAAAGTTTAAACTGCACAGCCCATTACCGCATAACGCTACTTACAGTTCCATATATGGGATTTGCAGCTGCAACCACACTGCATCGAGCATTCAGTGATGCATGGATACCAGCTTTAGCAATAGTCACAGTCTGCTGCTCCATAACTTCATGTATAGCAACACGATCTTCATCATTCATCTTGTCAAATTCATCAATGCAGACAACACCCCTGTCGGCAAGAACCATTGCCCCAGCTTCTAGCCTTCTTTCCCCTGAGAAAGAAGTAAGAATCGTTTCCTTAGATGACAAAATATATAATAATAGAACTATGCATAGAGCCCATGACAATGATCTTTTTACCTGTTTCTTGATCTGAAGTAACAGCCGCTGTCAAACCAACTCCAGAAGAACCCCTGCCTGTAGTTGATATGGCCAAGGGAGCAATGTTCATAATTGCTCTTAAGAGTTGAGACTTGGCAACAGAGGGGTCACCAACCATCATCATGTTAATGTCACTAAAGAACCAAGACAGACCAGCATTACGATTTTATATTAAGTTAAAAGAGAAGGGAGATCAAGCAAAAAACACGAACCCTCGCAAGTGAGTGCCATTCTTTAAGTTCTTCTCCACTCCACTAAGCATCAACAAAATCACTGCTTTTTTTATCCAAGAATGCCCATATATAGAAGGTGCAAGCGAATTACTTAGCATGTCAAATGCATCATCTCTTTCAGCTATCTTTTTAATGTTTTTGAGATCTTCGGGACTGTATATTGGTGCATTAGCCTCTTTGTTGAGAAGAGAAACATTGTTGGCTATGAGCACAGTCCTGCACGAACATCAATCAATCAGTTTTCTGTTTATGAAAGCACAGGAGTCAATCAATCAGTTTTCTGTTTATGAAACCACAGGAGTGCAAACGAACTGTCAGTATATATACTGGAGCTACCTGAATACTCCATTCACACTGCCTTTACTTTTCCCTGCAAGAGCCTTATATATTCCCACAATTGCCACTCGATCTCCAGGCTTGCAAGAATCAACAAGGTCATCTTCTACAATGACATCCACTGTTCTTGGAAGTTGACCAGGAGCAGAATTCTCAGGAACTTCTTGAATGGACAAAGTTTGATGATCTTTGTATTTGCACAATCCATACTCAGTCACAAGTAAGTTCCCATTTTCATCCTACAAAGATTTTAGTCGATAAATTTCATTATCACGAGAAGACAAAAAATATTGGAGATCAACGAGCTTGACATTACCCTTGTAGGGTAAACAGATCCTGTGGGCAAACCCAAATTAGAGGTAATATCACGATATTCGCGAGAAGTGAAGTTTCCCGTGGTGGGGCAGAAATGAACACTTTTAACAACCTTCGGCCTTACAAGAGAACCTATAAATTAAAATAAAGGGTGAGATGTCTGCATGCTTAAACCAGAGCATTTGTTCACAAATTTGTTCATAAATGTATTCCGTATCAAACAGAAAGAAAGGAATCAATGCGGAAAATGAACAACCTAAAGATAAAACTAAACGGCTGCTTGTGAGAGAAATAAACTACACACTTTTACCCGCGAAGGATATTCACATTTCCATCATTATCACATAACATAATGAATAATAACATGCCACTCAAGACATACTAAGCAACTTGATAACAGACGATATTAACTTGCAAATAAAATAACAGCTTTGTAGGTAAGATAAAAATATGAAGTGGAAGACTTATCAAACTAAAACGAGTTATAAGGGGAAAAAATACACCCAGGCCATACTAACCAATGACCACGAAAAAAGATAATCCTTTGAATCCTCAAAATAACAAAAATAGAATACGATTCCCAAAGCCACTAATTAAACCCAGTAAAACTTATAAGGGAGGACCAATTGGACTAAAAAAGCCAGAGAACATGAGTTTGATTTTTATTTAAAGGGTTTCGGATTCAACTTAAGAATCGAAGTTTAGTCGTTTAACACCCTAATTTCTTGAGAAACCAGCTGCACTAAATCATTCAAGTTATGACAAAAATTAAAAAGGGACAAAAAGTATAAAAAGAAGCAAAGGTAGTTTTACATTTGGTGACAATGCCCTCAACACAGACCATAGAACCTATGAATTCAGAAAGAAGCTCCCTTGGCGTGACTCGGCGGGAAACAAAGGGACCTTCAAATCCCACAAGCACTTGTTCTCCTTCCTTCAAATACTTAGGATCAATAGCACGAGTAGCGTCCGTCACTGCATCGCAGAACGGTTGAATGTACTCACTTGGACTCCTGATTATCCTGCAAAAATTTCAATTTCTATTAACAAAAAACAAAATAGAAACACCAACTGCAAGCAATAACTTCACAGACAGAATCAAATTCCAAAGAAATGTAAGTACAAAAGTAAAATTTAAAAATTAGTGGCGAGAAGTGTTAACCTGTTCCCCAAGTCGCGGAAGTTGTGGAGATCCGAGATGTTGATGATGAGGCGGTGGTGCTTGTGGTTGATTAGGGCTTTGATTTCGTCCATGTAAATGCCCTTTCCCACCTGATGATTCGACAGAGATCGTTAGAACGAAGACAGAGTAACAGACACAAATAAGAAGAGGAAATGCATAGGACATACATCTTGATCTAAGAAATCGGCGAATTCTCGCTTATGCGCCGCCCTAACTTCTTCGCTCAGGTCCATTTGAGAAGGCTGTGGTAGTAGCGAGAGAGAGTCAGAGAATGGTGGAGTCAGAAGAGTGAAAGAAAACTATGGTGGTGCTTCTTTTTCTTTTGGCGCTAGGGCTCTGTTTTTGGCGGGAACATGGAGCTTCGTGCTAGCTTTGTGGCGGGAAAGAGATGCTCTTGGGCTTTTCTTACTTCCAAGGCCCAATTGCTATCTACACATCCTACCATAAGTGAAAGGCAGACTTTTACTTCCTACATTTCATCAATCTCTTCGCACCCCTCAAATTTTCAAAATAATTGTTTTAATAGATCTTGAAAATTTGCAAATTAAGAGACTAGAAAATTTAATTAAATTTAAAAATATTAAATTTTAATTCTTAATTTAAAAAAAAAATTCTTATATTTTTCAGTTTTTTTTAAAAATATAAATATTTTTTAAATAATCAAAATTAAATTTATTCAAAATTTATTATGTAAATGATTTTAACAAAATTAATTTTCTGTTTTCAAAATAAAATATCCCAAAATTTGATTCCGGAAAATTTGAATTTCCACTAAATTTTGAGTACAACTTTGAAACATAAGCATAATTTGGCTCTGAGATCGAATTCCAACTTAGCAATAAAATGTCCTATTTTAATACATTGTGGTATCTGGTATCATTCTCATTCGGTGCAAACAAAATTCATCGAAAGTGTTAGATAATTTATCCTGTTCTCTGGTGAAAAAATAAAATCTCGTTTTTTTTTTCTTAATTTCCTATTCTTTTTATGTATTTTCTTTCTACTCTGGACTATTTTTTTCACTCTTTAAGTACTGCTTTTCTCCAAAACTATAATCTTATTTATTATTATTTTTTTTCAAACATTGAGGTTTGTTTAGAGAAGTTGTTAATGGATAAATGATTCATATGAATAGACAAAATGCACTGAAGAAAACATAAAAGGAAATAAATACCAAATTTTGATATGGACTTTTCTCAACATGAAATTACATTGAGTCCTTCAAATATATTCAAGTTGTAGTAAAGAGACTCCTAATTTAGATATTCTTTTATTGTTTTCTAAAGCTCGTACCAACACATTTATTCTTTTACAACTTCCCTTTTTTAACAAATATTCACTCTTAACTTGTATACAAAAGTGTTCATGAGAATGAATTAGATTAAAAAGCAATAAAATAAAATATTGTATTTATCTTAAGAGAGAATTAGATTAAAAAGCAACAAAATAAAATAATCAATTTTTCTTTTATTCTTACACCAACTCACTTTAATTGCAACCATTGTTATCATGATCACAGTTTTTGTTAATCATCTTTGTTGTTTTGGTCCATTCTCGTGTGGAATAGAGTTCAAGAGAAACTCCTCTAGTTCATCTTCAACTCGATGACTTCTTCACAAACCTGTCCCGAAACTTCCTTTCTCAAGTTCATAGACAAACTTTCTTATTTTTCAATTGTTTTTTTTTTTTAACTTTTAACTTAATAATGTTTTACTCTCTATTATACTAAAACTCATTTTTTAACTTATTTGCATATTTATTGTTGTTTCGATGTTTAAGTTGATATAATGTTCCTTGCTGAATCATATTGCATTCTGAAATTGGAATCGAAAGATGTTTATTCATTAAAAAATGTCCCATGAAAATGTTTAAATTCCATGTTGTATTAATAAATATATTTCTTTTTTATTTCTTAGTATAATTTTGACAAGTTTTTTTTAAGAATTTTGCATTTAAATTTTTGAAACATATCCCTGCTATTTCAACATTTTTTAGTTTACTTCTTAGTGTTCGTTGTAACTTCTAAGCACCTAAAATTGATGGAGTCTATTATGTCCCTTACTAAATTCAATCATTTAAAATTCATAATCAATCATCCAACCAGCTACTCTTAAAATACATGTGTTACAACTTTTAGAATACATACTATTAAAAATAAATATAAAGAATTTGATTATTTATATTTATGTGTTTTAGCTTAAATTATTACAAAACACTTCAATTAAATATACTATCAGGAATAAATCAAGTTATATTACAAAAGTATAAATAATTATCATAAATTAATAAAACCCGGCTCTATAGAAAATTTAACTTACTTTTTTATTTTCAATTGTTTCAATTTTCAATATATTTAGCTGTTAACTTTCTGTTCTGATTTCTTTTGACGGGATTGAATCAATTTAATAGCATTACCTCAATCAACCAACATTAAAATATAAATATTCGATATCTAATTTGGAAGTTCACGTAGAAAATATCAAGTCTAATAATTATGCATTGTCTATGAACGGCAAGACTTTATTTTTGTGATAATTGATTTAAAAACAATATTTATTAGCATAATCTTCAATTGTTACCTTAACAATGCATAAAAAGCATAGTATTTATCTTGAAACTGATGAATGATTGGAAAAAATGATGATAAATATCTTTACTGAAACAATATGGAAGAATGATGAAGAATTGCTCATTTGGCATTTTATCCTTCTGTATACCTCCAAACTAAAGACTTCCAGCTACATTCAAAAACGTCTACTCATTAAAACAGACTTATAGCTAACTGTCAAGTCACAATTACCACAAACTGAACTACAGGCCTACGGCTTTCATATATGATTGGCTCAAATAGAACAAACAGCCTCACTGATCTAGAGAGAACAAAATTTCAAATAACTTAAACCCGTGTTCCACATAAAGCGCAGATAACCCAACCTGCGTAATCAGGGCCTGAAAGCAGAGAATGCCACCACAGAGTTGTGTCCACCAAATCCAAATGAATTTGAAATAGCTGAAATACAAAGAGAATCAATCATTGCTGTTCCAATTATGATGGACTGTGGAGGATTTGGCTATTGAATTATTTAGAATCTTACCAACATTCACTTCATGCTGCTGCTTCACATTTGCCACTGTATCAAAATCGACTGCGGGTTCTGGGTTCTGCACTCAAGACCAAGGACACATTGTAACTCTAGAATTGAAACAATGCAGCAAGAAAATAAAAACGAATGATACTGTTTGGTTCTCAAAAGCAGAATGGGATAATACAAGGACATCATAATATTTTCCTAACTGCTTGCTTGTGCGGGTAATCATAACGACTGAAAACACAATACTTCCCCACTTTTTAAAACTAGGATGATTGATGATAATTAATACTAACATAATCTTAACTGCAATCTGGTTCAGACAATCCATGGAACTCGATCTAACCATCCCTAAACTACCAGTTTAATATGTGAAATAATTCACACATATTTATAATAAGTTGATGACATGTACAAATTCCTAGGTACAATTTTCAATTATTTTCAGAAACAACTTTGCCACACCAATATAGATCCCACATGGCTAAAGAGAGGAGAGAAAAACACTGACAAATAACAACTTACAATAACAAAAGTTCTAGAAGTCAGTCAAATTAACCTTAACCCTAAAAAGAATTAAGTAAACGTACAAATTGATTGATTGTTGGATGCAGCCATCCCGTTGTTATGGCTTTAACAGTGGCAATGGCTTCCAACCCCCCAGCTGCACCAAGGCAGTGTCCTATCATAGACTGATACAAAATGAAGAACGCAAATGTCAGTTCCCGGAGAATGAAACAATCCAATATAACATTCTGTAATATAGAAGAAAACAGAAAGCTGTCACCAGCATAATAAAGCCACTAGCGTGATAGTACCTTGGTGGCATTAATTTTGATGCCAGAAGTGTCCTTGAAAACCTTCTTAATAGCATTAATCTCTGCCAAGTCGCCAGCAAGAGTGGAAGTTGCATGTGCGTTTATGTAGTTGACCTGAAAATAAGCAATTGTCACACTTTCACTTTGCAAATTTATGGTATGACTGAATCAGAAACAACATATAAATAACAAAAACATTAAGACTAACTTCTAGAACTGACAGAAAAACGATGGCATTACAAAATTCCTTTTAGCTCTATTAGTAGCTTAAGCCCCTCTCTCTTGGAAAATTGAGGGAGTAACTATGTATCAAAGGAGTATTTGCGTAAGTTGCAACTGCTCAGGGCCTTACTTTCAGATACATACTTTGATTTATGTTCTAATAGTTGTGTTTCTCACACATTCGAACTTGATATCACTCTAAGAGACACTGAACCAAATCTCAGAAAATAACTAAGTGCTATGGTGAACCATAATTAAACATGCTGTATATTAATCATTTTATCATTTCGCTACTACAATCAGTGTAATTCTGTAATATCAGAACCGTACCCACGATTACAAGAAAAAAAAAAAGATGAATGGAAATTGCAAAATGGAAGACAAATAGCAACACCAAAAAGAGGAGTTTGTAAATTGGCAAGTTAGCCCATTTGAACTCTTAGAAAAATAAGTTGAATAACATGTAAAGTCGTCTTTTATTAAATTTGTACATTACTTGTTAGACTTGGATAAACTCAACTTCAGCAAAAAGTCTCAAATTCTCCACTTAATATATATATATATATATATATATATATATATATATATATATATATATATATATATATTTGTGTGTGTGTGTGTGTGTGTTTAAAGGTGGGTTTCTCTACTGTGTTATATAGCAAGTGTCACATTGGTGTGTTTAGGGTTAGGTACAAGGGCATTGAGAGATAACCCTGCTGTGTTCCTTCTGCATTTGCATCATTGGTGCAGGTACAAGGTCCAACAACCTAATAGGTTACCTCTGTAAAACATGACCAACCACACAATCTGCAACAACAGGCCTATGACGATCACAACCCCCAGGAACGACCATACCCCAACAATTTGGAACCAGGAACCATTGTTCCTTATTGTGCATTGGTGCCTCCCTTATTGTAATTGAACTGAACCTAATTGAAAGTTTAAAATTAGGACATATGGAAATTGTGGTGTTGTACGTTCTCTCATCCCCTATAGTGCTGACTTGTGTTGTGCCTCCCCTCACTAGCTTGGTGGAACTGTCCAAAGTTTGATTAACTCTGAATGTTTGAGTATCCACTTGATTATCCCGTGTGTCTAAGCTGAAATTGTTTACGACTGGTTTCTTTCCTAATTTCAAACTAGTTTTACCTGATATTTTAATGTGGTTGTTTATGAACAATTTTCACTTGTACTAGCATACTTAAATACTTTGTTATTTTTGGTTTTCTCTATTTGAGTGCTGGATATTCATTATCTGGAAAAAAAGAAGTCTATGCACTGAATAAGTAAATTTTTTTTATACGTCAGCTAATGACAAACCACCAAGAATGAACATACTTAAATACTTTAACGTGGTTGTTTGTGAACAATTTTCACTTGTACTAGCATACTTAAATACTTTGTTATTTTGGTTTTCTTTATTTAATTGAGTGCTGGATATTCATTATCTGAAACCATCATTAAGGTCATTGATGGCTGAAAATGGTTCCCACTGCTCGCCCTTTGCTTCTTTCATCATCCAACCCTTATCCCGAGATCCTAACCCACAATATCCTTCTTAAAGGAGTCACAACACAACATTTTAATTATTGACTTCTTCATATGCAGAGCTTTGACAGCCCATATGCACATTACTCTTCACAACTCCCAGAATAGGAAGCTCAAATAGAAGTTGATAGAAACTGGGCCAGACTACACAAAATACACCCAAAAAGATACTGTATGCTATGGGCCTCTGTGCAACATCAGCTACAATACCCCAAATGCAGGAGAAAAAACTGAGCAGAAACTATAAAATGGAAAACATTCAGCCCGAGACTCATGGGAGGCCTTGGTCTCTCCCCCCAATTCTCTCACTACTTGAATCTTTCTTGCATTTTCTCTCTCCTCTCCTTTTATCATCCCACTATCTCCTAACAGATTTCTCCCACGCTCCTATATCCTTTTGCCATGTGAAGTCAATTATGCCACTCTCACTCCAGGTATTACTCACTACAGGTGCTCATTCTCATACCTCCTTTTCTTCCCGCAGTAAACCTGTTTTTCGGGTGATTTCTAGACACTGTTTACCATGTAAATCCCGTTAATGGTTGAATAGGAAGATAAGTATTTTATAAGCATAATGAGCATCCTGTTTTATTTAATTGGGTATTAGTAACTGTTTAACGTCTCTGCCATAATTTAGCCAAACCTCAATGCTAGAAAAGAAAATCCTGGGAGGCCTACTACAAATAATATTGCATAGCAGCATAAGAAATGTTTATCATTTCTATATATATATGCTATGCCATCCCCTACCATAATACAAAGATATTGATAACACAGAATATGCAAGCAAGATAACAGAAAGGTAGAGTCAACTAGGGAGAATTCTTGAAGAGAAATACCATAATAAAAAGTGAAGAGAAACCACCTATCCTTTTGAAGGAAAAAAAAATTAGCTCCAAAAGGAAGAGTAGTACAAGGAGAAAAATATTACCTCCTCAGGTGACACACCAGCATCTTCAAGGCTGCTCTGAATGCATGAAGACACACCAAGTCCATCAGACCTTGGATCTGTCATATGATAAGCATCACAGTTAACAGCGCCTCCCAAGTATTCAGCAATTATAGGAGCGCCTCGCTTCATGGCATGTTCCAAGCTCTCCATCACCTATCAATTTATAGAACACCTTATAAGATTTAAGAATTAGCTTGCATAGAACAAAAACCCATACAAGATAGAAATTTCCTCCAACATTCACAGGGAAAGGAGATTACATGGTAGAATAGGGAATGAGAACACTGAAAAAGGTAGTGTTACTTTCTCAGCAGTTTACCACTCTAATAAATTCATAAAGATTCTACAGTTATACTTACAAAATCCTTAGAAAAACTTCTCCGTAAGTACTTAAAATGATTACAAGATGAGAAAATAAGAAATTAAAATGAAATGAGTTATTATAAGGACAAACGCTGAATTCATTTCCCCTTTCTTTTTCTTCTTTACAAGGGTTAATGGAAAAGTTCATTGAAAAGGGACCTAAGAAACACAAAAGGTGAACGTAAGCTTACCAAAACTCCAGCACCTTCACCCATAACAAAGCCATCACGCCCCTGATCCCACGGCCTTGAAGCAGTTTTGGGGTCATCATTCCTCTGGGAAAGCGCTCTGCAAGCGACGAAACCCCCTAACCCAATGGGAATGATGGCAGCCTCTGTTCCACCCGCTATCATCAAATCAGCCTCCCCTCTCCGTATATGGTTCGCCGCAGCATAAAAGCAATAATTGGAGGTAGCACAAGCAGTGGAAATAGAATAGTTAGGACCCATGAACCCGAGGTCAATCCCAAGCAAAGCCGAACCCATGTTAGTAATGGCATACGGAATGAAAAACGGCGTTATCTTCCGGTGCCCTTTCTCAATCAGAGACTGAACACCGTCGGAAAACACCGTTAGGCCTCCCATTCCGGATCCCACGAGAACACCGGCACGCTCCTTATCAAGCTACACAGAATCAGAAATCAGAAATTCAAGTTAAATAGGGGTTCCATAAGAATGAAGAACCAGAAAATCAGATATTCAAGTTAAACAAGGCTCCAATAAGATTCCAGTGAAGTAGTTTCCCATAACGTGGCAAATTACGATTTGGACAAGTGTTTACATTTAGTATCCTGAACAGGATTTTGTCGAACAAAATTGTCTTCGGAACACGAGAGGAAAGAAAAAACCGAGAAATGCGAAAAAGAGAATAGATCTGAGAGAAGGAGAAACCTTGGTGAGGTTATCCTTGGCGAGGTCGGCGCTTTCGAGGGCCTTCTTCCCGGCGACAATGCAGTAGCGGAGACAGTCGTCGAGGCGGCGGTCGTTCTTGCCGTCGATGTAGCCCTGGGCAGAGAAGCCGCGGATCTGGCCGCCGAAGCGGGTGGGAAACTTGGACGCGTCGAAGCGATCGATGGCGGTGATGCCGCTCTCTCCGGCAAGGAGCTTCTCGTAATAGCCCTCGACGTCGTTGCCGAACACCGACGCGAGGCCCATTCCGGTGATCACCACGCGCTTCTTGGGGTCCTTCTGGCGCTGCGGGGCAGAAACCTTGGGCGCCGCCGTGGCGGAGACGAAGAATACGCGCTTGGCGGCGGCGGCTCTTCTGTTGGCGGCATTGTTGGGAGCGCGAAGCGGGTCCAAGGGAGACGCGCGGAGGGTGGGCGAGTTTAGCGCTTGCATGATGGCGGAGAATGCGATGCACTGAACACTGAACAACTCTGTACTGTGTACCGTGTGGCAACTACACAATGAAACTAACAAGTGGTCGTATTTATTTTCAGCTCAGCTCATTTTTTATTTGTGTATGTTTTCTTTAAACTGAAATTTTATTTTTTTATTTCAATGAGATCAAAATTTTCTTAATAATAATAATAGTATGTAAGAATACTTTATACACTCACTTTCAATCATAATTCATACATCGTTAATCATTATGCAAAAAATTATACTAACAAGACTATCAAATTCATTATCTAACATAAATATTTTAAATTTTATTTTATGTGGATAATATCAAATAAAAAATAAAATAATAAACATAAAAAGTAAGATAAATTAATTTTAGTTCTACCCGTTTTATATTTTTTATCAACCAAATTCCAATCAGAGATAACAAGTAAATTTAATAATAGTAACAGAAATAAATGGATGAGAAATAGTCTGCGACCTATCGATAAATACAAAGCTCATAAAGCTCATGTTTCTTCTGCTGCCTTCCTTAATTAGAAATTCTAAGCTGAAACATCTTCAATGTCCAAACTTGTCATTGTCATGTTTAACCACTTTTAAGATAATTAATCCATGTTAATAGTTGCGAATATGTTAATTATTTATCGTTTTTAAAACATGTTCGCTTTTATACGTGCTTAGTTATATCACGTTTAAAATATTAATTATTTTTAAATTAATATTTAAGATTTGAGGTTATTAAATGTATATGTATTTTTTTCTTTTTAAAAATAACTATTGTTTTTGTAGGCTAAGGTATATCATATAAAACCTTTTAAAAGTACTCCAAATGCCACAATTTTAGGGGATATGTATCTCTCCAAAGGTACTCACTTTCGAACTCCATCAAAGAAAATGTATTTGCAAAAGACACTCTGATGATAAAGTAAGTCTGATGTGTAAGAGAGTAATAAATGCTAAAATGAATATGTGATCAATGTATTTTGTAAAACGTACTACTTATACTACTGTTGACCTTACCTAGGTGAATTTTTGGCCCAAGACACTATTTACCAAATAAATTTGGATTATTGTGATTAACCTTGGGTTTACCATAATGAATGGTAATGGTTGTCTCTACTAGCTAATGTGAGTTGGATACATGTGCGTCCTTGAGGGTCGACATGTATTCGTTTAGGCCATGTAAAGGTTGAGGAGTGCCCTAAACTTATACAGTACATTAGCCATCTAGTCTTAACATGTCATATGTTGAAGACTTGAAAGAGGTCATGGGCATACTCGATAGTTGGTCTTGAGATTTTTGAAAAGAAAAACTATATTTCTTTAGTTGTATGACCTTATAGGTATAGTTGCCTCCCAACCTTAAGGAGCTAAGCGACAAAGAGGTTTGAGATAATGAAAAGTCAAGGTTGATAAGACGCAGGTGTGCAATTGTCAAGTTTTGTTGAAATCAAGGTAACTTTTGAGAGTGGAAGAGTTGTGACTATTAGGCTCCTTTATTGGTGGTTTGCGACTGTTGGCATGGTGGGGGGAATGTGAAAATGTGTTATGGATTTCTATAAATAAGGTTTCATTTTTTACGTTTTTTACCAAGTTTCCTACGATTTTATCTACTGTTGATATCTTCTTTTACAAATTTCATAGAAAAAGTGCAAAAGTGTCAGATACCTTTAGGTATATCCTTCAATGGATCGAATATGGGTCGAGGGGTTGGGTAGCAGTCAGTCTTTAAAGTCATCAGATGATTCATTATCTATAACGTTGGGGGTAAACATGGAGGTTATCACGAAGTGTAGAAAAGACCCTCCCAAGGAACATGCTGAGAGCTCTCTTCCCAAGAGTGTTGGGTACGAGTGGGATCATGAAGGGGTTCAGGTAGTGTCTTTTAAGTTTAGGTGGTCACGACTGTTGACTTCCTAGTTGAACAACATATATATTTTTTAGATAGTGTTGAGTTCTAGTATCGTATCTCTTAAGAGGGTAAGTGATATACATAGTGTGTTTCATGGTCGTGAGGATGGTGAGGATGAGTTTTTCTTCGTGTATATGACCTTTTTCATTCAGCTCCATTTTCGGCTTCCTTTTAACAAGTTCACAATAGGTGTTCTTCGTCTTCTGAACATCACTCAAACATAACTTCATCCTAATAGTTGGGGATGCAACTCCATCACAATTTTAATTTTAGTTTTTTATAGGTAATGGATACTCGTGAGTACAAATAATATGATACCCATACTCAACTTGTTTATAAATAGGTATTAAAATACCTACTACTCGCAAGTACCAAGTAAACGCCACAAAATTTATTCGTGGATACCCACTTGTACGGGTATTTTCGCCATCCTTAGTTGTGAAGAGGGTTGTCCCATCCAAGCAAAAAGTAGTTGGTAAGAATAGGAAGAAGTTAAGGTTTCTTGCAAAGGGTGGGACACCGAGTTTTGTTTCTAATACATTAGATCTCGACAATCTTGAGGTCCTGATGGTTGGATTCAAAAAGGTTTGGACATCAATTTAAGTGAGTATGAATCAGAGTTTGTAGAAGCGGTAGAGTCGGGCAGTGCTTTGGAAGCTTATATGATGCACAAATACGATACGTGTATCGGATATGACACATATCCGATATGTTGATACGTTTATTTTTAAAATAATAGGATACGACATGTGATAAATACGTGATATATGAATATTGAAAAGTGAACAATGATTCTTAAAAACATAATAAATATATTATCATTATTGTGTGAATTCAAAATAAAATTATATGTACTAAAGTTGTCAATATAAAAAATAAATTATTGTTATCATAAAAGTATCATTACAAAAAATTCTTAAATAATAACTAATTTTAGTAACCAAAAATATGTTATTGAAGACCAATTTATAGACCAATTATTTTGGTAGTCAAAACCTGGTTGCTAATGTTAGTGACCAATTTAGAAACAACTTATTTTGGTAGTCAAAATATTGGTAGCTAATGTTAATGACCAATTTATAAACCAATTCATAATGGAAACTATTTAAATTATCAATTTAAAGACCAATTATAATTTTTAATTTTTAAATTAGTATCTAAATCGGTCATTATATAGTAACTAATTTTTTTTTTTACTAAAATTGGTCATTATTCAACATTTTTTATAGTGTACTACGACTTTATAAATTAAATACTTCATTAATAAGTATCTTAAAATATTGGACACACATGTCAGATATAAATACGTAACCTAAATTGAAATATCGGTACATTATTAAAAAAAAACTTTAATAAAGTTTCAAGCCAGATCTTTGGTGATGGGCCGAAGTGTAGCTAATTTGCTACAGAAAGAGCTGTTCGATGAGGTGAAGAAGGTTATGGAGGAGTTGGCGACTCTGAAGAAGAAAGTCGATGATGACCAAGCTGCATTAGCCGAGGAAAAGAAGAAACTTGAAGAGTAAATTAAAAAGTTGAAGGACTGGAAATCGCAGTGTCTGAAATCCGAGAAAAAATTGAAGATAGGAAGGAGAGGGTGAAGCTAAAGGAGACTATGAAGATGAAAGAAGAAGTCTGGTGAAGGCAGAGGCCGATATGTTCACTCTCCGTCAATATGTACTTTTTGAACATCTTAATGGATTGTTTTCAAGTATATTAAAACTTCCGTTTTTCATGTTCTACAAAAATATAATAAGAGAGAATAGAAAATTAATTATCTTCCGATATTTCTATTATTTATTTGACATTTGACATTACATGACAACAATCGATCTGGTGGGCACTTTATAAATGAATTTTGAAAATATAATAAGTACCATAAATTTATTTAAAAACATCGAGAGAAAAATAAAACAATAACTAAATTCAAACAGTTAATTATTTTAGCTAAATTTAAGATGGCCTTAATTATTTTTATTTGCTATCTCTCATTCTTGATCTAATATTTAATTATATTTTTTAATTTATCCAAAAGACTTTACAACACAAAGCCCTAGAGCGAAAGTCAAGCGATAATAACAATGTAGAGAAAGTGAAAGCACCGTCCTACCTGTTTGCTATCTCATCATTCCTCTATTTCTTTCCATTAAGTTTCATTTGTTACATTTAACAATAATTTTTGTACTTAAGAATTTTTCACGTTAATTTTAAATTATTATTCCTTAATCTATAAATGATAAAGAAAAGAAAAATAGAAATAACAAATCTTTTTTTTTCAAAAGAATCTTTAAAGGAAATTTTATACTATCTTAAACTTATTTTTTTCATTCTAAAATAATTATAAATCGCATATGTCATCTCTACTTTAAATAATATACCTAAGATCCTCCATACTAGATTCCCTTTTAAAGTAAGAAATATGTTAATTCATTGAAGCAATTTTATTCAATTCAATGCAAAAACTTTTCGTACCAATTAAGAGGTGGATATAATATAACGAGGTACTTTACTTTTTCCATCATATTGTGAATTGTTAGACGTAATCATTATTATGACATTTGATTAATTTTAGTAAAGTTTTTATTTCAAGAAATAAAAATCTATGGTTGTGTTATGTAGCTTGAGAGGTTATTCACATTACGTGTCAAAATACCTTGTTCAGATTAAAATTGATTCGATGAGTGGGAAGAAATCTGTCAAAAATAAAGAAATAAATAATATTAGGCAAAAAGGCAAAAACATTATTATCTAATAAAAAATGTGAGATTTAAATTTAAATTTTTCAATGTTTTTTAAAATGGTTGAAAAATTCAAAACAATATTTTAAAATTCATAGGCTATATCATACAAAATTATTTAAATATTATTTTAAATCTATGTGTGACATCCCATTTAAATAGATTATTCTACTAAACAAAACATCGCATAGTTATAATATTAAGGAGCAAAGCTGACAGAAGAAACCAGAGTTAAGAAATGTGTTGTAACAGTCATCCATAGGAGTACTTAGAGGGAAACCTGGGCATACAACCATGCCATAATCAAAACCAAATCTAAAATTTAACAGTTGTGCAAAAGAAATGCTCTAAGAGCATGGAATTACAAGGCACTAGGGCCATAGAACTGCTTCGAAAGCCATATCAACGGGCCCACTAGGCTGCACTGCTACCACCATCAGGCCTACCTCCAGAAGTATTCCCCCACCAATGGTGATCATCGCAAAAGAGAAAACACAACAGGAACATACACAAAATGCAAGGGTAAGCTAATGTAATTTAAAACTTATCATAGTGTAACAGAACAAGTACATAAACATTCCCAGGCATACAACACAGAGACACATAAGTCATGTTATGGCAAACAAGCAAGACACTATGACTCAATTATCCGGATACATATACTAAGATCGGATTCACTGGACGCTTGCACTCGTGGTGGCCTCTATTGCTCTGCAGAGCCATTGCCAATGGGTTTCACCCTACCACGCACAAGGTTAGCCTTTAAGCGTCTAAGGCCATTATCCTGCCAGAGAGTAGGGCCTCCCGCTACTCTCACCACTTGGGTCAGTTTGCTCTACTTGAGACTCACTGACCCTTTAGAGCTTCGGGATGCAATCCTTACTTGAATCCATATCTTAATATATACACTACACACCACCATGAGATCTCCCTACGAGACTCATGGAATTACGTCTATCACATACAAATTTCATGTTTATCATACCCCAACCATCACTTCCATCTCATACATTAAATTCTCATTTCACCTAACCATAACATAAGAATTCCATGTCATTACTCATACCAAACATACCAATCTCAGTGCATATAACTCATACAGTTACACCATAATCATACATGTTCGAGGTAAATAGCCACACACAATGTAAATGGAGATGTAACACATAAATCTGCACGATTCTCGCCCAGGCTAGAAGTCCTCGCCTAAGCTGCAGCAACTGTCTCGTTTAGGCTAGGCCTTCTCGCCTAGGCGAGGCCTGGAACAGTGGCACTCTGCGAGCATCTCGCTTGGACGAGATCAGCTCGCCTGGGTGAGATCGCCCTTCGCCCAACAATGAAGCACCTCGCCTAGACGAGGTTGTGAGCAGAGCAAACCAGATTTTCCTCGAGAACTCGCTTGGGCGAGTCACTCTCGCCTGAGCGAGACAACGCGTCGCTCAAGACCAGAGCCCTCCGCCTGGACGAGTTTCTCTAGCAAAACCCTGGGCGAGTTTCTGAGACTCTCGCCTGGGCGAGAATGACAGTTCTCGCCACTGTTCGCGTACATGCAATTAGAGCCACAGTTCAAACCAACATCCAAACACGCATGCAATTCAGTCTCATTCGATTAAACATACTTCTCAAGCTCATAAACATGGAACAAACCAACAAGACACCCAACAACAAAAATGAACGGTTAAATCTAGCTTCCCTTACCTTTTTAGACACTAGCACAAGGAATGGTAACCCACTAAGACAATAGAGCACCGGAGCAAGCTACAGAGCTGAAAACCAAGATACACTTGAGTTGAGAAAAAGGGAATCAGAGGAACCCAAAACAGAAGTGTAACTCTTATACTGGAAGAAGGGGAAATGAAGTTTAGGTTCAACTTACCCGAGAGTACGAAGCAGATTGGAGCTAGCTGGTAAGGAGGGGGACTTCTGCCCTAACAGAGCCCTTTTACTTTCGTTGAGAGAGAGAGAGACGAGAGCAAACTGTTTTTCTGAAACAGAGGTAAGTGAGAATGTGAGGGGCTGACAGGGTATTGGGGTCCTTCAGAAGGGCTGGTCCTAGGCCTACGAAGAGGTCAGGCCCAAAAACCCATAAGACTGAAAAATGGGGCTTACACTATGCATCTTTTTTTAAACATTATTTTGAATCTATGCATCCTTTTTTTTATTATATTAAATAATATTTAAATATATTATTTTAAATATTTTTTATATATTTTGAATATATTATTTTAAATATTTTTTATATATTATTTAAAAAAATTGAATATTTAAATTCAATTTTTTTTCTCAAACTAGTTTTAAATCTATGCATCCCTTTTTTTATTATATTAAATAATATTTAAATATATTATTAAAAATATTTTTTATATATTTTTTATTTTAGTTATAATATATTTTAATTCATAGGCTATATCATACAAAATTAATTTTTAATAAAAAAAATTAAATTAAATTTTTAATTTAATTTATAAAAATAATTAAAAATTTAATATTTTTGAGGTATTAAAAAGATATTTGTTTTATAACAGTTTTAAAAATTTCTACTTTTCAACAGTTTTTTTATAATAAACTACTTGTGTATTGTTTGTATATATCATAATAACATATTGATATTTCCGATAGAGTTATTTATTATGTGTTAATAGTTATATGTTATTTGTTTTAGAAAGCTGAGTAATATTTTCTTAAATATAATTTGTTATTTTTTTTTCATTATAATATATTTTCAATTTACGCTTTTATGTATAATTTAATAATAATGAATTACTATGTGCTAAAATATGTATTATTGTTTACATATTTAACTTAAATAATTTTTTGAAAAAATAATTTTGAATATTTAAAATGACATTTCGTCAAATTTATATAATATTTATATAAAAGAATTATGACATTTCGTCAAATTATGACGGATGTTGATAGATACATTTTATCATAAACAATTTCATTATTCATGTATAGACATATAGAATTTGATTTTGAAAAATCTTTTTCCAGCATAAATAATTAGAATTGAATTAAAAAACATGAAATATTATTAAAAAATAGTTGAGTTATATTTACTACATTGCTTATAAAGTACTTTTATACTTTATTTTTTTTATATATTATTTTAATTTTATTAAAAATATATTTTAATTGATGGTGTGTATAATATAAGAAAATGTTAATAAAAATTGAAAATTAAAGTATATTTCTTTGTATTGTACTTAAAAATATAATTAAAAGTTTAATTAAAAATTAATTTTGAATATTATTTTTGATGCATGTAATAATAATACTTAAATCACAACTCTTCATAAATTTCTAATTATTGTTTACATTTCAATATTATATTCAAGGGTTAACTATATATTTAGTTTCGTATTTGTTCGGTTGGTTCAATTTCGTTCCTTTTTTTTGGGTTTAATGTAGTTTTTGTATTTTTTAAATGATTCAATTTGATTATTTCTGTTAGATTAATATTAATGTTGTGTCCATATATGTCACCTGTCAATTTGTGGAATTTTTAATTTTTATCTTTTTTTAATGTAAAACAAAAACAAAACAAAAACAAAACAAAAAAGTCACTTGTCAGATCATGATCGTGCCACGTGGTAGGATAAAAAGTATGTGTATGTGGTCTGAGACCATGGAGCAAGGTAACCCATGTTCGAAGAAGGATGGGACAACTGGGATCCAGATTTTCTAACAAGTAGGGCTTCGACTTTCACACCCTCAATGACGTAGTCCTTGATCGCAACATGGAAAGTAAAAAGATTAGATGGAAGTATATGCGACTTGGTCCTCACTAGCGATGTCTCTAGTGGAGACTGGCTTCGTCGATGTTAGTGAAAGCTCTGGCTAAGGGTAAGGTGCGCAAAGGTGAAGAAGATGGAGCCCTTAGTGGCTCATGAAGGAGATGACCTTATAAGGGTTTTTTGTTTGTTTGAAAACCCAAATATTTTCAATTAAAATGTTATAAACATAAAAACAACATTGGTGTTTTTTTTAATTAATCTTTTATTAAAAAAAATAAAGATTAAACATGTACCAAACACATGTCATCCAAGGTGTCAACACTCCAAATGTCGAAAGGAATGTCATTTGTCACGTAGGAAAAAATTTGACACAATTGGAAACAAGGGACTAAAATCAATGCTTTTGAAAGTAAAGGTACCAAACAAAATCAAAGTTTCGTGCAAGGAGCATTTGAAAATTTTCATTATAATTAAGGGACCAAAAACATATTTAACCCATAATATTAAAATATTTTAATGGTTTAAAGTTTTCATGAGCTAAAAAAAACTTAAAAAGAATTAACTTTTGTGAAACTCTTATTTATAGATTCCTAAGTGTATAAGGTAAAATAAAAGGACAATAGAGTTGTCTTTAAGTGATAAATAGGCTAAAGTATAAATAAGTTCTTCAACTATCGAGTTCATTATACAAAGTTGGTTATCTCTATATAACACAATCCCCTCTTAATCTCTTTTCTCTTTATGGAATATCTCACATATAGTTCATATGTTTTTTTTTTATCAGAGCATACAGTTGGAATCACTGTGGAGAACTCTAAAAATCTCACCAATCATAATCGTGAATAAAATAAGTTCCCCTTCTACCCCTTCTTATAGAGTCAAAGCTGTAATTTTCTATTTGTCTTAGGTTTTATGAGTTACGTGTAGTCCAACTTTACACCAATCTAGTCCTTGCATGTTTATGATTTCAGTGTATTCCTTAAATCATTGATTTGATCTTCTTGTTGGTGTTGTTAGTTTTTATTTATTTTTTTTTTTGTGAGTGGAAGTTGTGGAAGGTTGTTGAGGAACCTAAAGTGTCCATTTGAGGAAAGGGAAATTGATGTAACTACTTTACGATTTTTGTAATTCAATTTTCTACGTACTGGTTGATTTTAGACTAAAATTGTATGATTGAATTGGTATGTTGATTTGGGGTAGGTTGAATTTATGAGATGAAGGAATGTTAAATTTCAAGTTCATGTGAGAATTGGAATTGTATGTGGTATAATATGTCATTGTGGCTTGTTTTGAGTGGAATTGATGATTTTAATTGCCTTTGGCGTGTTGGTAATTGGTTTGAAACTTGTGAGAAAAATTTAGGTTGTGTTTATCCTCTATCCCGAGCTACAACTCAAGGGATACCATTCTGAGCCATAACTCAAGGAATGTCACAGTAAAGTCCATTTTTAAGGTATCACCCAAAGCCTCGTAGACCACGCACCTCCAAAGAAATCAATCACAAGTCGTGTAAAACTCTAAGTCTTATTATGCACTTGAAACTACTATTCCAAGAACACCATACAAATACTTGACCATGGACCTAGGATATATCATGCTTCCACGAACCTGCCCGCTCGTGGTCCAACCTCTACAAACATCCCCGTTCGTAGTCCAACTCTACGAATCTCTCCGCCCGTAGTTCAACACACATGATCCATCCAACTATGAACCTCCCCGCTCGTAGCAACCGCTCAAGTGTAAGCACGAAACATACGAACCTCCACGCCCATATCCTCACACGAGAGCATCATTAATATGAACCTTCTCGCTCATATTAATCATGCATTCATCATCAATCATGAACCTACCCGCTCATGACACTGTCAAGCATCTCCTGGTCCAAGTCCAACATCACAAACACGCAAAACGCAAGGAAAAAGAACACACTGCCCTTTGCGCTATCGTCTGGCGCTGCCTAAGCACCGCCAGACAATATTCCAATGCAGACCGTCTCACGTTGTGTTTCTCCCAAAGCTTACCTGCACCCACTGTCGCTTGACGGCTTACCCCGTGCCGCTAGGTGCCACACTAGTAGCATCAATGCTACTAGTTTTTGGCACTCCAGAATAGGTTCTAATGAACCTACTCACCCCACACGCAATCCAAAACACCAACAACATGTTGATACATATACAAAACTTAACGCACATTCCACAAGTCATAAGAATCAAGCACATATATTTTTACACAAGGATTCGTGCATTTATACCCTGCCAATACCTGGTTTAATACGAACCATTCATGTTGTAAGGAACTCAAAATCAGAACCCAATATGCATCTAACTCATGAACTTTACAAAATAACTCAAACATTAATTGTAATTCTCTTGAATTCCGTATACAAACCCAAATTTAACCTTGTCACATGGCAATAATTTCATACATACGAATCCCACAATAGCAATCTATTCCTTTTACAACAATATCCCATGCATTATGCCAAGCCCACAATTTATCATCCATACATGATCATGGACTTTAAAGATTTCCAAACCAGCAATCATGCATAACATATATCTGTAGCTACAGACCTCCAAATAAAATCTCCACCGTTCAAAGTAAAGAACATCATGTCATGGATCACCTGTCAAAATTTCACCAAAATCAGACGGTTAACAAATTGAGAAATGCAGTTTTACGAAAACTGCACAAACTAGAAAAATTTGTGGCATCCAGCGCCCAAATGTCAGGAACCTGGTGCTTGGTGGTATAAAATCAACGCCCGACGGTTCCTGCTGCATGAAAATATGAAAAACAAAATTTTTCATGAAAAACACGCATCGCCTGGCAGCAACTCTTCACCGCCAGGCGGTTCTTAACAGAAATCTAGAAACTAGGTTGTTTTAACATGAGTTGCCTGGCGACTTTGAAGGTTCGCCAGACGGTTTCTGGAAAATTTCCAAAAATGCAATATAACCCAGAAAAATGCACAACTAGTCATTTAGGCCTATCATACAATGAACAATTACATAAGTAAATATTAAGCACGAGGTACAACTCCCCTAACCTGTGTTCCTTGCTCAATTGCCAAAAACCTTGGTCTTTTGTGTTAGCAACGTGCCCTCCTCCTTAACTCCTTCTAGTCTCTGTAACATCCCGACAGGATATTATGAATTTAAATAAAAGAATAAAGAAGTAAATAATTACTCGTCATTTAATAATGCATCATTTCCCAAAAACACGGGAAATTTAAATACTTTTATCAATAAAATCTGATATCCATAGTTTATAAAAGTAATGGGAAATAGTCTAAAACATCTCATAAGAGTTTACATCTGATTTCAAAATCATAAAATAAATCAACTCCCAAGCTATTCCCGCTCCGGCGTTAAGCCTCACCAGAATCACCTGCAACAACATCATCTGCTCATGTGTACCGCGTACACGATCATTACAAAACACAAACATATAGGGTGAGCTTAATAGATAAAACATTTAAAGAATGCATACACATATACAACACTTTTATATTTATATCATATAGTCACACCAGAAGAATTCCCTCATTGGATTTCATATCACATGGACACAACCATGTTATTTGTGTTCTACATCTTCTAATGATTACCTCAAGATGACTTGCTGCCATACCTATCGGCCACAACCGATAGAGTATGTGTGGGAAACCATTGCTAAGGATTACAAACCGTAACACCAGGTGGAGTTCCCAGATACGAACATAGTTCGCAACGTCCCAAGACTACCAAACTCGTTAGTCAACTACTGAGGAGGGCAATCTATCTGGACCCATCCGTACTGGCCACAACCAGCACACATACACACACCAATAACACTCGCCAACCCGAGCTTAACTCAAGGGTTCCTCATGTTGATCCGCCATCCCGAGCCATAACTCAAGAGATGTTATTCTGAGCCACAACTCAAGGAATACCACATGCTTAATCCCCTATCCCGAACCACAACTCAAGGATACGTTCCGAGCTCAACTCAAGGAACACCAGCAATCCCACCTTTGAAGCATCACCAAAAGCCTAAAGTTGCAGCAACAAAAATTGCCTGACGGGGGACACGTACCACTAGGCCCTGCTAGCTTCCAAACCGTCTGGCGGGTGACGTGTACCGCCAGGCGAAAAGTGCCTTAGAATCCCAACGTTGCAGACGTCGCCCAACGAGACTTCCTTCACCGCCAGGCACACGTAAACTAGGAGCCCTCTGACCTTGCAGACTTCGCCTGGCGAAAAGCTCTCTACCGCCAGGCGACACGCGTACAAGTTACTTTCTGTTTCCAAGCTATTGCTTGGCAGTTAGCATTCCTACCGCCAGGCGCCATATCAGAAAATCTGCAGACTTACGAACTTTGATTTAAGTTCTGGCTTACCTTTTTACACACTCTCTCACAGTTCTTTCAACCAATGTTAATGCCTTGTTTTGTTCACATCAAGAGTGTATACAATGCTTTAGCCTTACTAGAATTCCCAATCCAAGAGTTTCTAAATTCCAATTAGTTTAATAGCCATCAAGATTTCCACCTCACCTCAACTCCATCATACATCTTCCCTCAATTATACAATTCTCACTTGTTATAAAATTGGACCACTACCAATCTCAACCCAATTCCCCATGGTCAGGACTGCCTCAAAACATTAATTTCTTCTAGGGCCAACAAGTTTACTTGGATTCATCCTATTTATTACTTATATTTATATTAACTCTTGCATACCATGTCAATAACACCATTGCCATGTATTCTCTATATCATCCACTAGTCACACAAATCCGCATTCCCACTTCCCAGACTATTATCCCATATTCCCTACACCTAGTGCAGTTATAAAATCCCTCACCTCTTAAAATAATGAAATTGTGTCTCTCTTCTCCAATGTACCAATTATCACCATAGCCTAAATCTAAATATCGTCTCCAACCTGGAGAGGTTTAAACTCCTCACTTTCCAAAATCATATAATCCTCACAAAAATTTTAGTCACGTCAACAAATGCTGCCTCTACGATGGCGCCTAGCGGTAGGCCCTGTGCCGCCAGACGGTGCTCACAGTTTCTGGTTTTTTAGAATTGCTTCACCCTGCGAAACCTCCCAACCTATCGAGTTGGTCTTATACTTGTCTAATCATTCCAATCTCCACAAGAATTACTCTTCATTTGGACTAACGTATAACCCCTCTCAATTGTTACAAATTTTCACTAAAATTCACCACTAATTGAACTCGCAACATTTAAACCCTAAACATTTCAGCCCTAAATCACATATGCACTGTTCCATCGAATCTAGTTCTCAATCACCCTAAACCCAATGAAGTTTAATATCAATTCATCACCTAACAATTGAAACTAGCTGTCTATTTGGTCAGAATCACTCCAGACCCCACAAATTATCAAAATTGAGTCAAACAGACTCGCGTCGCCTGGCAGAAATTCATCACCGCCAGGCAGTTCATCAGAGAAACCCATAAATGGGTTATAGACTTGCGTCGCCTGGCGGTACAGAGCTTCACCGCCAAGCAATTCCTCCAGGGAACCCAAGAAACACACACAATGTTATGAGCCGCCTGACGATTATGTATAGCCCGCCAGGCGGTTTCTGGAAAATTTCCAGAAATAAGAAAATCACAGATACAACAGAAATCATGCATTCAAATTGTCATGCTTTTCATGTAATTATTTAGACAAAAAAAGAAATTGGAGTCTAGCTCCCCTAACTTGGTTTCCTTGCTTAAAAGTGGATTACTTGAGAGTTTCATATTATCACCAATGGCTTCCCTTTGGCTTTCTCTCACAATTAAGCTCTTATACGTAAATCTCCCACATAATTCTACTCTGAATTCACTCTCCAATTGTTGCGACATCGTTTTCCATCCCAGCCCCGTTGGCTGCTAGGGTTTCATCTACCCTTCCATATCCATGCCAAAACAAAGTTTAGTAAAAATAAAGTTTAATTTGGGTTCTCCAAGGCTTGAACCCATAACCATGCCAATGCCAAGTCAATGTCAAACCATCATGTCAATTCATGTTTCTTGCTAACTAATATAATTCAAGTATTATATCATTTCACAACCTGATCACATATATAACAAAACAATAATAAATAAATAACACATAAATGGCATACATAAGACTTAAACCCAAGTCCTTTCACACATTTAAGTACTCTCAACCACTTGAGCTAATACTTTTCCACATCATACACTTAAAATTTTAATGCCATAAAGACTTCCACTACCCAATAATACATAATTAAAATACACTTAATTTGGCATACAAGAGTTGAACCCAGGTCCTCTCAACATAAACAAGTACTCTTAACCCTTTGAGCTAGTACTATTCTACATTATAAAAGTCATTATTAATTGCTATAAAGGCTCTCGCTACCTGCATTTATTAATTAATTATTTAATTAATTAAAAATTTCCCGGGTCTTACAAGCTCTCATACACACAAACTTGCTTATTGTGAATGAAGTTCAAATCACCAAACACATGTAATAAGTTTAATGAATGCAGAATGCATCCATCAAAGCTCTATATGAAAAGATCAAGACACAAGTGATATCATGTTAGAAGAAGTCTCGTAAACACAAGACACAATTGTGAAAGCATCATGAGATGATATGCTACTAGACTAAGAGTCTTATAAGTTAAACTAAGTGTAAATACAAGGCAAAGATCAAGCTTTGTACACATATCATAGAGATTAGACACAAATTTCAAGTGCTTAGCACAATATGTTGCAGCATCTAATAACTACAGTTGAGTAATAATGCTTCTCAAGGTAGATTATGACATAAATATCATTCATCAACATGTATATTCTCAATGTAGGTATTGTTAGAAAAAACATAATAGAAATAAAGAAAGTGACTTACACATATTTTCAAACAACAACAATAGAAGTGCCAACATAAAGTCATGAACTTTTGATAAAGTTATGACACAAGAATCCAAGAGCACCTATTACAACAACTTTATGTTCACACCTATAAAAAGGAAGCTTCCACTTGCAAAAATATAGGATCCAAGACATAACAAGAGCACTTTAAGTGCATGCAAAAAGAATATACACTACACCTTTTTTTGCCTTAAGCAACAACTAAAAAGTTTGGTGTGAAGTTAAAAAGTGTGGCCTAAACTTTAGGCAACACTTTGACAACATTTTTCTAGGCATGAAGGATATGGTCTTGGGCTTAGGTTATAAGCAATACTTTTTTTACTTAGGCCACACAATTTACAAAATTGTTGCCTTATAGTGTTAGAATAAACCACACGTTTTAAATGTTGTTTATTATTTATGGGCAACACATTTTCAATGTTGCTTATTATTTATAGACAACTCATTTTAAATGTTGTTTATTATATACAACACTTTTTGTAATGTTGTCATACATAAAGGTCATAAGAACATGCGCCTTTAACTCTTGCCTATCTTTTAAACAATGCTTTTGTACTGTGGCCAAACAGTAAATATTAAACATCATAACACTTTTGGCATAATTTTTAAATTGGCTTAGAGTATAAATGTACATTTAGATGATTAGTTTTAAAATTATAATTATTACTTTATCCAATTCTTATATTACTTTATTATTGATTTATGCCACATATTAATTATAACTTTAAATCATGACAAAGTCTTTTTATATCACAAATATAATCATTACAAAACATATAATATATATAATAATTGAATAAAATTGATAAGACTTCAAAGTAATAAGTTATAAGCATTAAAACTAAGAGTTAAAAGTGACATAGGCAACCCAATATATACTAAAAGTAAAAGTGTTGTAAGCATTAAAACTAATAGAGTTAAGAGTTAAAAGATAACAAAAAATTTATAACATTTGCTCAAAAATTTAGAGGTTTCTTGAATAAATCATTCTTCCATTTACTCTATAGATCTTGAGGTTCAACATGAAAAAAAGTAAACAAAATGAAGCATTGAGACATATTTCGTAAATTTAATTTGTTTTCTTTAGAAGTTAAAGATGACATGGACCTCTTGAATGCAAGCATTAACGAGAAACTTAACGAAAGATAACAACATATAAGAAAAAGAACATAACATATATTGCTATATGTATCTGACTAACTATGTAGTCATCAACAACATGAAGCTACTAATAAATTTGAGTGGAAAAATCTACTTCATGCATGATTATAATCTATATATATATATATATATATATATAATCTGGTTGATTAACTGTAGAAACCTTTGTGGGACTACTACATACATTATTCTTTGTGGAAGTTTGGACCAAGCAAAGACAAAGGCTTGATGATCGTTCTTATACTGGTCCCGATGGTCAACTATTCAATCTTTTTCTTTAATACCATAGTACATTCAGATACCCAAATAAGAGTGAAGTTTTAACATAAATTATATTTGTTCAATATGCTTTGCAATTTAGTTTTCAACTATCTTTTCTATTCATTTGTTCAAATTATAATAGAGAAAGGAACTACTAACATATGTTTCTAATCAAAGGCAATAGAGAAAATTACCATAAAAAAGTCACATCTTCCCCAATTTCACAAGGAGCTACCAAGGTGAGAAAATAAGTGAAAAGAATGATTAATGAAGGCTTTGGTATTTTATTATGAGAAATATATATATATATATATATATATATATATATATATATATATATATATATATATATGAGAAATGATACTTTAACCCACTAAATTTGGCCCTTTTTAACCCGTTTACGAGTCATTATTATGTGGCATTTCAATTTTTAATTTTCAATTTTTTTGACCGCTATGATGTGGCATTTGCAGTGACTGGTGTAGTTGAGAGCCGAAGAGGTGCGTTTGCAAGAAAGGTTTTGAGCCAAAGCTTTTCATTTGTTTCCCCTTCATGTCTCTCATCTCTCACTACCGAAACCTCTTCAAGTTTTTGTTTATTGGGACAAATTTCTTCGCTTTTTCTCTTCCGCTAGAGGCGCGTTGAACATTGTGTGGACACTGGAATTGGGTGAAAATGAGGGGTTAACGTTTCATCCTTCTTCCTCGCAAGAAACACACCCACACACACCTTCATCGATTCTTCTCTCTCATTCCACATCTCTCACCGTTGTGTCTCCCTGTTCTGTCTCCTTGTTAAGTGGAGTTTTTATCTTCATCCTCTCTCTCGTTCTAGTTTTTTTTTTTGTTATTTCTCTCAATCTCTGATGCCTATGATTGGTTTAGTTTTTCCCTCGTTCCAATTTCAACAAATCACCGGTCTATTGATTTTGAAAAGCTATGGCAATTCAATAATCTCTTCTTCTTAATTAGAGGTGCAATTCTTGTATGATAAGTTTAATATATTTCATTATGTCACTGATGTAAATTAGGGTTTAGTTCCTATTTTGGTTAATTTCTTTAATGCTATTTCTCATCTTTTTTTTCTGGCTTATTGTTCCTGACCTGAGTTTGCTTACTATATGTGTATGAGTATGTATATTTATAAGATTCAGAATTTGATTTGTTGAAGCTCTACAGGTTCATTGATGTGAGTGTGTGCAAAAAAATGAAATCATTTTCATTTTCTAATTTGTATCACCTATGGATGAATGCATTCTTAGCTTAAGAAGATACAAACTATGGATTTTTTATTTGATCAAATTGCGATGAAATTATATTATTCTTCCTTTTGAACATTTTATTAATTGATTTGAATTTAAGTTTCACAATTGTTTCTCTATGTTAACAAGGCTGAACAACATTCTTAAAAGTTTGTGGAGAACCAACTACAAAGAAATAATTCAATAAACATTTAACCCTTCTAAATAAATTTAACGTGCACAACCTTAAGCTTAAAACTTACTCTGGTTATAAATTTGTCATTAGCTACAACAATTTTCAAAAGGAATTTAGGATTTGCACATTATCAATTGAAATTTTCAACAAAAGCAAGTCAGGGGCATTCGAATAAAAGAAAAAAATATAAAATTATTCAAGTTAAAATAAATTATTTTTCATATACTTAAGAAACTATACAGGCAATAATTGACATTATGCATTTGAATCACGTCTTTTTATTACAAGAATCGAATATATATATATATATATATATATATATATATATATATATATATATATTTTTAAAAAATAAATATTTTGTTTTTTTTTTTAAAAATAAAATTTTTTATATATTTTTGA
>Ga0214543_1002658_pt1 | contig 35073 bp, 22 predicted proteins | sample CNSS2metaG_FD_160094 | JGI IMG/M metagenome (GOLD analysis project Ga0214543, IMG submission 160094) | Root nodule microbial communities from cowpea collected in UCLA plant growth center, Los Angeles, California, USA - CNSS2 | ecosystem: Host-associated > Plants > Roots > Nodule | place: USA... | reverse complement strand
GATACAGAAAAAAATATATATATATATATATATATATATATATATATATATATATATATATATAATAGATTTAAAAACATTTTATTTATTATAAAATTTTATTTTTCTAAAAATTTAGATTATATATATCAGTATTATCTTTTAAATTTTGGATTGATCATTAATTAAGGTAGCTCAATCATGCATATAATCATGATTGAGTTAAGTTTCTCGTTGTCTTACAAGATTTGTTTTCTCTTTGATTGAGTCAAGCTACTTGTGATGTTATAATTTCAAGGTTTGTGTTTTTGAATATCTCATTTGAACATTTTTATGTATTCGATGAGCTTTGAAACTCTAGTCATGATCACACGCACCAACTTGCCTATGTGTAAGAAATGTTATCTTGAATTATATATTTGAATTAAACTATTTGGAATCATATGTCTTTGAATTAAAACAATATATTATGTTAGCTTGTGTTATTATATATTTGTGTTGTTGATGGTGTGTATTGAATCTTTTTTGGTGTTGTACAACCAAAATCATAACTAGTATAAATTCAATTTTCAACATTTTCATCTTATGAAACTCAATTACTTATCTACATCTCAAATAATCTAAGGTGAATTTGTGTTACATAATGGAAGGGCATATTATGCTAATAAATTGAAGATTTAACGTGTGTTTGTTTGTTGTAGATTTTTGCAAGTGTCAGGAACAACAAAGGTTAAAACAGAGCTAAACAAGAATTTGAAGAAGGAAATGAATAGTGATAAAATCAAGTGTTCATTCAAAGTAGATTGATGAGGCAAATATGCAACAACAATTCAAGGAAAGCTAATGTATAGGGAGTTTAGCTAGACTCATATTTGTAAGGAAAAGGAAAATCGTATGCTTTAAAACTTTAAATATGTAGGTAACTACAAAATTTGGGTAATTTCAAGAAGGGATGATATTAGAAATATAGGGTTTGTAGTAGGCTTATTTTGGCTTGTTTGAGCATTTTTTTTTTTCATTTATGGAAAACTCGTGGAACTTTTATATGGGAAACAATAAATGAATTAGAGCACCCCTAATATTCTATTATATATATATATATATTCTTTGCTAATAAAAAAAAGCAATTAAAGTTGAGAAAGTTAGATGTAATTAGGTATGATAAAAGAAAAGTATGCTTAGATGTTTAAAATCGTATGGAAATGGATTAGATATGTGTTGCTGAGTTACATTTTTGAACTTGTGTTAGTTTATTGAGTTTATGCATACGTAACTCAAGTGTTAGATTTGTCACTCGAGTGATATTTAAGTTGACATTTATTAGTAAGACAAAGTATTTTTATTCAAATATTCAATTAGTCGCCTAAGTGATAATGCTCAACACTCAAGTTATAACTTATAACTTGAGTGAAAGAAGACAATAAATTCTCTCTCCTTTAAGTGTTATGTCGCTTAAGTGATGATAGTCAGTGGTGATTCTCTTTCATTTTGAATCATAATCCTTAAGCATCCTATTTGTTGCTAAAGTCCTAAGATCATAACTAAGGATGACAAACAAATATGCTCAAATGGGTATTGTTGAAACTCGTTCCAATTTTGATGAGAAATTCTCACATTGACCAAGTACAAGTATAAGTATGGTTAGAATCTAATTTTATAAAGGAAAATGATATTTTAACTTACTTTTTTTGACCCACTTTTAACCCACCACTCTCATCACCCTTAGATCATTTATTTAAATTTTTTGTATTGATGTGATGTGATGATCTAAGAGTGATAAGAGTGGTAGGTTAAAAGTGGGTCAAAAAAAGTGGGTTGAAGTATCATTATCCTTTTATAAATTAGGTATATGGACGAAGATGAGTATGTAAATGTCATATTGTCTTCATTTTAAATCACTAAAAGAATCTTAATTTTAGTGTAACGAATTAACTTAGACAAATTTACTGTAGAAGGGTCAACTACACAAACAAAGAACAACAACAAAGAAACCCACAAAAGTAAGTAGGAAAAGTAAACATAATAGGAGGAATAAGAAAGAATCAGACAAATATAACACATTCAATTCAATTATTAACAAACTTCAATCTAAGTCCATAAAAGAATTCACTATTACTACAAATTTTCTCACAACAAACTCCCACTCAAGTATAACTCAAATGTTAACCTCAACTAATTATACAAATGTTCTATTTACGTAATATTACAATTATAATTAACACTTGTGAAATGCCCCGAAATGAGAAAGACATGTGAACAATGCTTCTTATTACTAAATCCAGTAGACACTAAGAGACTAAAAAATTTACTAAAATCATCTTACCACATATGATAGAAGCATCATATGACCACTTGACTATCTAGCATAATTAAACTGTCTAGAAAACTTTAGACAAGATTTTATTAAGCCAATTCTCATAAACTCCACCTTACTTTAACACAAATCTACTAAGTGAGAGAGTTGAATGTTAAGAAACATTGAATGCATTGCACACTTCAATGATTGCTTTTCTATTATTTACTCAACTTCCCTAATAGCTAGCAATACTTGCCTCCTTTAGTTGCATAGCTTTTTACTTTAGAGAGTGATAAAAGTACATACTACATTAAGCAAATAGTTCGACCAGAGTTGACATATGCTTGTGTCAGCATAGGTGGCAGACATTTCAACTTTAGCTAAAATGTTGAGATATTTGAATGAATTTATACTTAGCAAGAATTCATTCAACGATAAATGGTGAAGACATTCCTTGCATCATTGGTTTATGTATTGAGGATCTGAGTACATCTCGACTGCACCTGGAGATGAGTACATCTTGGCCAAAAAAAGGGGCAGGTACATCTCGGCCAAGTCCACATATAGGCTTAAGGGTACATATACGTACATCCCAATATATATGGGCTAAGACATACAAACGTACATCCCAGCACATATGGACTTAGGCATACAAACGTACATCCCAATACATGTGAGCTCAGCCATATAGACGTACATCCCAATACATGTGAGCTCAGCCATATAGACGTACATGCATACAGACGTACATCCCAACACATATGGGCTCAAGCATATAGACATACATCCCAGTACATATAGGCTCAGGCATACAAGCATACATCATAAATGGGACATATGACTGTAAGAGTGCATTCAAGAATACTGGCAACACAAGGGAATGTAATGGCAATTACAGTTACGTTAAGACATTTATGGGGTTTATTGGTATTTACAAAGAGAATAAAAACGAATACAAAGGTAATGAAGTCAGGATTAGACTCAGGTAATATAAAAAAAGATTCAGTGTCCAAGGTAAGGGGCCTATCTTTGCATTGATCTTTTACTCACCCCTAAACTAGAAGTATTACTAACTTGAGTGTCAGAGTGCCTACAAGTACCCACCCTCCAAGAGCATCGTTAAGTAGTTGTTCAGGAAGAGCACTACAAAGAAGAGACAAAGGACTAAAGACTCATGAGGCAAGTCAGTTGCATACAAGAACAGTTTAAGCTTTATGATTATTCCTTAAGTTCATATCAACTTAAAGTCTTGATTGTACTTATTTTTTTATATCATCATTCACTTATCAAACATAGTGAAAATTTGAATGGTGTTTTATTGTCTGTCATATAAAAAACATGCATTCATGATTTGTACAATATTGATCAGATACAACTTCTTCATGCTTTAGGCTTTGTTGTATTAAGCACTTTGTAAGATCCGCAAAATTTAATTAAATAAATAAATAATTAATTAACAAATGCGGGTAGTGAGAGCCTTTATGGTATTTAATACTAATAAGTATGACGTGGAAGAGTACTAGCTCAATTAGTTGAGAGTACTTGATTATGTGAGAGGACTTGGGTTCGGGTCCTATGTTTGCTAAGTTGTGTGTCAATTTAATTGTGTATTATTTTTATATAATATGTTGGTTGTGGTACGTGATATTATATTCTTAAATGAGTAAGAATGATCACGAAACATAAATTGGTTAAATTGGTTGTGTGCTTGCTTTGGAATTTCATGGTTGTGTGTTTGAACCTTGGCCTATGCAAAATAACTCTCTTTTTGCCAAGTCTCCTTTTGGCATGAATGTGAAAGGGCACAGAAACCCTAGCTGTTAGAAGGGGCAGCCAAGAGGGCTGGAAAACCACATAGTAATGGTTATTGAATGATCATTAATCCATGCATTAATCCATTTTTCGTTTTTATTATTAATTGCATGAAATAAATGGCTAAAAACTTGAGAGTAGAAGGTTTTCTAGAAAAAAATTGGCATAGCAACTAAGAGTGAGTGGTGAGGCTGTGTTGAGTACGTGCAAAGAGAAAAAGTGAGAGTGGAGAAAGAGTCTTCAAGGAGGAATCACGAGATAAGGTGAATTGAGATCAAGGATTCAAGGATTTGTGCACATTTTGAGCAAGAAATCCAGGTTAAGGGAGCTGGACTTCGTGGTTTTTATTTTGTGTCTTTATTTTAGTTTATGATTAAGTAATTAAAAGCATGAACTGTGATAATTCTGTGAAATTGCATGTTTATGGAATTTTTCCAGAAATCACTTGGCATGGACCTTCAAAGTCGCCATGCGATTCATACCATTTTTTTTTACACATTTTTGGGTTCTTCAGAGGAACCGCCTGGAGGCACGAACTGGGCCGCCAGGCGACGTGTGCTAATCAACCCAGTTTCTGGTTTCTGAATGATCTGCATGGCAATGATGAACACCTGCAAGGCGACGCGAGTCATTTTGGCACAATTTTAAGGTTTTGATATTTCTGGATTGATTCTGATCGGGGAAAATGGGGCTTTATAGGTTGGTTTATTTTTTAGCGTCATATATTGTTGAATTACATCGCGTTTGGAAGTAATGGTATAAAATTCAATGAATATTGTGTTTAGGGTTTGGAAAGGATTGGAATGTTGCGTTAGGATTAAAGGAGGCACGAATTACCCTAAGGAAACTAGAATTTCAAAATTAAATTACTATTAGACCCCCTTGGCGACATGATTAATGGGTGGATCGTGAAAATACTCAAAGGGGTGGATTTTTATGGTTGTTGGGGTCTTCACAGGTGTTGGAAATTCTAGGAATTTCCCATAATACTATGCATCGCCTGGTGGTACTAAGAGAGCTGTTAGGCGCCAACGTAGTGAATTATACACTACATGGCTGTGAGATGCAACTAAGGCATAAGGACTATGGGGTGATATGTCATTTACGCCAATGGAATTAGGAAATTTGGAGTAAGGGAAAATGTAGAATAAAATATGTGGCAACTATTATGAATTAATCTGTGATTGCATGATAATTGGGAGAAATTGTGATATTTATCTTAGTCCAAAATAGTAATTAAACTAGTAGTATGAAATGGATTGGCAATAGCACGAGACTTAGGACTTGTGGTATCTTGTGGGTGGCTGAGTTAGTCATGGTTCAATTAAAGTAGTAAAAATGTGGTACTATGGGGCAAAAGACTAAGAGAGAATGTAGTAGGATGGAAATAGAGATTTAGTTATGTTTAGAAGGAAGAGGGCATTGTGCATCAATAATGAATGAAAATATGAGTATGAATACATGGAAATTTCATGGGTGACTCATTTAATGAATGAGATATGTGAAGATGAAGTATGATAGTTGCAATTAGTGTGATAGTCAGTAATTAGGATTTGTGATGCGCTAGTTGAGTGGCTGTGTGAGTTGAGGGTCTGAGCAACTGTACCTGAACCTAAACCAAAAACCGGTACTACGCGAGTATTGGTGTGGTGCCTAGCGGCGGTATCAGAACCACCAAGCGATAGTTGCAATTCCTTAGGGCAATAGGAACGTGTGGCACCTATCGGTGAAGGTCGTCCCGCTAGGCGATACTTGTAAAGGTAGTGTGTACAGTGGCGCTTGCCGCCTGGTGGCACGTGTCCCCTGCCAAATGGTCTGGAAGCATATTTCGCCTGGCGGCTCAAAAGCAGCGTCGAGAGATAACGCAGAGGTAGAAGCTTTGCTTGCTTTGGATGTGCCTGATCTACAATGTTTTGGTGATACCTTAAAGGTCAACTTGTTGGTGTTCCTTGAGTTGTGGCTTAGAATGTATCCCTTGAGTTGTGGCTCGGGATAGGGGGTAAGCAAGTGGAATTTCTTGAGTTGTGGCTCAGAATGGCATCCCTTGAGTTGTGGCTCGGGATGACGAATGAACACGAGGAACTCTTGAGTTGCCGCTCGAGTTGGCGAGTGTTGTTAGTGTGAGTGTGCGAGTTGTGGCTCATACAAATGGGTCCAGATAGATTACCTTCCTGCTAACGAGTTTGGTAGTCTTGGGACATTACGAACTTGGTTCGTATTGGGAACTCCACCTGACATTACAGAGTATGATCCGTAGCTAGATTCTCGCATGTGTTCTACAAGTTGTGGCTTGTAGGTGTTGCAGCAAGACATCTTGAGGTATTCATCTAAAGACGTAGAACATGGTTAACATGGTTATGGTCATGTGGTTTGGAATCAAAGGATGAAGTTCCTTTGATGGTTGTGTGTTTATATATCTGAATTGTATATGTTTTATATATTGTTAGCTCACCCTATCTCCTTGTGTTTATCGATGATCATGTACGCGGTACACGAGAGCAAATGATGTTGCAGGTGGATCTAGTGAGACCTAAAGCTGGAGCGGGGCTAGACTGGGAGAAAAGATTTATCAGAGATTTTAAGATTTTATGTTTTTGAATAAATTTGTAAACACTTATGTGACCGACGTTTATATTTTATTTGAGTTTATACATTATGGATTTTTTTATCTTTTACGATGTAATAATGGTTTTAATTTTCTCGCGTTTTGGGAAATGATATTTCAATAAATGACGTTGATTTATTATCTTTATTTTATTTTATTTAAATCCATAATATCCAGACAAGATGTTACAAACTTCACCAAGGAGTTCAGGTCTCAATAGACGTTAAGAGACTAGACGAACTATTGAAACCATCTACCACATATGATAAAAGTTGCATATCAACTAGTACATGTTATAACATATTTAAACAATCTATTTAACTAATCCAACCTTCACAATTAGGTAACCTCAAAACATATTTTCACTATTCTTTTTGGTTCTTTGTTTAATTTCATTTAAACCTTTCTTTTCCCAAACAAATCTTGATTCTCTCTCTCTATCTCTTCATGACTCATTCAATATTCATCAAATTCATCGAAATCTCCAAGTTACTTTTTTTCTCATTAGAACGTTAATTACACAATTTGCCCTTTTGTGTTGTTTTCTTCAAACAATAAATTCCATTTGGATAAACATAAGTCTTATTCTTATCAAATTAAATTATTTCTAGGGAACATATTTGATCATTTATGCTTCATTTCACCTTTTTTTTGCCATGTGAGAATGCATGACTATCAATTTTGAGTGTTCAAATGTGTGAACCTTAGTTTAATAGGTGATACACAAAACTTATCATCTTTTTCTCTTTGGTTTTCAATTTCGTTTCATTTGAAGAACTCTCATTTTGTGACACAACTTGTATTCTATACCAACATCCAACTCATTTGATATCCACAAAGTTTACTCAAATCCTTGAAGTATTATCCCTCTCAATAGTTTACATAAAAGAAAGATGTTATAGTTATCACGAAATATCAATTAAGTATAATTGTTATTTAATATAATTTTTCTTTGTTATGATATTTTTGTAAGGAAATTATTCAATTAATATTTGGGACTGTAAGGATGAATATGGAAATGGTTATGAGTATATATGTTACTCGATGAGGATGAGGATGAGACACACAATTCATAGTTGATGGAGATAGGTATGAGTTTTAACTTCATGGGTGGAGACGAATGTGGTCAAACTCATACCTATCTGGCCCATTTATCATCCCTAATAATAACTTGAGTGAGAGGGCGTTAGTAACTTTGTCTTTTTGTGAGTAAGGTTGCTTAAAAGATAGTTTCTTGCTTAAGTGATATGGGTTTGTTTACTCATACTTGTTTTATTTTGAAAGGAGTAAAGTTCATGTTTTGAAATATTTAGGTTAAATTACTCTTTTAGAAATTCTATTTGTCAAGTAATATCAGTTTGGTCCTCAAGTTTTTCATTGTCTCAATTTGGTCCTCATTTTCTTAAAAATGATTCAATTTGGTCCTTGCCGTTAATTTTGACTAGACGGTGTTAAAGTCAACGCCACATGTCAATTTTTTAATTTTTTTAATTTTTAATTTTTAAATATTTTATACGTGACACTTCACAATTGTGCCACGTGTCAAAATGACTCAATTCGGTCCCTATATTTGTTTTTAGTTTCAATTTAGTCCCAATTTTTGTAAAAATGAAGCAATATTGTCCCTCCTTAAATTGACACTCAATTTAATTTTTGAATACAACTTATGATGATATTCTTAATAAAATTGACATTTTTATTAAATATTTGTAGAAATACTTTTAAACAAGTTTTTTCTTAGTTTTATTATTAAACAAAGTTAAACCCCAAACTTAATTTCAAAAATTAACAATTTTGTCATCATATATAAAAGCATCAAGTGTATCATATTATATAAACTTAGTGAAGATTAAAAATCAAATAACTTGTCATACATAAGTTTAGGAACTAAATTTCAAGTTTAAAACAAAACCAAAGTCTAATATTTTGTATAGAATTTAAAGTTAATTTTAAATATTTATAGAAATATTTAATAAAAACGTTAATTTAAGTAATATCACCATAAGATTTATAAAAAATTAAATTTAGTGTCAATTTATGGAGGCACAATATTACTTCATTTTTACAAAAATTGGGACTAAATTAAAACTAAACACATATATAGGGACCAAATTGAGTCATTTTGACACGTGACACAACTGTGAAGTGACATGTGTAAAAAATTTAAAAAATTTAAAAAAATTCAAAAAAACCAAAATTATGACACGTGACGTTGACTTTAACATCATTTGGTCAAACTAACGGTAATGACTAATTGAATTATTTTTAAGAAAATGAGGACCAAATTGAGACAACAAAAAATTTGAGGACCAAACTGTTATTACTTGGCAAATAGAGGGACCAAAAGAGTAATTTAACTAAATATCTATGATGGAATTATTTGAGTTATGGATTAATACCTAATTGAATTACATGAGTGACTTGAATTAAGATATGTAATGTTTGGAGTGGATAAGAAAAGACAAATACCTAAAATGATAGTGTGGCTAAGTTTTGATTTGTGGTATTTAATACAAAAAACTATTACCTTGTGTTTGGATAAAGAATTTTAACAATTTTAAGAAATTGAAATACATGGTATTTGAATACTTACAATTCCATTATCTTTATTTCTTAAGTAGTTTGTTTACATGGACTAATTGAAATATCTTAAATTTTAATTTTTTAGTTTGGATAAAGCAATTTAAATTTTTTCTAAAGATAAAATTTTATTTTAAAAATATTTCGATAACTCGATTGTACCCATCAGATGAAGTTGACTTAGCTTGACTTTCAACTTAGACTGACTCATGTATGGTTGTCTTGATCGTGGGATCAACATAAAACATCTCAACCGTCGACCTGGGTTAACTCATCTCGAACTAGGGTCAAGATGACCTGTCTTGACCTTCGAGTTGTGATGTCTCGACTTCACATTCGACTTGGTCCGACTTGTTTGGTCCTTCGATATGGGCCTAGTTATCATGACCTACAACTCTATCTGACTCGTCTAAAACTTTGACCAAGGAAACCTCATCAAGACCTTCAGTCTAGGCCGACTCGTCATCAACCTCAACTTGGATCAACTCGTCACGACCTTTAACCCAACAAACATATCTCGACTTTCAGCCCATACCAACTCTTCTCGACATTCATCTCAGACCATATCAACTTAACATTCGACCCAGGCCGAATCAACTCGATCCTGACACAGGCCAATTCATATCAACCTTTTACCTGAGATTAATTAGCTTGATCTTTGACAAGGGATAAATCAACTCAATTGAAACAACTCGACCTTCGACCTGGGCCCAACGACTAAACCTTTGCCTTATATTTGATCAATGTGAACTTTAACCACGCTAAATCAACTCGACCTTAAGCCTAGATCAAATGCGCTCAACCTTCGACATAGGCCAAATCGGCTTGATCGTTAGTTTGGGTTGAATCGGCTCAAACTTTGGCCGAGGCCGAATCAACTTGACCTTCTCCTTGATTGAGTATATTGGACCTCCATTTTTGATCAACCATCACCCTAGATTGAAATAGCTTGACCTTTGGCCTAGGCAAAATTAGATCGACCTTCGACCCAGATAGAATAGGCTCTACCTTCGACACGGGCTGAATCAACTCGACCATTAGTTTGGCTAAATCAGCTTGTCCTTTGGCCTTGGGTGATTTGGGTTGACCTTCTACTTGATTGAATCTGTTGGACCTTCGTTCCATGTAGAATCGATCTGACTTTGACCTTAAATCGAAATGGCTCGAAATTTGGCCTGGGCTGAATTGGCTTTACATTCGGCCTGAATCAGCTCGACTATCGTCCCAGGCCGAATAAACTCGATTTTCACTTGGGCCAATCGACTCAAACTTTGACTTAGGTTGAATTGGCTCGACCTTCATCCTGGGTTGAATCACCTCAACCTTCAATTTGGATCGAATTAGCTCCATCTTCGAACTGGGTGGAATCGGCTCAAGCTTCTGCTTAGGATGAATATGCTCGACCTTTGATTTGGGTTGAATCAGCTCGGCCTTATGCCCAGGTCGAATCAACTCGAGCTAACTCGACTTAAATTTTGATCCAAGTTGACTTGATTGAGTCTTTTTCTTAATTCGATTCAACTAAGTTTGAAATTTGAGCCGATTCGGCTCGACCTACATGAGTGAGAGGAGTGAAATTTCAAATTTCTTATATTTTTTAGGGTATTTAGAATTAATTTCTTAAATTTCAAATTCTTTTGAATTAGTTTATCCAATCAAGTCATTCTAGTGTAAAGAATTTTGATTCTTCAAATAATTGAATTACCTTTCTAAATTACCTCATCCAAACACAACATTATAGTGTGTTTTTTATAAAGCCATTTAAGAGAGTAATTCCTTTATTTGGTGAATTTGAAATTCATAAAATCAAAATGAGTTGTATGGATGAAGAAATTAAAAAGAAATTAAAATTTAGGAATATTGAAAAGGTATTTCAAATAACAAAAATAATATAATTTGAAATTCACTAAAAAACGAAGGAAATTGAAATTTCACAACAAGTCACTCCATGTCTAAGTGTCAATTTGACCCATGATCCATGGGCTAGCCCCAACCCACTCGTAAATAAGCTCGTATTTTATTGGCCAACTTAGCTCAACCTTCGGCCAAATCGACTCGACTTAACCTTCGATAGGGCCGATTCTACTAGACCATTGAACTGAGCCAACTCAACTTAGCCTTCGGGCCCTTTGGCTTGGATTGACTCAGCTTGACCTTCAGCCTCCACCGACTTGCCTCAACCTCCGAATCAGGTCAGCTCGGCTCGACCTTTGACCCAATGATAAAAGCCCTTTGTCTCACACAAGCTTCATCAGATAAAACTAAGTGTTTCGTCTTTAGTAATGTATTATAGAAGTCAACCTAGGTCACTCAGTGGAAAAATGTCAAGTCAATTCATTGATTGAAATTTATTTTTTTCAATTTAAAGGTCGAGGGATTAAAAACTGTAAAAATAAAAAAATAGTATAATTGTACTTAAAATGTAGTGAAAAAAAGATAGTTGTAATAAGAAAATTAAAATTCAACTAGGAAGGAATTGCAGTTCAATGGAGATGGAATAAAAAAGAACTGACATGACTAAAGTTACCCATAATGTTGTCTACTTCAATTTAGAATGGAAATACATAGAGATTAAAAGAATAAAGAGAATAAATCATACTTCATTTCAAAGAATATTTGAAAGTTAGTATCCATGGAGCTCCAATATTTGAAAGTTAGACACCCAATTGTGTGCACTGGGCACAAAATAATGTGCGATAGGTGCCAACGAAACAGGGGCTAACCCTTTCGATTGCACTAGGTGCCAATCAAAAGGCACCAAGCAGTACCAACAAAGGAGCATGGTTTTAAATTATGTAGGGCGCGAATAAGATGGTGTTGAGTGATGTTGAAGCTCTTAAACTTCCTAAAAGTTGGTAAACCAAGCAAAAAGTTAAAGATATAAGAAATAAAGATCATAATGGGTTTTAATGAACCTTAATATGAGAGTGTAGAATTTTTGTTATCAAATACCTCTCACTTAGACTTTTACACTCCCGAACAAAACCAAGACTAAATAAGTTATGACACTAGACGCATGCAAGCATAAAAACAACCATCAAGAAATGGGAATCAAAGAAAAATATTGGAAAATTGGTTTAAAACTATGGAGGTATCCAACTCAAGCGAGAACTAGGCAAGATGAGACTAATCCAAGAAGAAATGCAAACATTGTGAGCACATTGTTTCAAAATTGTGAGTAGAGATGTCAAAAGTGTGGAAGACTTAATGATGATTCATGGACAAATGTTGAAGACTTAAAGAATGCTTAGATTCAAGAGATACAATAAAGACTTAAGAATTTAGTTGTTGAAGTCTTGTAATTTGTGTATATTATTTAAAATAGTTAAATTAGTTGGTCAAAAGTGAAAAGGCAAAACTCAAGCAGCATAACACTAAAAGAGTTATATATATTTGCAAAACTCATTGGAATAATCGATTATCTCAGTAAAAAGTGTTTTTAGAGAAAAGACACTATGATAATCGATTATCACTTATGATAATTGATTATAACTGACAGTTGTTACTATACTTTTCATATTCTTAACCTAATTTTGCAAGTGGCTTTTATAAATGAAGGTAAGAGTTCTCTTTACAAAATATATAAGTTAAAGAAGTCTGAGTACTTGAAAACTCTCTGTGGAAGGCTTTGGAAACCTAGTGTGGGTAGAGTTGTAACTTTCATCAAGTGGGATCTTAAGTGATTGAGTGTTGCTGATGTTGATAGGTGAAGTTGTTTATCCTTTGTGTAATTCAAAGGTGGTGTTCATCCCTTGTGGATTTCAGGGGAGGTGTTTTTCATCTCATGTGGCTTTAAGAGAGGTGCTTTCTATCCTAAATTGCTCTTACTCATATTTGTAATCTCAGTTTATTTTTAATGATTGAGTTAATCCCTCTTTAGAGAGATTAACAACTGGACATAGGGTCTTTTTGATCCGAACCAGTATAAAATACCTTGTGAAAAGTTCTCTTTTAGACCCCTCTTTATTTTATGGTGATTATCAAATAAAGGAAAGGTTTTTAATTGAACTTTGATATTAAAAAGGGAAAATTTTAAAGTATTAATTTTTATTGATTAAACCAATTCACTCCCCTCAATTTTTGTCCCTAAGTGAACATTCCACTACATGATTCTAACAATCAATATAGTCATTAACAGGTAAGTAAGTGGTATGAACTGCAACATTAATAGGTGCAACAACACCAATATGAGCATCGCCAATTTGAGGAAAATTTGCACTTGGATTAGGGTTAGAATTTGGATGTATTACATGATTAATTTCAACACAAATAGAACATAAATCAAAATCACAACCATATGTAGTAAAATTTTCTTAAATCTAAAATAAATCAAACTTCAAATCTAGGTTATTTTTTGACTCATCATGCTTTTTTCCCTCTAAATTTGGAAGTTGTTTCAAATCTAATTCTTCCTCCTTTTCTTCAATCACATGATGCGTGTATTCTTGTTGTTTCAACTCATACATCTCAATAGCTAGCTGTCCAATTTGGGTTTTAAGGTCCTTAAAATGGCTACTACATTATGTCCAACCTGTGTAGCCATACGATCAAATATATTACCGATTTGTCTTATGATATCTCCAGTTATTAGGCTTGAATTATCTTGCACCTGTGGCAATAAATGTGACTCGAAAGAATGGTTATAATATGACTTAGAAAATTGTTCCATTGGCTAAGATGATTGTTCAAAATGTGATTGTAGTAGTAGCTGCTAAAAATGTAGTTTGTCAAAATGATTATAATAAGGCTAAGAAAATTGTGGTATTTGCTAAAAAAATTAGGACTAACAAGGTTGTAAAGGCTGCTAGAAATATGGCTAGAATGATTGTTCATAATATGACTCAAAAAATTGCAGTTCATCTTGATCATAATGCATGTCAAAATTTTGTTGAGCAAAGTTAAACTCATAATAACTTCAATATATTAATTAATTATTCAAAGGGAAATACATTATATACAAACAAAAGAAAGAAACTCAAACAATGAGACTGAATGGTGTTTGCTCCCTGACAACAAAGCCATTTTGATGGAACCCTTTTGTGTCACACAAGCCTCATTAAATAAAACTAGGTTTTCCCCCTTTACTAATGTAGTATAAAGGTCAACTTAAGTCAGCCCAATGAACAATGTCATGTTAATTCATTGATTGAAATTTCTTTCTGTCACTTTAAAGGTCGAGGTATTGAAAAATGTAAAAACAAAAAAAAAATAGTAAAATTGTAATTAAAGTTCAGTGAAAATAAAAAAATAAGTTGCAACAAGAAAATTAAAATTCAACTAGGAAGGAAAATATGGGTCCACAAGCAAAACACTGAATATAAGCCTAACAAAAACTATGAAAGTAAAGGATAAGTTCAAATGTAACATGTAATGGAAACTAAAATAAAATAAACATGTGAGTTGGGTTGTAAAAGTAAGCACTAAAGTGAAAATTATCAACCAAACCAATGAAATAAGTTGAGACAATAACACGAAATGAGCTAAGCTAAAAATGAGAAACATTGTAATGGCTATAAAATGGTTTCAAACAACAATTAACTAGTAGAACTTAGAGAAATTGTAGCTCAATAAGGAAAACAAGATCAATAATAAAAATAAAACAATGGAGATGGAATAACAAAGAAGTGACGTGGACGAAGTTACCCATAATGTTCTCTACATATATTTAGAATGGAAATTTCAGGCGATACCAACACAAAGAGCATGGTTTTAAAATTTGTCAAGCATGAATAAGATGACGTAGAGTGGTGTTATAGCTCTTAAACTTCCAAAAAGTTTATAAACCAAGCTAAAAGTGAAAGGTATAAGAAATAAATATGCTAATGGGGTTTAATAAGCCTTAATATGAGAGTATAGAATTTGATTTATCACTTAGACCGACTCAGCTTGGTTCTTCGACCTAGGCCAGTTCAACTTAACCTTTAGACCATGCTGGCTCGAATCAACCTTCAGCCAAGTCACCAGCTAGACTTAGCTCGATTCTTTAGCTCGACTTGGCTTGACCTTTGGGTCAATCTTTGGTTCATGCGAACTCAATTCGACATTCACCCTAAACTGACTAAGATCAAGCTTCACCTTTGTCGCACTAAATCATCCTTCACCTGGGCCAACTCAGGTTAACTTTCCGCTCGACACAACTTGCCTCGAGTTTCGACTCTAATTTACACATCTTTACCTTTGACTCGAGCTGACTCGACTCGATTCTTCGACACATTTTACTTGGATTGACCTTTGGCTTGGCCAACTCGACTCGACTTTCGACCGACCCTACTCGACATGACCTTTGGCTGGGGCCAACTTTGTTTTACCTTCAAACTGAGCTTGACCTATAGCCCTTTCAGCCTAGGCTGAACCAACTCAACCTTCGGTGTGGATCGACTCGACCTGATTCTTCGACCAGACCAACTTGGCTCGACCTTTAACCTAGGCTGGCTCGACTCTCCCTTCAATCTAGATTGGCTCAACTCGATTCTTTTATTCAATCTACTTGGGTTGACCTTCAACCTAGGTCGAGTTAGCTCCAACTCTAAATCGATCCTTTGACCCGACCGATTTGGCTCATCTTTCAACTTGGTTGTCTTAACTCTATCTTTGGCACAAGCCAACTCAGATGAACCTTCAATAAGATCTTACTCTTTTGTCCTTGTGGGATTTTTCTTATGTTAACTTTTTTACGTTGTTGGCTTCTTGGTTCCAAGATGTGTGTACTAGGGTTTATGGGATGTGTCAAATTCATAACTTTACTCTCTATATAATTATACACATATACATATTTGAAAAAAAAGTAATTGTTACATATTATTTTAACATTTGAATTGTAATAATATTTTCTATAAATTCTAATTTTAAAACACACAATTTTAAAATTAAATTTTATCTTAAAAAAAATTAATTACTTTATCCAAACAAAATATTTAAAAAATAAATATAATTTAATTACAATTAATTTATATATAATGTATTTTAATTTTTTTAATGGTTAAAATCCCCAAACAAATATAAGGTTAGAAAAAAAAAGACATATCTCAATTATCAATAATCTAAATCATATGAATTGAAATATCAAATGTTCAGAAGTAAGAAAAGATGGCCTTGATGCCGTAGAGTTGAGGTAAAATATACCATAAGACTTCTGGAGTAAAAGTAGTCCCTAATACGCATATTATGTAAGATATTGAATTATCTTGATTTTGATTAAGTAATGAGATTTAAACACCAATAATATTTTGGATAAGTTAGGTCTAATTTTTTTTTTTTGCATGATATAAATTGCTTAGATTAATCATATGAATTGATGTTTTATATATATATATATATATATATATATATATATATATATATATATATATATATATATATATATATATAATATATATATTTTTTTATATATATATTATATATAATTTGGGATGCTAAAATTTATTCATATATTAAAAAAAAATAATCATCTAAAATAACTCATGTTTCTTATATTGCAAATTTTTCTCTAATAATAAAATATATTAAATAAAAAATAAATACGTCTAGTGTCGTGAAACTTAAAAAAAAAAGAGTATATTATAAGAAGATTATCAAGGAAAAGTTATGAAAGAATTTAACTTATTTTTGTATACTTATTCATTGGTTAGATTTCAAGTTCATAAATCATGGCTCCAACCATTATTTTTTTTCTTTTTTGTGTGTGGGGTTGAGTTAAAAATCATTGGTCTATTTCTAATTTTGTCATTATTAAAACTACATGAATATTATAATATATAGTTTTTTAAAGAAGTTGTAATTATTTGGGTAGGGCAATAAAATACAGCGTTTTAGCAGCAATATCTGAATGGCAATCTAAAGAGCAGCGTGGGCCCTTCATCCTCAAACCAAACACACTGTTTCATACGTTGAGACAGTTGGCTCTCATTCAGACAAATAACATTATTAAACGTTTTACTTTTTCCACAAGAAACATTATTTTCTGCTAATCATGATCACCTCCTAATCCACAAAAGCTTAATCACCTTAACCTTTTCCCATTTGTTTAAGCTACAATACAATACCAAAATTAGCATATACCTTCTTTTTTTTCTTTTTGACTAATACCTTTCAAATTTGTTTTCCTTAAAAAGCTTATCATCCCAACATATATGGACTAATCGTTATAATTAGCAATTTTCTTTATATATATATATATATATATATATATATATATATATATATATATATATATATATAATTAAACACAATTTCTCATTAATAAAATATTCTAACAATGCACACTATTATAATATTCAATTAAATTTTTTATCTACGAAAATTGAAGACATATAAAAGAAGAAATTATAATTGTTTATGTATTCAATTATAAGTCATGAAACCGTGGAAAAAAGAATTGAATACTAGTTGTAGAAAACGTTGTTTTAGATAAATAAATAAAAAATAAAGAAAGATACAAATAATTGTATTATTACGATGTGTAAAAGTTCATTTTTTTCTTTTTCTTTTTTATACAGATAAAGATTCTTATAAACAACATTATCATACTTATATACATGTTGTTAGAATCACTTAATAACTTTTAATCTATTAACTGAAATTATAAATATAAGATAATTTTTTTTACAGGACTCATGCCAGGTATCGTGGGTATTATAACATCTTACTATACCAATTATTTATCATCATATAAAAAATATTGTCAATAAAGAAACAATAATAACAAAAACACATGAGGAATTAAACCACACTATCGTACAAAAATACATAAAACTAAACTATAAACATAAAAAATTTATACCTATTGTAAGAAAATCAAGTGTTCCTATCATACTATTTATAAATAAATTTTATTTTTTTAATTCTACAGAAATTAACTTATCCATTCATATGATTTATAAATATAAATTTGCTAGTATAGTAATTAATAAAAGTAAATACGATTTAACCCAATGGCCACTACTCTAAGCTACACATCCTATTTGAGGATCTAAACTATTAGAGTATAAATACTCCCATCTTAACTTACACCACACAAGATCTTAGAATTGAAATAAACTTTATTATTAGCACAATAAATATTTTTTTTTATCTCTATTAAATTAAATTCCTAAAAAAGAAAGATTAATTATAATGAGAATGGATGAATAGTTAACCTAATGTGAAAACATGGGACCAAGATTCAAAGATCAAACGTAGACTAAACCTAACGAAGCTGCGCCTAATTGGTGGTTACTATCTCTACTACGTAGCTTAAAACCCTACTTTTGAGTATACAATAGTAAACGATAAACCCTAGAAAGTAACAAAATGGATGAAACATCGTTCTCATAACTCGTTATAGTTAAGAAACTATTGTTTGTTAACACAAATATGATTACTCATAATAATATTTTAATGGACTAATGAAATCCAAAAGTGGCATGCCACGCCTTGGGAGTGTGTCATTCATATCTGTATATCCGTGTGAGAGTGGTAATGAAACTCTACTTTTTCCGATTCAAGTCAAGAAGAAAAAGTCTCGTTCACATTCACACACGAGACTAAACCATGTTCATAATATTATAAAGAGAAAAGAAAGAGAGTGATGTTACTCATGAAAATTACTTTTTTGTTCTCATACAAAGCAATCATCTTCAAGTCAGTTAATTAGCAATAAAGAATCTGATAAAGTTTGTGATCTTTGGAGTTTTGAATTAATTATCTGAGTATAGGTACCTTCAAGAACCCAATACGGAAATATAATCCAAAATTTATCACTAAGCATCCAAATACGTGATGCAATACAACTATACAAGAATCAATATACCTTTTGCTATTTATTGGTTTTTAAAAATGAAAATAAAAATAAAATATAGGATGGTGGGGATAGGTAATTAATATGCTTCTTTGACACAATATTCAAATGATTTGATTTTACTATTGCCAGATACCATGGAATATTCAGCACTAACAAGTTACGAGGAATATAAATTTTTTACAATTGAGTATAAAGATGTAAATATTCATCTCGTACATGTTCTCATACTCATCATAATATTTATTTCCATCATGTCCCCATCCTGTTTAAATTATTAAACTACTCATAGTCTATTAAATAATATTATATATATATATATATATATATATATATATATATATATATATATATTAGAAGTGACAAAATGGGTCAGTCCGGCCCGTAGTGGCCCAACAAAATTGGGTCGGGCTAAATTGTCAAACATAAATCGGTCATTAACAATAACTTGCCTTGTATAGGATGGACTAACGGGGTGAGCCAATTTTTAATTTTTTAAACTGTCCAACTGGTCGAACCAGACTGACTCGTATTTTGGTCCATCAAATTGACAAATCTCGGGTCAAAATGGGTTGATGAGTCAAAATCTTCAACACACACACACTTTTATTTTTTCTAATTGTTTGGCTTATTATGAAATTTATTTGCATCACCAAGATATTTCTCCTCTTATCACAACCTTTGTGAAATTATGTTCGAATAATGTATGTCAATTAAATAATTTTTATTTCTCACATTTAAATATTTATACTATTTTTTATTATTTTTATTTATTTTATATTTTTTTTTCACGAATGTTTAACATTGTTAATTTAAGTGTTCAATAGCATAAATCTTATATTTACTAGGTAATATAACAAACTTATATTCTTTATTCTATTATTATTATTTTTTGTTTCATTTGAAGAACTCTTTTGTTTCACTAAAATCATTTTATTTATCTCTTAACCGTTCGACTAGGTTGATATTTGAAAAGTTTTCTTAGATTTCTAATGTCTTATTCATCTTATCATACCTGTAACAATACATTTGATCTCCTTTGTGCGATTTCATCTAATAATCTATCAAATTGTTTCCATTGAATAATGTTTTTTAATATTTTTATTTGTTTTTTATTTTCATTATGTAGAATATTGTTTTGATATTTTTTATATAATTATTTTTATTTTCTAACTTATTATCATATGTGTAATTTTATCATTATATTTGTATAAATAAATTTTATTTCCTATAATATAATAATTTAATGTAATTGTCATGAATGTTTTTTATCACCATCCAACACATATTGAAGTTAAAAAGATAAAAATTTATGTTAAATTCAATTATTATTTAATCTTTGTTTTTTGTGTGATTTTGATCAAGTGATGTATTATAATTTTTATTAATGTACAAAAAATGATATTTCATTAGAATTTAAAAATTGAAGTAAACATACATTTAACATATTTTTTAATGTAAATATTTATTTTCTTTTTATATTTTTTTAAAATATTTTTAAATTTTATCAACTAGGTAACTTTAACGTTTGAAAATTTAATAAATAATTTGTCTCTCATGAAATTTTATTTGGTGTTTTAATTTGAAATGTATACATTTATAATTTCTTTCTAAATATTTGACATTGAAGAAACAAGAATACCCTCCTTTTAATATTAAATATTAGATAATATTATGTTTTCTTTACTGTAATTTTTCATTATTTTATAAAAATTATTTAATTATTATTGAAACAGTAGGAAAGTGAGTACGGATACAAGTATATACCCATTATTTGGTGGAGATGAGGATAAGAAAAAAGTTTGATACTCATTGCATTCAAGTATGGGGATGGGGTTGAGTTTTTTCTCAAGGGATAAGGATGGTTTTTTCTTTGGGTATATAGGATAGCAAAACTTGTCTCTGCCCCTATTGCCATCCCTACACAAAATTAAATTTTAATTTTTTCAATAATTAACTGATGATATGACCAAACAATTCTTTTTACTTTTTAAATCATCTTTATAATTGACTAACAACCAAATGATAATACCATAGTTTTTCAAGTAACTTGTTATTCAATATTATTAGATATTAGAAACATTTAACTCTACAAATTTTACAAGAAATGTATTAAAAATTTTACGTTTGTTATTTTGTGAAAAAGATCAAATGAGCATGGAACTAGTGAATAAGTGAATTGCTCAGCCTCAGTTAAAATAAAATCATAAAACTAGTATAAAGAATAATTGGTATAACAAAACAATCGGCTCACCTATGAAAATTAAGATTCAGTTCATACTCTCTATACTTATTATTAAATATAGATCTGAACTCTTTTAGTAACTTAAGTATTAAAGAGTCTTTTGCAGGTGGATCTCCTTTTCTCTTTGGAACTTAGAGCTCTCTCACGAGGAGGCAACAACTTAGCTCTTCAGAGCCATGTACTCCATATCGAATAACTCTCGTCAAATTATGGGTTGCGACTTTCATGTGTTGGTCATGCATTTCATGTGTGTTGTCGGAACAATGCATGGCTTGATGTCTCTAGGTTCTTGCTATTGGTTTCTTCACATGTCTAAAGTTATAGCTAGAGCATGTGGCGTTGTTACGTGCAAGATTTGTGTGGACAATGCTGGTTTGGCTAGGAAAGTGGTTGCTTGGTGGTGGGTGCTTTTTCAAAATTTAGAGTGTGGCTAGTTTGAGGGATAGATGAGTCTTCTTCTTCGGGATTTCATATTTCTTAGAGTTTCTTACTTGATCATGATCAGGAAAAACCATATTCCTTTAAATCTTTTTCAAATGTGTGGGCGCAAAAATGTACATTTGTCCATGTTCTTAATAATGCTTGTGATATTTCTTTATCACAATTACCTTCTCCTTGCATAAAGGGGGATATGGTCTCGGTGCAAATTGTTTAAGAAGTTTATCTTATTGGTTTGGAGGAATGTGAAAATCATTTGCATGGGTGTATTTTGTTAACAAAAGGGGATAAACCTCTCAAGCATTTAGATCTTTGTAAGAAGCTTGACGTGGCTTGGAAACATTTGGGTCAACGGAAAGTAATTCCTCGCTGCAAAAGGTTCTATGAATTTACTTGTTCTTCGCTCGAGGATATGAGAAAGGTTTTGGTGGTTGGAGTTTGGAATTTATCCCTGAAATCCTTCGTGTTTTTGCTTGGACTAAAGATTTTGTTCTGGCTTCTATGAAGCTCATAAAAACCCAATCTTGGGTGTACATACATGGCCTTCCTTTGGACTATTGGCAGTCAAAGGCGATTTTTTCAATTGCGTGTGGCATCGACACACCCTTATCTTTAGATGATTACACTAAAAATAAGTCCTGAGGCTGCTTTGCACGTGTCTTGCTTGATGTTGATTTTTTATCTTATTTGCCTAATCAAATTTTGATGAAAAGGCTAGGATTTCTGTTTATTGTTGATGTGGGGTATGAGAAATTATAAAATGATTGGTCATGATCTATCTATTTGTAGACGATTACAACAAGATGTGAATGCCCTCTAGGTTCACTTTTAAAGCTTGTGGAGCTTGTGGACGAGCCTATGATGGACCATATCCTTATGGTTGAGCCTATGATGGACCATAATAGGGTGAGTGAAATCATGATAATGTTTCTGTTGTGCATGGATCTTTTGTTGTTAAGATTCTAGGTGTTTCTACTAGTGTTGGTGTACCATTAGATTTTGATTCCTTGGCTGATATGTCTTCTTTGTAGGATGTCACTCCTATTGTCAATAGTTTGTAGGGTTTACAACACGATTCACCTTATAGTAATTTTGAGGCAATTCTTAACTATTTGACTTCTAAGGAAGATCATTTTGAGAAGGAATTCAAAATAGCTTCTAAATGGACTAATGCTTGATGAAATTTATGATTCTAATACCAAAGAGGATGATGAGCTAGTTCAAACTACAAGAAAACCTTATAGGGGTAGGTCAAAGAAAGTTAATACTAAATCTACCAAACACTACGCCAAATTTAACAATAGATAGCGCACTATAGGCATCACTTCTATAATTAAATGCTATAAATGAAGATATCGACCAAAAGATAGCACTTTATTAGGTAAACACTATTAGAATGGGTATACATAGATATCGTTCTTTCAGAAAGGCGTTATGTATGTTTCATTTATATTTAAAAATAAATAAATCATTTTAAATAGATGAAATAGATAACGTTTTATAATCAATTGAGAGCGTTTATGCAAAAGAGCGTTGTCTATGTATCATAAAAAAATTCCCTCTCGCAATACAATCTTTCACGTTTGTGTTTTCTTTTCATTTGTAACCCTCACGTGGTAACAGTAGAAGCCTCGTCTCCTACCACAACAGAAGCAGCTGCATCTCCAACCACAGCAGACACAACCGCGTCTCCAACCACAGCAACAACATTCACATCCTCCAAGCACAACAACATCGATATTTCAAGTGGGCACTATCGATTAAGGGTTTGGAAAATTCGTTCTTCTTCTCCATCGATTTTTGCAATGACGAACCAGTTCTCCTATCTTTTGGTAGTGGGCTAACAACGACGAACTAGCAACCACTGCACAGTCCTTCTTTGAGTACCAAATTCTCTTCCTTTCTCCTCTAATTCTTTGTATTGTTTTTATATATCTTTGCCAGCAATGTGAATATATATGCACTATCGTTAGAAGAAAAACATGGACTTCAAATTGTTTGTAATTTAGGGCAAAAAATTAGGACTCATGTTTGGCAATGGTAGGGGGACTAGGGAATATTTTAGTGGAACAATAATTTTTTTGAGTAAATAGTGATTTTCTAGAGTTTCTTATGTAATCTATGTTTGAACTCAGAATACATTTGTATTTGTTTGCTTAAACTTTTTTTTATATACTTTGAGCATATTTCAAGTTTGAGTTCAAGGAAATACTAATGGATCTTCTAACTATTACTTTAAGGAATTGAAAATCATGAACGACATATGAGACACCTTTCTGAATAATTCTATCTTTTCACTTTTACAATGAAGAAAGAAAAATAGGACAAAGAATGAAAGAAAAAAACTCTTCCTTTTAATTAGCAGCAGGTGTTCCAAGATTTATCATTTAATTAGGTTTATAAAGCTAATCTCCATCTTTGGATTGTATCAATTTGAAAGACAAACAATAACATGTTGGAAAGTTAAGAACTAAAGCAGAGGTTGATAGGTAATAATTATGAAAAGATTCATATAAAATGATAAAATCATAGTTTTGTTTATATATTAATAGCTATTATATGCATGAGGATTGTGAAAATACGACACTACCACTTTTGGGGTGAAGGTAGTTGGAAAAACATGTAACAAATGTTGAACATGTAATGTATATTATACCAATTGTTTTTTTTTCTAGTTTTGAAATCCTTGTTTAGGTCTTCAATAAACAATCTAATATATGAAGTAGCTTGATTCACCCCTGGCCCTTAATTGTATCATATATTATGTAGCTTGATGCTTGTGGTTGGCTGTTAACTTTTTGGCAAGTGTACCAAATCGTTACAAGTAGTAAAGTGGTAGTCCAAGTGTCGTTTTCCCAAGGGATTTGTGTTTGTTAATCTACTCGCGATTATTTACTAGTTTTAGCAATTATGAAAAACATTTTTAATTTAATGTAAAATAAAGCATGCAAAATTTATAAAAATGAAGATGTGAATCGATAAAGAGCATCATTAGGATTGGATTTCATGAATCAACTTAATGTAACGCTACACAATATATACATCCCTTCGTACTCACATTCATGTTGAAAGCATACTTACTTTAATCCCTTAGAAGCAAGTTCTAAATCATATGTTAAAACTCTAATTCCTTAGCCATTTTAGCATACAATTTGCATTAAGATCACAATTCTAGAATGACCAAGAGTTAATGTCTATTCCTAGATCATAACTCTTGAGATGTTCTATCCATGTCTAGTTCCAAATTCATTTTCCAATGATTTAGTAACAACAAATAACATGATATTCCTATCATACACATTAAATATCAAGATAGAACAATTGAATACGAAGGAAATTATATTGCATAGGAAAAGTCACATAGTGTCTGAATTCATTACATCCAATCCTAATGAAAATAGAGACTAGCTACTCCTAATCATCTATAACATACAGATTTGATGATTCGCACGAGTAGATGGAAGAATTCGCTGTAATTTTGTCCACAAGATGCCCTTGACCGAAGCTTTCATCAAGTTTTTCAGCGTTTCCACCACAAAAAGAACCGACTTCTTTCCTTTGATTCTCGAAACTTAACCAACCAAAACGGTCTGCTCGCTGGGCGAGCCCTATCTCTCGCTGGGCGAGATGGTCCTGGCAGACAACTTTGTAGTCTTCCATTTTCCTATACAATTACTTATACAATAATCTAAGAAAATAAAAATACTTCTAACTAAACAAAACACAAAATACTAATAAACTACCTAAGAAATAAACACCAAACACATGAAATAAAGACAAATAAGAGAGGTTAATAAGCTTAAATACCAAGTATTTATTAAGCTTATCAACTCCCCCAAACTTGAATATTTTCATGTCTTCATAAAAAACAAATATATACAAACACAAACAAAAGTACTGACCTAAACTGAACAAAAGAACATGTGATCTTCAAACATATCAACTTTACACAAATTAAAGAAAATTCCCCTGCATTTCCAAAAGTTACAAATATATGGCATGGTGCTTTCATCAACTCAACTCCTCAACTAGCATGACATATGACAACCAGTGAAAGGATTCTTCAACTCTAAACAACAATCAGTGTTTCCTCACAAATGTGTTTGACAAAATACCTCACAAAAAGCATGTTATAAAACTACTTCATCAATTTTTGCACATCATCTCATTCACACACTTCACACACTTTGGTTAGATCAAAAGGTCTTTTTAAGGTTGAAACTTGGTTTGGCTTAGAAGAATCATGGTTTTTCATGGAATCAAATTACCTTGAAAGAGGAGAACAATTATATGCATAAACATTCTTGAACATTCTCACTCCCCAAATACAAACAATACAATCCACCATATTCTTTTCATAGCTCAACCTCACAATTTCATATCATGAACCCTTTTCATTAATTTGCCTTTGGCCTCTCTTTTTTTTTTTCATTGAGAATGTTGAGCTTTTTTCAATCATCACAACTTAAGATTTTCAAGCCACTTACTCCTCATTTCTCAATCACATGTTTCCCCCAAACTTAATCTCAACTTATACCCATGTTCACAACATAAAACTTGTTCTCTTCTTCCATGGTGTAAGGTAAGATAATATCTCACAAGGCTCAAGGTAAGAAACAATACATCAAGGCTCAAAAAGGGTTCACAAATGGTTTCACAATATGCTCAAAGGTTAGCTATTTGGCCAAGTAGCTTCATTACATAACAACAAACAATTGCCTTTTTCATCCCTAACCAAGTGTGTGAGTTTGCATTCAAAGAATCATGCAAAATCAACTTTATCGCAATACCATCTTTCCTCTCATGCTCTCATGCAACACATTCTCAACACTCATACATCCAATCATTGGGCATGTTCAAGCACAGAATAAGGAATGAATCAAAGTGCAACCACATCCAAATATCTTACTCAATCAGATTTGCAGGCAAATAATCCCCAATCATGCAAAACCATATGAAACAAGATCACAATGTTACTACATAACGGAACTACACAATATAACAGTACCAAAATGTCAGAAGTACTCAACAAAAAAACAACTAAACAAACTAAAACAAAAGATAACACCATCAGATATGGCCCTTAGAGCCAACGACTCCAAGCAGGCTCCTACTGCTCTCTTTACTGTTGAATCCATAGTGGATCAGGTTCCTGAGGCTGTTGTGGTTGTTGTTCTTCCTGCTGGTCTTCTTCCTGCTCCTGCTCTTCCTCATCATCATCAGGCACATCACCCCCCCACTAAGATGCAGGCCTGCCCTCAGGCCAAGGAATATACTCCTCAAATTGGGTACCTGTCATGATAGCATCATCTGGAAAGTCTGGCATACCTAACGATACCTGGTACATGCTATCCATGATGGACACCTGGCCACGGTGGAGTGCATTATGAGCAGACCACATATCATCCTGTTTGGCGAACATCTTGGCCATGGTGGCCTGAAAAGTCGCCTCAAAATCAGCCGAAATAGGTTGGGAACAGTGTGGCTGGCGTGTAGGTGCAAGACCATCACGTGGCTGGCGAGCAGGTGTTGGTGCTGGAGCATCAACTGCCCTGTTGGTGCAGTTTTTGTGAAAAAATTTCTTATCCAAGGGAGGAGCTAGAGATAGCAGCACATTAACATCAGAAACAAGGCCCTTCTCCCTGCAAAGTGTTGTTATAATGGCAGGAAAACCCAAGTTTACATTGGCAGCATCAGCAGTATAAGCTATGTCATGTGAGATAAGTGCACCAACATCCATATCTAGCCCAGTGATTATCCCAAAAATGAGATAAGACCTCTCCAAATTCAGATCAGAAGTGTGTGTGTTGGGGCGGAGATTGGTGTAAGAGAATGCACTCCACATTTGAGCCAAAGAAGTCAAGTGTTTCCTGAGGAGCCGCACAGGTGTGCCATTAACACCCAACACAAAAGTATGGCCAAGAAGACATAAGACCGAGGCGATCTCATCAAAATCTTTTTGACAACTCATGAATGCACTGTAGGGAGTGTCCTGGCCAGGAGGAGCACATGTTGTCCTCAAAAAAGTGTTCAAGGTGCGCCTGTCATATTTAATTGTCTTACCGCGCACCTTAGCTTGACGGGGCCCATTTCTGACTTGTTGATAGGCGTTGGTATAAAACTCCTTCACCAAAGTCTCATCTATCTCATTAGGGAGATCCCCTAACACCCGATGCCAATTCCTCCTCTCTAGCTTAAGTCGAAATTCATCATACTCCCCCGGATTGAGCTTCACTTTCCGCTCAGGAATGAGGCTCCGAGACATGATCTCTACAAACCGCTCGGCAGCATCCTCAGAGGAGAACCTGTGTTGGTCATAGTTCTCCATAAATTCTGCCTCCATATAGTCCGGCTGAGGAGCATGAGAGGAGGAACCACGAGTCACTCTCTTCTTTTTTCCCGCTGCAGCAGTCTTGGGAGAAGCCATCTACTCAAATAACACAATAAAAGCACTGAAAAACAATAACAAACGTGAAAGCACAAGAGCAATACATAAAAATCAACACAACAATGCTTAGTCGCTAGGCGAGTTCTCGCAGGACACTAATAAAGAAAACAGAAAGCAGCAGTGGCTGGGCTGGGCGAGTCTAGTCGCTGGGAAACTAAACTCTTCTCGCAGGATGAGCGAGTCACGCAGGCCTAGCGAGCGTTTCGAACAGCCATTAACGAGTAAGGAACTCACAATGGTCACAGTCGCTGGGCGAGTATGAACTGCCAGCGACACACTTCAGAACCCTAAACAAAACTAAATTAGAAATAGAAATTGGTACAGTCGTTGGGCGAGCAATCAACACACCAAGCGACTGCAAATGCACGGTGCAAACACACCCACAACCGAAACAACACGAAAACCACAAAACACATGAACAAAAACAGATTCATCAACCAAAAAAATTACTAAATGAAATCCATAAGCATATTCTAATTCACAACAAAATAAAAGAAGGAAAAGAGAACTTACCTGGCAAAAAGAAATAAGATGAACGGAGAAGATGAGCGAGGGAGAGAAAAGCTGAGAGAGACGGCGCAAATGAAGCAGGAGAAGGGAAAAATTAGGTTAAAGTGAAAACAGAAGGGTGAAACTGTAATTCCAATGGGGCAGCGCGAACGACTCGCTGGGCGCCTAGCTGCGTTCGCTGGGCGAGCGCTTCTTTTCAGCATAAGTCGTCAGCATTGACCCAACTACTCGCTGACAGCAATAAAAGCTGCCACACTTGCTGGGCGAGAAAATTTGCTCGCTGGGCGAGCTTAGGCGTCCAGCGAATTATTTCGTGAATTAATTTCCAAAGTTGAAGTGGTCATTGTCGCTGGGCGAGAGGTTGTTGCTAGGCGAGTCTGCATAATTTTGTATCAGATTTCTGCAGAAAAAACCAGACTCACGTTTTCGCTGGGCGACGAATGTCTCGCTGGGCGAGAGGATCGAAACAACAACTCCAGAAACGAAACTAAGAAACAACAATAAACATTGGGTTGCCTCCCAGGTAGCGCTTCTTTCACGTCACTAGCTTGACGGGTAACAGCTATGGATCATGCACATGAAAAACACTTTTGAGGCATTGAACCTCACCTCCCAAATAATGTTTCAATCTTTGACCATTCACCACCCAACTTCTAAGTGGATCTTCAGATGAAGGATCCATCAACTCAATAGCACCATAAGGCTTTACAGCCTTGATAGTGAAAGGTCCAGACCACTTGGATTTCAACTTGCCAGGAAAGAGTTTGAATCTAGAATTGAAAAGCAACACTTGCTGGCCAGGTTGAAAATCCTTTTTCAAAAGCTTTTTATCATGATAAAGCTTGACTTTCTCCTTGTATCTCCATGAACTTTCATAAGCAGTCAATCTCATTTCATCAAGTTCTTGCAACTGCAGTTTCCTTTTCTCAACAGACAAAGAGGGATCAAAATTCAGAAATTTCAAGGCCCAATAGGCCTTATGTTCCATTTCCACTGAAAGATGACATGATTTGCCATAGACTAACTGGAATGGGGTTAACCCCACTGGAGTCTTCATGGCTATCCTATAAGCCCATAGAGCATCATCCAGTTTCATAGACCAATCCTTTCTAGATGATGCCACAGTCTTTTCAAGAATCTTCTTTATCTCCCGGTTTGACATTTCAGCTTGGTCGTTGGTTTGAGGATGATAAGGAGAGACAATTTTGTGCCTAACCTCATAATGTTTCAAAACCTTGGCTAACTGAGCATTACAAAAGTGAGATCCTCCATCACTGATGAAGACCCTAGGAACTCCAAACTGGGAGAAAATCTGACGTTTTAAGAACTTAATAACTGTCTTGGCATCATTTTTCTAACAAGCAGCTGCCTCTACCCACTTGCTGACATAATCCACTGCAACCAAAATGTACTCATTATTGTATGAAGAAGGTACGGGACCAACAAAGTCAATTCCCCAACAATCAAACACCTCAACCTCTAAGATGGCTTGCAGTGGCATCTCATTTCTTCTTGAAATGCTTCCAACCCTCTAGCACTTATCACAACTCCTCGCATGAGCATGAGCATCTTTGAACAAAGTAGGCCAGTAGAAACCGGATTGGAGCAACTTGGCGGCTGTCCTTTCTCCATTAAAGTGTCCACCATATGGCGAATTGTGACAATGCCATAGGATACCTGTAACTTCCTCTGCAGTGACACACCGCCTCAAGAGATTGTCAGCACCTAACTTGAACAAGTATGGGTCGTCCCAAACAAATTGTTTGGCATCATGTAAGAATTTCTTCTTTTGATGCCATGATAATTCCTCTGGGAGAACCCCTACAGCTTTAAAATTTGCCATATCAGCAAACCATGGCCTTTCCTGAATGAGAAGCAAACTTTCATCACAAAATGTCTCACGAATCTCTCCCTCCTTATATGTTACTTCATCATTGACTAGCCGAGAGAGATGATCCGCGATGACATTCTCACTTCCCTTTTTGTCCCTGATCTCCAAATCAATTTCTTGAAGCAAGAGGACCCAACGTATCAAACGTGGTTTGGAGTTAGGTTTGGTCAAAAGATACTTAATGGTAGCGTGGTCAGTGTAAATGATCACTTTAGACCCAACAAGATAGGATCTAAACTTCTCTAAAGCATACACGATTGCCAAAAATTCCTTCTCTATTATTGCATAGTTGAGCTGAGCACCATTCAAGACTTTGCTTGCATAGTATATGGCATGAAAAACCTTCTCTCTTCGCTGTCCAAGAACAGCCCCTATGGCATAGTCACTCGCATCACACATCAACTCAAAATCTTGAGTCCAATTAGGTGCTATGATCACGAGGGCTGAAATCAACTTCTCTTACAAACTATGGAAAGCCTTCAAGCACTCAGCATCAAACTCAAAAGGAGTATCTTTGACCAGAAGATTGCAAAGGGGTTTAGCTATCTTGGAGAAGTCTTTAATGAAACGTCTATAAAACCCAGCATGACCAAGAAAGCTTCTAACACCCTTCACATTAGTTAGAGGTGGTAATTTCTCAACAACATCCACCTTTGCATGATCCACTTCTATTCCCCTGGATGAAATCTTGTGGCCTAACACAATACCTTCACGAACCATAAAATGACATTTCTCCCAATTCAACACAAGGTTCGTATCTATGCATCTTTTTAAGACTACATCCAGGTTTGTCAAATAGAGATCAAAGGATGTTCCAAAAACTGAGAAGTCATCCATGAACACTTCAATACATTTCTCTGCCAAATCAGCAAAAATTGCTAGCATGCATCGTTGGAAGGTAGCAGGTGCATTACAAAGACCAAAGGGCATCCTTCTATATGCAAACACACCGAAGGGGCAAGTAAAAGTTGTCTTCTTCTGATCCTCAAGAATCACTACTATTTGATTGTAACCTGAATAACCATCCAGGAAACAATAGTAGGCTTGCCCTGCTAACCGTTCCAACATCTGATCCATAAAGGGAAGAGGAAAATGATCCTTCCGGGTGGCTTGATTAAGTTTCCTATAATCAATACACATCCGCCATTCGATGACTGTCCTAGTTGGTATCAACTCATTCTTCTCATTTTGAACAACAGTCATGCCTCTCTTCTTTGGCACTACGTGCACATGACTTACCCATGTACTGTCAGAGATAGGATATATCATCCCTGCCTCTAACAATTTTAGTACTTCCTTTCTCACCACTTCTTTCATGATAGGATTTAATCTCCTTTGTGGTTGTGCTATAGGCTTAAAGTCCTTTTCCATCATGATCTTATGCATGCAATAGGTTGGACTTATGCCTTTCAAATCAGAAATTTGCCAACCTATAGCTCCTTGATTTGCTGTGAGAACTTTTACAAGCTTTTGTTCCTCACTTTTTGATAGAGAATTATTGATTATGACAGGCTTCTTTGAATCATCCTCCAAAAACACATACTTGAGATGATCAGGCAACAATTTTAGTTCCACTTTGCCTTGATCATCTAACTTCCCTTTTTCCAACTTCTCCACTTCATCCTTAGTGGAGTTAACTTCTTTCAATTTGTCCAAATGTTGTGTAGCCTCCTCAACTTCAGATTCCTCATCTAAAGTCAAGTCATCACAAGCATCTATCAATACTCTCTCAAGAGGAGACTTCACAAACATTTGGCTCTTTGCAGAGTCCACTAATTCATCCAAAACTTCCACCCGAAAGCAATTGCTACTATCACTAGGATGTTGCATAACTTCCTTAACATTGAAAGTCACAGTTTCATCTTGCACACGCACCTTAAGTTGGCTATCATCCACATCAATGATCACCCTAGCAGTCTTCATAAATGGTCTACCCAAGATAAGAGGAACCTCATTGTCCTCTTCCATGTCTAAAATGACAAAATCCACTAGAAAAGTGAATTTGTCCACTTTAACAAGGATATCCTCTATAACACCATAAGGACACTTGGTAGAACGATCTGCTAATTGGAGTGTCATTCTTGTTGGTTTAACCTACAAATCACCAATTCTCCTTAACATGGAAAGAGGCATCAGATTGATACTTGCTCCCAAGTCAATCAAAGCCTTTCCAATAGGTAATTTGCCAATGGTGCATGAAATAGTGAAACTGCCTGGATCTTTAAATTTAGGTGGTAGAAGTTTTTGGATGATTGCACTACAATTACCTTGGACTTCTATTGTTTCCTCTTCAATGTATTTCCTCTTCTTGGTGAGCAAATCCTTCATAAATCTTGCATATGAAGGCATTTGTTGAAGAGCCTCAGAGAAAGGAATGCTAATCTCCAATTTCTTGAAGATATCCATAAACCTTGAGAATTGTTTCTCTTTCTCTTTTCTAGAATGAGTCTTAGGATAAGGAAGAGGCTTCATAACCTTTTTACCTTTTCTTGTGACTTCCTCATCCTCTTTTTGCTCTTCTTTCTCTCCATTCTCATCAACCACACTTTGCTCACCAATAACATCATCCTTCTCTTTATATTAAGAAAGTAAAGGGACATGGATCCCATTATATTAATTTTTTATGTCATTTCATTTGATTGCATTTTTCATTTTATTTTCTACTCAATCAAATAATTTTATTTCCCGTTTTTCCATTTTGTTTAGTTTACTTCCTTCTTTCTAGGTTTCCTTTGAATTGCTGATCCTGCTGCTTTGCGCTTCAATTTGGGGTACTAGTGCAAAATCAGAAACTATGCTAATGCTTTGATTTTATTTATGTTTAAGGTTCGAAAGGTGAATGAGAATGGTTGTTGTCTGGTAAAAGAATTGGACCCCTAAGTTCAAAAAAAAAAAGGTGTGGTCGGCCATTGGGAAGGAAAGAGATAGCGCTAAATTGTGATTTGTTTTAGTATATACTATGTAGGTAGTGAAGGAGGCTCATTTTTTTTTTTGCATACAAATTTCATCCTTATCACTCTTTTTCTTCTTCTCTTTTCTTTTATTTTTTTTATTCGGTATTTGATATCAACAGGTGCATCACTTTATTTGGTTTGATATATATGAATTTTTTTCACATAGTTGTATTTTCATAATTTCATTTTGGAATATTCTGTCAGTAAAGATTCATCTCCCGGGTTTGGTAACATTTTATGTTATAAAAACTTTATATAAATTGAAGCAATAAGTTGAGTCATGATAAAAACATGCTTTAAGTATAAACCATTAGGAATAAAAAATAATAAAACTTAATTTAAAAATATATCAAAGTAGGACATTGCGTAACCGTTGCATTATTTATCTTAAGCTTATATTGAAGTAAATAAATTACTAGAATTACTATAATGTATACTAATTATTGGTTTTTTTTAAACAAAATTTATATTGGTGGATGAAACATTATATGCTATAATTTAACTGATCCTTTCATTTTTACTAATTGTATTTTTATTTTTTTTTAAATTTTGCAGTTGTTGACTTTTATTACACACAAATCATAGTGTCTTCAAAGTTGATGTAACATGAATATTATTTTATAGTTTGTTATTGGAAATGGTGTTAGTTTGAAGAATATATGTATGCATGTGAATTTTCCTTAGCTTTCTATTTTAGAGATTAAAATTATTAGATTAGGAATAAGAGTCTTATTATTATATTGTATCTTGACTTCTATATAGCTAATATTATAGTAACTAACATGATAGCTCAAGAAAATATGGATCGGAAATGGGTGTTTCCTAGTCAATTATCAAAAGAATATGAAGATGGGGTGAAAGAGTTCCGTAGATTTGCAGTTGAGCATGCAAAAAACCCTAGTAGAATCATTTGTCCTTGCTTAAAGTGTTGCCATTCAAAGGTAGTGAACGCAAATGAGTTAGAAGCACATTTAGTATGCAACGGAATTGATAAAAGTTATTCATGTTGGACCAAACATGGTGAAAAAAAATGATATAGCACATAATGGGGATGATAGCACAAGTTATGCACCACAAAACTGACACAACATATGACTTAGACCAAGTCGAGGAGATTGGAAACATTATTGAAGAGGATATGCGAGATTGTCCTCAAATGTTTGATAGGTTGACAATGGATGCAAAGACACCATTGTATAATGGTTGTACTAGTTTCACAAGACTATCAACAGTGTTAAAATTATTCAATTTGAAAGCAGGAAATGGGTGGTCTGATAAGACCTTTACTGAATTACTATCACTTTTGAAAGATATGCAAAGACATATTTGGTCTTGATGAACATAAAGAAATCACTAATGCATAAATTGTTGGAGAAATTATTGACTATGCATGGCTTGGTACAACTACAATTTTTATATATATCGGGTACAATATACTACTTTTTTATAATTGACTTTAATCTTTGGTGAGTAGCTTTTATGATTTTACTAACTTTTAATTCTTATATCTTTCTTTTGTAAGGTACCTATATCAAAATTT
>Ga0214543_1002656_pt1 | contig 35095 bp, 19 predicted proteins | sample CNSS2metaG_FD_160094 | JGI IMG/M metagenome (GOLD analysis project Ga0214543, IMG submission 160094) | Root nodule microbial communities from cowpea collected in UCLA plant growth center, Los Angeles, California, USA - CNSS2 | ecosystem: Host-associated > Plants > Roots > Nodule | place: USA... | reverse complement strand
TTAATTAGTCATAATTTTGTTTTTGTGTTTAAATAGATCCTAATTTTCGTCAATTTTGTTCAATTGGGTTTTTTTTTTTACTAACACCATTTAAATTATTAACGGCCATGAACAGTGACGGTCACGTATAACTTCGTGATTTTTTTTAAATTTTTTTAATTTTTTTTAAAATTTTTTTTAAATTTTTTAAAATTTTTTTAAAATATCCACATGTCAACCCAGTAGCATGTCACGTGTCAAAGTCAATATTTTATATTTAATTTGGTTCCTATATTTATTATTTTTGCTCAATTTAGTCCAAATTTTATTTAAAATTGACCAATTTTGTCCCTATCGAAGATGTGACCAAATTTAATTTTTATACCAAAGATATAATGATGTGAATTTTAATATATTATATAAAAATATTTAATAAAAAATGTGAATTTTAATATAAAATTAAATTTGGTTTCAATTTGGAGAGGGACCAAATTGGTTCATGTTAACAAAAATTTAGACTAAATTGAACAAAAATAACAAATATAAGGACCAAATTGAATATAGAACACTGACTTTGACACGTGAACATTTAAAAAAAATTTAAAAATATAAAGAATTTTAAAAAACCACGAATTAACACGTGGCAGTAACTGTTCATGACCATTGGTGATTTAAACAGTGTTAGCAAAAAATGACTCAATTGAACAAAATTGATGAAAATTAAGACCTATTTGAATACAAAACTAAAATTATGACTTATTTGACAAAACTTGACGACAATTGAGACCAAAAAGATATTTTAACCTATATATTATTAAAATTTATTTTGTAAGGTTGAGTTTCGAACAACGTTAAAAATTTAAAAGTAAAATTAAACTAAACTTATTAAATTTTACAATGAGTTATACATAAAATATTAAATAAAATAATTTAATACATTAAAGTATTTATAATTAAGTCATGTGTGAAACTCAATTTTGCTACTATTTTTACAGTTACGTATAGGAAATATTGTCTGATTTAATATTTGGTAGTGGTGGATTTTCTAAAATGAGAATACTTAGCTGAGTTAAGTAAAAAAATGTTCCTATGGGTATGATTTTTAAACAATGGATTGGTAGGTGAATGGAACAATCTTTTCATCGAGACTTAGGATCAATACTTTTAGTTTTCTAACATCGTCATATTATTATTTTATTGGAGATATTATCTGATTTGGATTTTATGACTATTTACGATTCTGTAATAAAAAATATATATTGTAATAGGTTATAAAGGGACCATGTTTATAAATAACATTGATTTCAATTCTAAATAATATGAATCTTTTTTTTAAGTTTTAGGGAAATATATTAAATAATGTTTTTTTTCCTTATATAATATTTATAAGGAAAAATATTCAATGAGATTGATTTAAAATTGAAAAAATATTATAGAACAAAAAAAAAAAAGACCAATTAAAACAAAATAATAAGGAAATGAAACTTTTGCAAAGACTAATTTTGAATAGAGATATTTTAAACTTTATAGAGCTTAGTCCTTTAATTTTACCGTGGCCTTCATTGATAAATTTATTGTATGATTATGTACATTTTTATTTTATGAAGCTTTATATTAGATTTTTTTAGTAAAATTTATAGTTGGGTGATTTAAATGTACCAACAATTATTTGATCCAAATAAATGAAAAGGTTAAAGGAACTTATTATTTGCCACCGTTGCGGGAAAGGTACGCAAGCCGTAAGATAGCGGGGTATTGAGGGAAAATGTTTGACAGCTAGAATTAAAAATTGCTTCGTGGAAAATCATGGAGATTTAAATTAAAATTGATAAAAAAATAAGTGTAGTCAATTTTTGGCCATTTAGAAAATAAAGAAGTTTATCATTAAGTATGTAATTATTTAACTCTAGCTAAATCATGATAATATTTGTGTTATTGCATGGATCTTGTTAAAGATTTAGATGATTTTATTGGTGATGGTTAGTGAGTAGACTTTGATTTCTTGAATAATATATCTTTTTTGGACAAGGTCACTGATATATAGTAAGACAATTTATAATTCTTTGATCTTTAAAGGAGTTCATTTTGTAGAAGAATTGAAATCAACTTCTAAAGAGACTATCATACTTAATGTGAGAGATGATTTTAGTACTGTAGAAGATGATGAGTCAGTTCAAGATAAAAGAAACCTGGTAGGGGTAGGGATAGGCCAAAGAAAGTCAATACTATACATACCAAAGCAAATACTTCTAAGAAAAATAATGAGTTTTAAAGGTTTTTTGGGATGTGAGAAAGTTAACTAATGATAAATCTCGTGATATGTTCATGAATTTGATTACTGATCTAGTAAGGGTTACATTAGTTTATTATTTTTCATCAATGTATTTACTTAGTTTTTTTTTCTAATATAGATTTTTTTTTTATGTGTGCAATGTAATTTTATTATGGGTTTGGTGTAGAGTTCTATGTTTTTCCTATTCTTTTTCTTTTTTTTAATAAAATTTTCATGTCATGACAATGATGCTTAGCATGAGCATATTTAAAGAATTATTGAGGATTTATAAAAAACATGTTTAGATATAAATTATATTTTTAATTAACATATCAAGCAATAATCAACATTATGAAGAATGAACCACGCTAATCAAACAAAAAGATTCACTAACTCTAACAATTTTGACATTATTTTATGTTGGAGCAAAGAAAGAAAATATAAATAAACAGAATACATAAATAATGTATTTGTTTTGGCAAGCATAAACTACCACTTATGAGATGTATAAAGAATATTTATAGGTAGAATTTATAAAGTAACCAACAACATTTTTATCTCTTTTGAATCATATTCTAACACTCCTCGTTGATTCAAAACCTTATGAACAAAAACATACAACTTTTAAAGATTAGTTCAATTTCTTAAATATTTCACTTTTCAAAGCTTTAGTCATAATTTTGTCATTTGCTCTTCTATTTTGCAATGCTTCAATTTGATCACGCCTTTACTTACTTGATATTGAAAAAATGAAACTTTGTATCCATGCGTTTCTTTCTACCATGACATTAATGTCAACAATTAATTCAACATTATTGTTAAAAGATACATTTAACTCATTAAGTAAATAATATAACCATAGTGCTTGATAAGTAGTTGAACAAGCTGCAATGTATTTTGCTTCATAGGTTGATACTGGCATCTCCTTTGAGCTTCATGATGTTGGAGATCTAAATAAGAGAAAAACTTGTCCCATAATAATTATTCTACTCGTTAAATCTCCATTCCAATTGGAATATGAATAAGCATTCAAACTTAAGCTATCATCTTCTTTCATTTTATAGGAAAACAAATTTTTGTATTCTAGGGTTGCATTTAGATACCTTATGATCCTCTTAGCAACTAGCCAATGTGATTACTTAGGATTACTCATAAGTATACTTACTAGTCCAACATTGAAAGCAATTTTTGGTATGCTTTGACAAATAAATCACAAACTACCAACAATATGTCTTAATAATGTTCCATCAATCGAAGCTTCATCTTAACTTGTTACAAGTTTCAGATTCACCTTAATTGGAGTTTCTGCAATGTTACACTCTAAATGTTGAACTTCTTCAATACTTCAAAGATATATTTTCTTTTGTGCATAGAGACACCTTTTTCAATGTAGATATACTCTAATCCCAAAAAATACGATAGAATACTCAAGTTTATCATTTTGAACTCCAACTTTTAAAATTTGGCTAAGGGATTCAATACCAATTGCACTGCTACCAGTAATCAACAAATCATCAACATGTATGCAAATAATGAGAACCTCATTTAAACTCACAATCTTCACATAAACACTATTTCATCTATATTTCTCCTTTACTTATGCACACGTTTCGACCATGACTCTGCACAATATATATCAAGCATATCTATATGTAAAGAGTCATATTTGTTAAAATGGTTAAATGTTTTTGGTCCCTTAACTTTCAGTGAATTTTGGAATTAGTCAATTTTGAAACTTTGGACCAATCTAATCCTTCATCTTTCGAAATACATGGATTTAGTCCTTTTAATCAAATTTTGTTAAGTTTATTTGATATTTCAAGCGCGTTTCATAATAGTATTTGACTTAACATTAAAGCAAAAATGTGTGAAACAGTATAAACAACTTAAATACAATCCTGAAATGCGTACGAAACATCAAATAAACCTAACAAAATATGATTAAAAGGAGTAAATCCACGTATTTCGAAACTTTTAATCAAATTTTGTTAAGTTTATTTGATATTTCAAGCACGTTTCATAATAGTATTTGGCTTAACATTAAAGCAAAAATGTGTGAAATAGTATAAATAACTTAAATACAATCCTGAAATGCGTACGAAACATCAAATAAACCTAACAAAATCTGATTAAAAGGAGTAAATCCACGTATTTCGAAAGATGAAAGACTAAATTGGTCCAAAGTTTCGAAATGGACTAATTCCAAAATTTACTGAAAGTTAAGAGATTAAAAACATATTTAACCTTTGTTATATAGATCCAAGAAGTTAAAAGAGAAAAACATAAATTTCCTACATAATATTTTATTTGGGGAAGAGTATTAAATTGGTATTCTTCACTTTGTAAAGATACCCACACAACATGTTAGACTTTAGGCAACACAAGATTTGGTAACAGTATAAAATTGTTGTCTAAACAGGGAAAATGTAATTAGTTTAGAAAATTTAATTATTATTTATACCATTTATTTTAAAAGTTGTTTCTTATTGATATATGGAAACATGTAATAAATTTTTGTCCACCGTAACTTATGAATTGTAGATACTTTAAATTGGATAACTTAAATTAACATATATAATCATCTTTGTTCTCCTATTATGTGATTGCAATTATGAGTGACATCTAAGAATACTTAATCTTATAAACAAATTGAGAAACATAATCGGAAAAGGTTATTTCTCGTGTTTGTAATAAGTTTTGATTATAGAACTTATATGTTTCTTCAAAGAAGCATTAAACCAGGTAATCCAATATAAATTGTTGTGTTTTTTGTTTATCTATTAGATCATCTAAGGCTTACCAAGAAAAAAATTATAACTTTATTCAATCCTCTTATAAAGTTTGCCTCCTACTTCAATCAAGATTACTACATGAGGTAAACTTGCTATAAAATAGACCTTAAAACTAATAAAAGATTAATTGATAAATAAATAGTTAACAATTAGCTAAAATCAATTTAGTGAGGAGGAAATAAAATTTACCAACTATTTATTTTTTATTTTTTAGTTATTTTTTATTCAATTGTATATTTCTCTATTTTTAAAATGGATGGTTGTTCAAGTTTTTTAGTCCACGTTGTGAAGGAAGATAATAATTTAAAAATGTTTACAAAAATGATTTCTATTAATAGTAAAAATAAGTGACATTATTATATTCATTACTTAAATTTTATCAATTAAATTTATTATTTATTGTATATGATTCAAATGAATTTAAGTCATTATCATTATTATATTTTTATTAGCGGACTATAATGATGGGCAAACATATCAGAAAATTATAACCTACGAGTTTACGAGATCATTTTAAGCATGAAAACAAAGCAACCGAATTTGAAACAAAAAGAAAATAATAGGTTCTTGAAGTATCAAATTCTTTAAATTGGACGAAAAATGACTTATTTAATCTTTATAGTTTTTCCCCTCTTTTATAGATCACTCAATGTTATATACAATAATAAAGAAAACAAAGCATAAAGTAAGATAAGAGTGTAAGGAATTTTGAAACTTCTTTTATGATGAAACAAACTATCTCAAAAACAAATTAAGAAAAAGGTGAAGAAAAATTAAATATTTTTAATTAGACTTTTAATATCCTTGTGGTATATTGTCTGCAAGATACATGTAGAAATGACCCATAGCTCCCGTGCGAAATTCATTTTTATATCTAGATTCCACGGTTAAAACTTCACCATCTTCAATCTTGATAGATCCAGGTTGTGGATAACAAACCGATATTCCAGTCAAATATCCTTCTTCATTTCCTGGTTCGTTTCCTGTTCCATATTTTGGAGTTGAAGTACATAAAGTCCTTCCATCCTAAAATATATATATAAAAAAATTATAGTTATAGATGCATTACCATATGACACATCTTGCAATCACAAGGTAATAAAATAAAATAACAAAGCCAATAAATCAATCATAAAAAGAATTCATTATAATCACATAATTATTTAACACCTGTCCATATAAAGTTGCATTCACAACTCCTGAATGCATATGGGCAGTACCAAATATTAGATAGCCTCCTTTTTCCATTGGTATATCTGCCTTTTGGATGTGAGGAGTGTCACTAACATTATTTGGTTCAATTGTATACTCTGCCTGCAAGGAAATACAAATTTTTTTTGTTTTTTACTCAATGTAATGAAAACTAAAAGGTTTATTTATTTTTGTTAAAGTGAAATATTGAAAAAATCATCTACCTGACAATCATGAATTATTTGGGAACCGTTTGATCTCACTTTATCTGTTGAGTCGAGTATATAAACCTTAACGGGTACCTGATATTCATTCCAATCAACCCAACTTATATTGTATCTTAAGGAAACTTTTCTTCTTGGACCTTGAAAATCTTCTCTTAGTTTGCATTGTACATTATCTTGACAACAAAATAGTACACCTTTATAGTTTGTAGGAGTCAACTTTTGGTTATGTATATCTTTGGTGACATTATAAAAGTCTTTTGGAAGATTAATAAGGTCACATCTACATTCTGTGCAACCTTTCTTGTCTTCTGCACCACGTATGTCAATGACCATGATGTTGAGCAACCACTTCTCTTCATATCCATTCTGAATATTTGCAGGGTTACCTACTTCTATTGCAAAAGGATCAGGAATTTTTGATGTTGTTCCTCGTGATTCAACTCCAAATCCCCAATAGTGTGGAAGAATATAGTCATTACATGTGCCTTCATTTCTTAGATAAATAAAATCTTCTGGACGAATAAGCTTAGGATTGTGTGACATAGTAACATTTTGATGGTACTTTATGGTAAACCAATGGTGTAGGTATGTTTCATATGAAGGTATAGAATTTCCTTCTTGATCAACTAGTTCAGCATCAAAACTTTTAACTCCAATGTGACCTTTAGGAAACTCTATATCCATGAATGTTTTTGATATAATTAATCCCGGTTCCATTTCAAAACTTTCAGATACGAAAGTACCTGTCTTGATAAGATTTATAGGATTTTGATATAGTGAATATGAGGTATTTGGTAGCAGAAGAAGTATTGAAAATGAAAATATAAACTTCACATTCACCTGCATAAATCAAGTATCGTTACATAACTTCCTATGATTTTGTTTATGTACTTTTAAGTACAAGTCAAATAAATGATAAAATAGTAGAGAGATAAAGTAAATTAAAAAAATAATATAAATGATGCATACCATGTGTGAACAATATGAAGGATTGGTCATTGTGAATATTCAATCTTATTTAAAATTATAAGTAATTGTCGATAAAAGTTTGTGTGCATATGAATGTTTCTTCTTTTGATGCTTTTATAGTAAAATTTTTGTAATGATACATCTGGCATATCTAAATATATATTCACCACGTGCATTTTTTTGTTTGCTTTTCTGTTGGTTGTTGTAACAGGTGTTTTGAGTTTACACCTAAATGTTTTAAATAAAAATAGTTAAAAGTTATGTAAGACATTAAACCAATCTTTTACTATTTTTATATATAACAAGTTGGTTTCAGTTGAGAATACAAGTCAATATTTTTTTTTAAAAAATTTAGAACACTTTTTTTTATTAAGTTTGTTACTTAGTGTATTTTCAAGTTTATAGTAAAAATTTTACCTAAACACAAGAAAATGTGTATCTCATACATTGCATATTAACCAACATATACCACTAAAATGTCATAGAAAACACAAAAATTATAAATCACAAAATATTATGTGATTTCTGACCTTTTAATTTCAAAACAAATTTTAGATATTTTTACTCCATGGTAAGATTTACCAAACCAATATATATTTGTCAAGGAAAAAAAAACAAAGGAAAACTGATTATTAAAAACATTTATCTTTCTTATTTTCTTTTATTGCTAATTTTTGTTTCATTTGAAATTTTTTTATTTTCCTAACATAATTTCAATGGTTCAACCCAACAACCTACTTTGGGTTGTCTCGCCTAAGTCATAAACTAGCATACTAAAAGCAAGGTAGGGTAGGCTAGTCTACTAGCCCATTTGTTTTAAAAATTAAAACCAAAATAAAAAATAATTTGAAAGATTAAATTTTATATATTATATTATTTGAGGGTCATATGTAATAGTATTTTTTCTTAAAGGGTTAAATATGTTTTTGGTCTATTAACTATAAGTAAAAATTGGAATTAGTTCATCATCTTTATATATGTGTGAATTTAGTCATTTTAATCAAATTTTGTTACGTTAAAGGACCAAAAACATATTTAACCCTAACTTATAACCATCTTAAGTTTGTATCTATGTTTTAGTTAGTGAAACTCATGATAGTTTAAGATCACCAACCTTTTTTTTTTTTTTATATCAAAGTGTTTTAGTCAGAAGTGACTAAGTACAAAACATACTTATGATAAGTCATAAGTGATTGTATCTAAATAATATTTATGCCTTTGACCATGGTTTTGTTTAAAAAATATTTGTCATTTAACTGTGCATCTATCTTGTTTTAGTTGAGTATGATTATATTTGTCAAATATTTAACTTAAGGTTAAATATGTTTTTTGTCCCTTAACTATTACAACAAAATGCAAATGGTCCATGCTCAATTTTTATTTTGTTTGGTCCCCTTACTTTAAAAAGTAATGGTTTTAGTCCTTCATTTTTAACAACATTAATTTTTTTCCCATGTGGCAAATGTTGTTCCACTTAAGTGTTTGTCATACTTACACGTAAAGGGACGCGCGTGTCCCACGCATTTAATTTTTATGTTTTTAATGAGAATTAATTTTTTATAAAATGTAGCAACACCACTTTCAAACGTTTTAATTACAAATTGAATCAATTGTGAAATGTAAGTTTTCTTTGTCAACAAAGGTGGAAGGTTTCTTTGTGCCATGAATATAGGTGGATAGGTTTTTTGCGTCAAAACCATCCTTATCACATACTGAGCACATCACGAATAATCTTTAAACACACCACATATTACATGCATAGCATCATATTACATACTTTCATAATACAATTAGTTAGTTACAGAAACCATAAAGCAACTAAACAAATCTACCCAAATCTCGCTTAAGCTAAAAGGTCTCTCTCATGCGAAAGGGGATTCTTTTGCTCAAGTGAGCCATTCTCGCCTGGACGAGACTCACAATAGAGAGCACTATGATTTCCAGCACATGCTAGAGTTTCTCGCTTAGGCGAGACTACTCTCGCTCAAGCGACAAATCTTCGCTTGGGAAACAACTCACACAAAAGGCAAATGTGAGTTTTTGCTATTTTTGTTTGGGCGAGAACAACAGATTCTCACCTGCTCTCAACATGCAAGCTTAGAAAATCACATCAACATACACTAGTATTCAATCCAACCTAGTGTACCCAACAAACCAACAAAAATACATGCATATCAGAATCCTAGAAAGCAACATATTTCAAAATTTTACAGGATGGTCTAGCTTCCCTTACCTCGAAACTGAAAAACGAACTTACAAAGATGAAAGCCTTAGGTAGAGGTGAGCACCACACCCAAACAGTCCGAAGAATTGAAACGTAAGAGCATAGGGAGACGAAACGATGCTCTTACACAAGACTCCAAACTGGAAACAAAAGATACGAGACTAGGCTTTGGAGTTTTCGACTTACACAAAGAATAAGAAGTTCACTCAGGTATGTCGGGAACTCCGCACTGGCCCCTAACTCAACTTATGCTCCAATGAGAGAAGAGAGGTGGGATCTTTGTAGTTTGAGAGAAAACTAAGAGGAAAGGTGGAGTGGGAAACCGAAAAAGTTTTTCAAGAAGAAAAAAAAGAAAATTAGGTGGGCCTTGCCCTTTTTCATTTAACTGAGTTCATATATCTTAAAATAAAAAAAAATGGGTACAGTTGAGGGATAAAAAATATATTTAACTCTTTATCTTATTAGTCAAATACATCTCTTATTTATTAAATATATACTTTTAACTTAAGCTTAGTCAAAACATTTTTTTTAAATATTAAATACACAAATTGAACTCTTATTTATTATGTATTTAACGTTTTCACAGCAACATAATATTTGAAATATTGATTTTGCTTTACCTTCTGTGATTCAATCTATTTCTGAATTCTGATTTCTATTTTTATTAAGTTTTTAAGATCATTGTAGTTTATGATTTTATATTTATGTTTTTTCAAACTTTGTAAAATCTTCAATTTTGGTTTAGTTCGCGGTTCTGTATACGTTTTATTTTTTCATTATAATACAATTAGGTATAAAGTATTCATTCAAGACACCGTATGAAATTTTTTTAATTAAAATATAAAATTTAAATAAATGCATGCAAATTTAAATATTCTAGACCAAAATTATAAATTTTCTAAAATTTCAGAACTAAATTGTAAAAGAAAATGCAAAAATTTGCGATTGTTAATTTAGGAGATCAAGATTACAATTCAGATATATATATATATATATATATATATATATATATATATATATATATATATATATATATATATATATATATTATTGCCAGTTACGCGACATTGAAACTTTTACCCATATTTTCTCATATCATAATATATGAAAATATTTAATTAATATTAAATGTATGTGAAAATGAAAATGCTATAAATAATATTCAATGAATATTAGAAACATTCTTCCGAAAAAAAAAAAGAATATTAGAGAAACCCACTTGAAGAGTGATATTCACATTCTATGACCGTTGACTCTAAGGAAAAGACAAAATTAATGACCGTTTGTTGCGGATAAAGTCACGTTCATTTCGTATTATTATCATTATTTTTATTTTTATATTAATATTTTGAAGGTTTATTCTATTTGCGAAGACAACGAAAACATGTCGTTTTTTCAGTTGAGAGAGTCTTCTCGGAATTTCAGACACAAACGACACCATCCAGATACAACCTCACAAAGAGTTGTTGTTAGGTACACATCACTTTTTTTTTTCTTTCTCTTTTTACTTTTTATTAAATAATACATGCATTTATAGTATATATTATTAATATTTATTTAATTATCTTAATTTTTTAAAATTTTTTAATTAACTTTTCTCGTTGTCATGGCATCAATAATTTTAACTTCGAAAACACTACAAAATATATACAAAATATAAATATTTTCTTAAGAGAATTTGATGCTTGAAAAGGAGTTGTATCTGATTCATTTTTCAAGATTATGACATCATAAGAAAATCTCCGGTTTTTTTTTTAATTTATTTTTTATATGTAAAAACATTTGATAGAAAAACTTTTCATTTCTTAAGAATATAAAATTAGCAAACTAAAGTTTATTTTTAGTAAATTTTTTAAAAAACATGATAATAAATGTCCATTTAGTTAAAATGAATATTTAATTAAAAATTATATAATATTCTTATTAATATAGATGATAATACAGGATCCCGTTTTGATACGTCCTGCATTTGACTCATGAAAGATAAGTTAGGTTGACATATTCTACATAAAAATTATGCATTAATTTCTCACAAAAGATTCTAATAACTTTTTCTTTCATTTAATTAAATTAGTAGAAATAATAATCTGTATAAATCAATTTTTTAAAATAAGTAATGTTCATTATTATATAATTTATAATTTTTAAGTGTAAGTTTATTGAAAATATAAATAGGTTTGAACTGAATTGAAACAAGAGAAAAAACGCAAATGATGAAGCTACTTTTAGATGGACAGATGCAAATGAGAGAGTTACTTTTGGATAAACTGAAAAAAGAAACACAAATGAGCAAGTTATTTAGAAGAAACATGTACAACGTGTTGTGCTAATACTGCTAGATTTTAAAAATTTAAGTTAACGCAAACTATGAAGGTCAACTTGTCATTAACTTACAGGACTATAAGTTACGCAGAATAGATCCAAGAGGACCAACAAATCAAAAATATTTCATCCATCCCTACGTTTTCTTGTAGACTTGTGAACCCATCTGCATGTTGTCCCTACTTATTAAGTATTTTTAATGATATTTCTTCGGTAACCAAGGTCCATCTCATTATACTTACATACTTTTTTTTTATATTTAGTATTATTAAACTTGAAAAATGAAATAAATTCTACGTGTTTTTTTTATTATAAAACATGCTTTACTAGTTAGTGCCCTAAAATAATTAATTAAGAAAATTAATTTATTTTTTACAAAAAGTAACATCTAAAAACTGATAAAAGACCCGCTTAACGTTTTTAATAATAAAAATAATATTTTTAACTTGTTCAAGGATCCTTTAAGGACACGGATTAACATTTAATTTGTCCAACGGATTTAAAGTCCCCATTAACTTAAAATCAGTTTTAAATTAAATACGAACTTATTTATTGCATGACTTTAATGTATACTTAATTAATTAATGATTTAATTAATTAATTTCATTGATTCACAGTGAAAAGTCAACCATGCCCCCATAAAATTTAAGACACAAATTCATTCAAACATCTTCCTATAATACAATTACGTCACATTATTTTGTAGACTAATTTCTCTTTCCCGCATAATGTATTGCTCCACTTATGATTTTAATAATTTTTTTATTTAATTAAATTAATAGGAATAATACTTTATTTTAACCAACTTTTTAAAATAAGTAATATTCAGTATTATATAATTTATAATTTTTAAATACAAGTCTATTGAAAATATAAATAGTTTTGAACCGAACTAAAATAAGATAAAAAATGAGAATGATATAACTATTTTTGGATGGACTAGATATGAATGGGAGAATTACTTATGAATAAACTAGGAAAGAAACATGAATGAACAAATGAACAAGTAAGTTGTTTAAAAAAAAACACATAATTTGTTGTGCTAGTGTTGCTGAATTTTAAGAATTTAAGTTAATGCAAGCTTTGTCAGTCAACTCGTCATTGACCCATGAAACTGCATGTTATGCAGAATAAATCTAAGAGGACACAAAGTCAAAAATATCCAATCCATCCCGTATTTCTTTTGTAGGCTTGTGGACCGACCTGCATGTCATCCCTACTTATTAAATATTTTTAGTGATACTTTATGTCCATCCCAAGTATACATACATATTTTTCTTATGCTTAGTATTATAAAACATGCTTTGCTACTTAGTGTCCTAAAATATTAATTTATTTTTTATAAAAGTAACATCTAAAAACTGATAAAACTCGTTTTGAATTAAATTCGAACTTATTTATTGCATGACTTTAATCAACTTAATTAATTAATTAATGATTTAATTAATTAATTTCAGTGATTCACAATGAAAAGACAACCATGTCCCCATAAAATTTAAGACACAGAATCATTCAAACATCTTCCTACGATACAACTACGTCACATTATTTTTTATATTTCTTTATACAATGAAGTTTAGAAATTTGATGGATCAATCACTTGGTCTATTGTACTAATTGGGTAAGAACTAGAAGCGCGTGAACAAGGTTTCAGAAAAACTATAAAAATGGAAGAATCATGTGAGACACATAACATTGAATCGTGAGAGCATATAACACTTGCAAATTGTTCATACGTCAAAGGTTTCCAACAAGAGTTTTCAACTCATGGGATCATGTCCCAGAAACAATAAATTCGAGCTTTCAAAGTCCATAACTCAGCACAATTAATTTTGAATGTGACGAGTTACTGAGGCAAAAGGGTCTTCAGGAGAAGCTGTTTCACACAGAAAATTGAAGAGAGAGAGAAGAAGGGCTATATATAGGGATAGATAGAGGGAAAATCTGAGAAGGGTGTGAAGAGAAAAACAAAATGGGTGGTGGTGGTGGTGGTGAAGAAGGGAACAACTTGGAATTCACTCCCACTTGGGTGGTTGCTGTTGTTTGTTCTGTGATCGTTGCTGCTTCATTTGCTGCAGAACGGTTTCTGCACTATGGAGGGAAGTTTCTCAAGAAGAAGAACCAGAAGCCACTCTATGAAGCTCTGCTGAAGATCAAAGAAGGTTCTTCTCTTCTTTCGCTTTCCTTTTTATTGTGTTGGTTTAACAGATAAAAGTTGTCAACAATGCATGTTTTGGTTGTTCTTTTGGTGTGGTTGTCTTTCAATTAGAGTTTTTCCACACCAACTGTTTGATGAAGTCTACAAGAAAAAGATAAAACATTTTGAACATGTTTAAGGAACTAAGTGTAAGTCTAAGTAATGTTTTTGGGTTGAAATTAATGTTACTGTCTTATATAAATTTGATTTCAAGTTTAATTGGTGTTGAATCTGAATCCTTTTTGAAAGACAACTAGTTATCAGTGAGTTAGTTTTCTAAATTTGATCTTAATGTCTAATGGGTATGCAGAGATTTCTGATAAGAAAAATGGGATGTGATCAATTTTGCAACAAAACTTAGGTTCTTAGCCAAACATATGCTTTTGGGGTTTTGGTGTGTTTCTCAAACTAGATGTCCACCACAACATATAAGCAGGGATGAGTTGTTGAGAAAAAAAAAAACCCTTTTTGATTCAAGAATGTTCCTATTTTTGCTTAATGATTAATGTGTATGCAGGGACTTCTGATATGAAAAAATGGGATGTGACTAATTTTCTGTGTTTTTGTTTCAGAGTTGATGCTGTTGGGATTTATTTCTCTGCTGCTGACAGTAACACAAAATGGGATTATCAAAATCTGTGTTCCTGAGAGTTGGACTCTCCACATGCTTCCTTGTAGTCTTAAGGATAAAGAAGAGAAAAAATCAGCAAAACTCACAGAACATTTTCAGACTTTTTTCTCTTTCACTCATATTAGGCACCTTTTAGCTGATGATGAGGGTGAGGGTCACCAAGCAACAACTGCTGAAAAACTTGGACACTGTGCTAGGAAGGTATCAGAGCAGTAGAAAGAATGAATGATCATACTAAGTTTTTTTGGCCATTTTTTGTTTGATGATTTCTCATTCTTTTTTGCCTATGATGTTCTGTTTGGAATCTAGATTCTCTATTAGCTACTGTAGCTGTCTTAACCAAAGTGTTATGCAAATTTTGTGTTTCAGGGCAAGGTTCCTCTCTTATCTGTGGAGGCACTGCATCATCTGCATATCTTTATTTTTGTCCTGGCCATTGTTCATGTCACATTCTGTGTTCTCACTGTTGTGTTTGGAGGGTTAAAAGTGAGAGCATAATTTGCTTTCTTTTTTCTTTTTTTTTAAGAGTGCTTTTTGAAAGCTCTTTTTTACTGATAAATTACTCTGCCTAATAGATACGTCAGTGGAAGCACTGGGAAAACTCTATTGGAGATGGGAATAATGGAACACCAGGTAAGTAGAAGAGATAAGCTATGTTTGGATTAAACAGGAGAAACTATTTTTACTTTCAATATATATATATTTCTGAATTCTATTGTATAAAATCTAAAAGGAATAATTTGCTACTTTTATTCAAAATGGTATTTTCAATTATTTTTCTAATCTATGATGTATTTTATAGCTATCAAACTCAATATGCCTTCCAACTCCAATTTCAGTTGGTGTGAGTGTGAATTATTAAACTTTCAGAAACCTCACTTGTGTTTAATTTTGTAAATAAGACCAAATTAAAAATATCACGGACTACAAATTTCACTTTATAAATTAATTTTATAAAATTGAATTAGATTTAAATTCCATTTTTTAACTTATTTTCTATCAAATAAATTGGTTATTTGTTGAATTTTTTCCTGTGCTGACTTCTTCATGTGCATATTGGTTTCTTTCAGATTTGGAATCAACAGTAACTCATGTTCAAGATCACGCTTTCATCCAGAATCGTTTTACCGGTTTTGGCAAAGATTCAACTTTTTTGGGATGGCTGGTAAGTAATTTACAAGTATTTTAGTCTAAAATCGATAAAATTTTGTTAAAAATTCAACTATGAATCTAAAATTTATATTGGGTTTGATTCAACTATAAAAATTGAACGATATTATTTTAAAATTTTGAATAAAAAGTAATGTCAATACTTTGTGTTGGGTTTGATTCATATGAATCTCCCATTTTAGTAATTTCTTTGGTTCATTTTCTCTGTGTTTAGCTTCTTTTACTTAACAATTTTCCTAAGGGGTTAACATTATATAGCTGTTACTAATTTTTCATTTTTCTTTCAGAAATCATTTTTCAAGCAATTTTATGGATCTGTGACGAAGTTAGATTATGTGACATTAAGGCTTGGTTTCATTATGGTAAGGTTTCATTATGGATCTGGTATTCTCATGATTGATGCATAATAATAATAATATTTATTTTTATATCTCTGTTTTAGACTCATTGCAGAGGAAATCCAAAGTTTAATTTTCATAAATACATGATTCGTGCCCTTGAAGACGATTTCAAGAAAGTTGTTGGGATAAGGTATGTGCCTTCTGAAGAATATTTCTTTAATGATTGTTAACTTCATAACATTTTTAGCTCATGTGTTTAAGCTTTTATCACATAACTTCATATAATTAATTATTCAAAAATTTTCTTTGTTATTTGGTTGGTCAAGTTTTTTATTCTTTAAAGTTACAATTGTTGTGCAGTTGGTATCTTTGGATCTTCGTGGTCATCTTCATGTTGCTTAATGTCCATGGTAAGCTATGGATTTTTGGTAATCTCATACCTGAACTTAACTTAAATGTATTGAAAAAAATTAGAAAAAAGAAACACTTAATTTAGTACTCAATATAAAGAAATCCATTTAATGTGAAGAACAATTTTGTTGGTAATTTTACATCACTTGACATAAAAGAGAATCTGAAGGATTTTTTTTTTTTTGTGTGCTTAATTTCTAGTATGAACAATGAACATGTTAACAACAATGTCATGTTTTGTTTTTTCTAGTTGTCTAAGAATATTAACTTGATTCCCAAATTTTTTTTTCCAGGTTGGCACACATATTTCTGGATTTCTTTCGTTCCTCTCATTGTAAGTATAATGTTCATATATATTAGGTTTCACAAAATTAACTCTAAACTTTTTTCTATTATATGTATTTTTAAGATCTAATTGCATATTTATAGTAACTTCCTTCATATTTTATAACCAGACCTAAATTTATCCTTAAATAAAATTAATTTTAAGCATAAGTTTGATATTTTATAAAATTCAACATGCCTCACAATTAAAATAATAATAATAATGATAATAATAATAATAATTCTTTTAAATAATTCCGTTTTGTTGAATTAATTTTTTTTAATGAGTTCCAAATAAGGTTATGGTAGGCATAATTATAAACTTTGACATCTCATTTATATTGACATTTCAGTTGTTGACATCTCAGTTATGTTGACATCTCCGAAGCTCATCAATCATTTTCCATCACATAAAAATTTATTAAAAAATAAATAAATAAAAATATTACAAAGTATGAAAGTATCACATCAAACTCATGATAAAAATTATACTTCATAACATAGACAAACTATATTTATTATGAAAAAAAAATCTAAATAAAATACATTCAAGTAAAATATTAAACTATTTATATTGTTCTCTACTAATCAAACTTAAATTACCTGACTTATAATAACTTGAGTCTTAATTACTTTATGTCTTTCACTAAAGTTTGACTTAATTAGTTTAAACATGATGTAAATTATATGTATCTTTTCATTTCAACTTTTAATTAATATTTTACTTATAAAAGACTAATGTATGAAACCATCTATCACCTTTGGTTTGTAATAAACAATGTATGTCTACTCATATAACTTGTGTATTTATGTTGTAATTATTTGTCTCCAACTTGTTTATAACTTGTTTAACTAATCTTTGTGTTCTTGGTTTATATTGTTCAGCTTCTACTAGCTGTGGGTACGAAGTTGGAGCATGTAATAATTCAACTAGCTCATGAAGTAGCTGAGAAACATTCAGCCATTGAAGGTGAATTGGTTGTTCAACCAAGAGATGATCACTTTTGGTTTCATCGCCCCCACATTGTCCTCTTCTTGATTCACTTCATTCTTTTCCAAAATGCTTTTGAGATTGCATTTTTCTTCTGGATATTGGTAAACACACTTTTTTTTTTGTTTCCTTTGCATCTCCATTTTTGATTTTCTCTTTTAGGTTTTGTGAATTAATATAGAAGGAGTAGTTGGAGAGAAGTATCTCATAATCTAAATGATTATATAACCTTATTGATTTGTGTTTTTCAGTTTACATATGGCTTTGACTCATGTATCATGGGACGAGTGCGTTACATTATTCCAAGGCTTGTTATTGGGTAACTACAATATGTCTCTTTTCTTTTGAACAAATATTTAATGTATTAAATTAGGGTTTCTTTTGTTTCTTTTAAAGTTGAGTAGAGAAGATTAATAAGAATTTATATTGTCTACTTGATTTTTTTTGTTAGGTCTTTAAAATATACTTATGTATATTGATTTTAATGTCTTAGACTATATTAAAAACTTTTTTATTATCAAAATCAATATATTTTAAGGATATAACAAATGGACAACAAAAAACACAAAAAAAAAATCACATAAAAGTTTGAATTTTATGTTGGATTTTTGTTTTTATTTCTTTGTTATACATTTAAAATATAAAGATTTTATTATTTTAAAATATATTAAAAAAATTTAATATATATAAAAATCTGTGTATTTTGAAAGTAAAAAAGAAAAAAAAACTTTTAGAATCTCATAAAACTTTCAATTATACAATTAAATTTTTCCATGTTAAGGTTTTGTTTGTGATCATGTCATATACAAATTTTATATATATTTTTTAACTAAACCAAATTCTAATGAGATCTAACCTATTTAATTTGCATGAAGAAGGAGATAGAGCAAGATTTCATATGAGGAGATTCATTTCCCTTTCAAACACCCATTATATTTTGGTTCATGAGATTTCAACCAACCAAAATTATTGTGCTTAAATTGTTCATTAATTTCTTTGCATTTTGACATCATGAACATTCTAATTAATTTCAATCATTTTCCTCTCTTTTACCTTTTCCTCACATTTTTTTTTGTTGGATTTGTTCTTTGTAGGGTATTTATTCAAGTATTATGTAGTTATAGTACCCTACCACTTTACGCAATTGTAACCCAGGTGAGTTTTCAGTTTTTTTTTAGAGTCAAATTACAAGATCGATTTTCTTATTTTTTAAATTTAATTTCTTTTTGCATTCACATTGAAAACAAGCTCATGTTAGACATTGATATAAACTTTTACATTTCTACTAAACTGACATTTCAAAACTCATCAATCGTTTATCAATACATATAATTTTATTAAAAAAAAAATTCTAACACATGTTACATGCAATGTAGATGGGAACTCACTTTAAGAAGGCCATATTTGATGAACAAGTGCAAGCACGTCTTGTTGGATGGGCACAAAAGGCAAAGAAGAAAGGTTTGAGAGGTGATAATAATGGTCAATCTGTTCAAGGAAATGCTCAGGTGGGTGCTGGAATTCAACTTGGACAAGTCTTTAGGAGGCCATCTGCACAAGAAGACAATGTTATTGTCCCTAGAGATGAAGGGCATGAATAAGTATGGGTGCCCCAAAATAATATTTTCAGCCATATTAATTATATGGTTTTAGGTGTTGTAATTTTGCTCAGTGTCATATCAGCAAAGAATAATCCCACAATCTTGTGGTGGAGTGCAAAGAGCCTATATGATAGGAACATAGTGGATTAGTGTGCATTAGGAAAATGTTATCTATTAGGCAGAATTTTGTGATAGCAAAACAAAATTTTCAATTGGTAAAACTTGTTAAACTTGTTGTTTATATATCACAAATTTGTTGCTAGTATATTTAAGCAGAATTTGTTGTTTATATATCACAAATATTTTCTTTTTTTGGTTCTAAAGTGATATTATAAATTCTTATATTAATTAATATAAAAAAGGAGGGAAGTAGGAAACATTATAAAAATAAAGAGTTGATTTGGGAGTTGTCAGCCCAATCCAATAAATTAGTGTATGAAGTCCTAGGTAGTTTTGTGTCATTAGAAAGTTTGTAGTTTTATCCAAAAAGAATATATATATATTATGCCACAAAAATCCCCAACTAATGTGTTGGTACTTTATATGTATTTTGTTAAGAGTTATTTGTGTTTTAATTTTATGAATAAAGAAGCTGCAGTTATTGGAGAAATTTAATTAAAAAGGTTAAATCTTATTCTTTAATTGTTAATTATGAGAAAAATAAACTATGTTTGAGTTTTTAAAATGAGTAAGTTGTTATGATAGAAAACTTTGATATTATAGTGCAAAGAGAGATCATGACAAGGGTTTAATTTTTGTGTCAAAATAAGATTATATAAGAGAATGAAGAGTAATGTTCAGAATTCAAATTCAAATTCACCAATATCATGGTTGGAGATGCTTTAATGGTGATTTACACCATAGTTAGATGAGTTGACAAAAGGAAAAGAAGAAGACAAATGAATAAACACATAGACTAAAAGAACAAGAAGCACTCATATTAGGGTTGTGACACTTTTCTCTTCAACTTTTGAAACCCATTGAAATGAAGAGGATAAGGTATCTATAAAGGGAGAATTTCTTCCTACACCCATAAAATAGTTTACCCCATCTTATCCCTGAATAAAAATATATTAAAAATCCTAAATTTCTTTCCTCTGTCTTCACGAGACGTCCATCTTGACCTTCACACTACTATCTCCATCATCTTCATCACCTATCACCAATTTCATCTTCACATAACTATTTTCGGATTGGTCAATATGGAATGTATTATCAGATTTGGGAGTGTATATCAGATTACCCAATCAGATGTGTAAATTTACATACCGGATTACCCAATCTAGTATATAAATTTACATATAGGATTTTCCAATCTGGTTTGCATTTCTGGATCTAGTAATGCATATCGGATTGACCAATCCAATATGTAAATTTACATACCGGATTGGGTAATTCGGTATATACTCCAGGATCCAATATATACTCCCAGATCCAGTAATGCATACCGGATTGACCAATCCGGAAGTGCATGCTTTTTTTATTTATTCAAGTTTGTTATGTGTGGGTTGTTATGCAGGCCTCAAAGCTTGTACTTTTTCCATGTCGGGAAATATGAGCTCTATTGCTTCCAAGTGATGAAGGAACAACAATAGAGATATTGTATGTGCAACTAGTATCCGAACAAATTCCCCCGCATGTCCAACTAGAGTAACAAAATGAATAAATAATGATTCTGAAAGAGCCCATCATTATACTTCTTTTAGGCCTTAATTAGAAGATAAAAGAATGCTCCTCAACTATAGAATTCAAAAGCATAAGCGCATTCTAACTAAAGTATCAAACTTAAGACCTACACAACTTACTTGTGTTATCCCTATGATGTCTGTTTGAAATGCCAAAGAATTTAATGAGATAAAATCTCAAAGCAAATTAATAGACACTAGACTAATGTACATTTAAAACTTCAGCAACTAAATAGATGTAAGTGATGCACACAACCATTGAATGTAGCTAGAAAAATAGAAACTGATGTACATTATCATATACACGTTCGTAATTGTTGGTATCTACAAACAACCTTGATACAATATTGTTGATAATGTTCTCCAATAAAAGTTACCATTTTATCTCGACAATTATAGATAACTTTAGTCACCAACAAAAAAACATAAAACCATTCACTTTCGAATTGGTCAATCCAGTATACATTACTGAATCTAGGAGTGTATACTAGATTACCCAATCTGGTATGTAAATTTACATACCTGATTAGGTAATCTAGTATGTAAATATACATACCAAATTGGGTAATCTAGTATACACTAACAAAATCAGGAATGCATTTCGGATTGGCCAATCTGAAAATAGTTATGTAAAGATGAAATTGGTGACGCGTGAAGAAGATGATGGAGATAGCATTGTGAATGTTAAGAGGGATATTATGTAAAGAAAGAAAAAGAAATTTAAATTTTTTAATATACTTTTATTGTAGGATAAAATAGAGATAAAATATTTTATGGGGATGCAGGAAAAAAAAGTGCATAGAGGAAACAAACTAGGCCGATCAATTAAAAATCCCAAGCAAAACAAGAATAAAGAAGGTCCAACTTTTTCTTGCATCCCTATGCTTCGGTCTAATGACTCACCCAATTATCGTCATACTTATAGATACTCTTTTAATAACCAAGGTTCCATTTCATCTATACTTATATATTTTTTTAGGGTTAAATATGTTTTTGGTCCCTCACGTTTAAGTGAATTTTGGGATTAGTCCCTCTTCGAAACTTTATACCAATTTAATTCTTCATCTTTAGAAATGCATGGATTTAGTCCTTCTTACCAAGTTTTGTTAAGTTTATTTGACGTTTCAAGCGCATTTCATGATAATATTTGAATTGTTTACACCGTTTGATACATTTTTGCTTCAATGTTAACTCAAATATTATCATAAAATGTGTTTAAAATGTCAAATAAACTTAACAAAATTTGGTAAGAAGAACTAAATTCATGCATTTCTAAAGATGAAGGACTAAATTGCTATAAAGTTTTGAAGAGGGACTAATCCCAAAATTCACTGAAACTTGAGGGACCAAAAACATATTTAATCCATTGTTTTTATGCATAATATTATTGAACTTGAAAAAGTGAAATAAAGTCTACGTGTTTTTTTTAGGTTAAATTATTCAATTGGTCCCAATTTTCATATGAAAATTTGAAGTTGGTCCCTCAATTTTAAAAAGTGTTAAATAGGTCCCTAATTTTGATAATTTGTTTCAATGAAGCCCATTCCGTTAAAATGGCAGAAACGGCGTTAAGAGCACAGTGACGTGGAAATGTAAGACAGAACTGAACAGTGAAGTGGCATATTAAATGTGGTACACATGGAATTTTGAAATGCTTTAATAAATAATTATTTTGTGAAAACGGTGTGGAAAGTTATTAAATGTTGTAATAAATAATTATTTTCTAAAAACGTTGTTGGAAGTTAATAAATGTTGTAATTAAGATGTAATAAAACAGAAAGGGCGTTGGACTTGAGCTTCAAATTGGGGCTTCAGGGTTCTTCTAGGGTTTTCGTGCGTTGGCGAAATTGGACGAAGGAGTGGTTCGCAGAAGCATCGCCAGGGTGTGGGATCTTTGTGCTGGAAAGTTGGCGTTCGAACAGCTGGAATCATAGTGTTCGTAGTGGAATTGCGATCTCGGTGGAAGCAGAGGGTTGTCAGGTGAGTTATGCATTTCAGCTCGAAGTTCCCATTTCTGTCGGCATGCACCGTTTAATTGTTTGTTTATTGCGAAAGTGAAGTATGATTGTGTTATTTTGGGTTTAAATATTGGAACTTTATTAAAGTTCAGTGTATGACCCACCACCATGTTCGAATTTGTGTTCCCTTGTGGTCCCCCTTTTATTATTGTTTTCCCTTTTTTGTTTGGATGTTTTTTACTTTATTGTATAAGTGTATGTGCTTATATAGGTGTATGTGATTATATAGGTGTTTGTGGTTATATATTTTTGTGCATCATAGGGGACGAAAAGTTTGAAGGATGAACAATGGGGTTTGTGGATGATTCATTACACTTATATATAGCAATTCTTAATTGTTTTTCAATGCATTTAAATATAAATGACACATTTCAGTCTAACATTTCCACGTCACTGTGCTCTTAACGCCGTTTCTGCCATTTTAACGGAAGGGGCTTCATTGAAACAAATTATCGAAATTAGGGACCTATTTAACACTTTTTAAAATTGAGGGATCAAATTCAAATTTTCATAAGAAAATTGGGACCAATTGAATAATTTAACATTTTTTTTACTATAAAACATGCTTTGCTAGTTTGTGTCTCAAAATAATTAATTAATAAATTTATTTTTTAAAGAAAATAACATCTAAAAACTGATAAAAGAACACGCTTAACGTTTTTAATAAAAAAATATATTTTTAACTTATTCACCTATCCTTTAAGGACACGAATTAACATTTAATTTGTCCAACAAATTTAAATCCCCATTAACTTAAAACAAGTTTTAAATTAAATTCGAACTTATTTATTTCATGACTGTAATGCATACTTAATTAATTTAAGTGATCACAGTGAAAAGACAACCATGCCCCCATAAAATTTAAGATACAGAATCATTCAAACATCTTCCTACAACTACGTCACATTATTTTTTCTTTTTCTTTATATAATGAAGTTTAAATATTTGATAGATCAATCACTTAGTCTTTTGTACTAATTGAGTAAGAAGCGCGTAACAAGGTTTCACAAAAACTATAAAAATGGAAGAATCATGTGAGACACATAACATTGAATCGTGAGAGCATAAGACTTGCAAATTGTTCATACGTCAAAGGTTTCCAACAAGAGTTTTCAAGGAATGGGATCATATCCCAGAAACAATAAATTCGAGCTTTCAAATTCCATAACTCAGCACAATTAATTTTCAATGTGGCGAGTTACAGAGGCAAAAGGGTCTTCAGAAGAAGCTGTTTCACACAGAAAATTGAAGAGAGAGAAGAAGGGCTATATATAGGGATAGATAGAGAGAAAATCTGAGAAGGGTGTGAAGAGAAAAACAAAATGGGTGGTGGTGGTGGTGGTGAAGAAGGGAACAACTTGGAATTCACTCCCACTTGGGTGGTTGCTGTTGTTTGTTCTGTGATCGTTGCTGCTTCATTTGCTGCAGAACGGTTTCTGCACTACGGAGGGAAGTTTCTTAAGAAGAAGAACCAGAAGCCACTCTATGAAGCTATGCTGAAGATCAAAGAAGGTTCTTCTCTTCTTTCCCTTTCCTTTTATTGTGTTGGTTTAACAGATAAAAGTTATCAACAATGCATGTTTTGGTTGTTCTTTTGGTGTGGTTGTCTTTCATTTCAATTAGAGCTTTGCAACACCAACTGTTTGATGAATTTTACAAGAAAAAGATATTGAACATGTTTAAGGAATCTAACTGAGTTACGGTCTTGGGTTGAAAATGGTGTTATTGTCTTATGTAAATTTGATTTCAAGTTCCATTGGTGTTGAATATCTTCGCTGAATGAAGAATCCCTTTTGAAAGAAAACTAATTATTTATGAGTTGATTTTCTAAATTTGATCTCAATGTGTAATGGGTATGCAGAGATTTCTGATAAGAAAAATGGGATGTGATCAATTTTACAACAAAGTTTAGTTTCTTAGCCAAACATATGCTTTTGGGGTTTTGGTGTGCCTCTCACTCAAACTAGAGCTCCACCACAATATATAAGGAGGGATGAGTTGTTGAGATAAAACTCTGTTTTTGATTCAAGAATGTTCCTATTTTTACTTGATGATTAATGTGTATGCAGGGACTTCTGATATGAAAAAAATGTGAAGTGATTAATTTTCTCTGTTTTTGTTTCAGAGTTGATGCTGTTGGGATTTATTTCTCTGCTACTGACTGTAACACAAAATGGGATCATCAAAATCTGTGTTCCTGAGAGTTGGACTCACCACATGCTTCCTTGCAATCTTAAGGATAAAAAACAGAAAGAATCAGCAAAACTCACAGAACATTTTCAGACTTTTTTCTCTTTCACTGATATTCCTTCCTCTGTTAGGCACCTTTTAGCTGATAATGAGGGTGAGAATCACCACGCAGCAGCTGCTGTAAAACTTGGACACTGTGCTAGGAAGGTATTACTAAGTTTTTATTGACCATTTTTTTTTTATTATAAATCGGTTTTGTAAGTTTGAGTTAGATTTAAAATTTACCGATTTTTCATTTTGTATGTTTTGGATGTTATGTTTCATTCCACATGCTTAATCAAAGTGTTATGCAAATTTTCTTTTCAGGGCAAGGTTCCTCTGTTATCTGTGCAGGGATTGCATCATCTGCATATCTTTATTTTTGTCCTGGCCATTGTTCATGTGACATGTTGTGCTGTCACTGTTGTTTTTGGAGGCTTAAAAGTGAGTGCATAATTTGCTTCTTCTTCTTTTTTAACAAGATGTGCTTTTTGAAAGCTCTTTTCTACTGATAAATTAGTCTACGTAACAGATACGTCAGTGGAAGCACTGGGAAAACTCTATTGGAGATGAGAATAGTGGAACACCAGGTAAGTAGAGATATAGCTATGTTTGGATTAAACAAGATAAAATATTTTTACATTCAATAACAGTGTTGAATACTATTTTATAAAATCTAAAAGGGAGAATTTGTTACTTTCATTCAAAAGGTACTTTATAGTGCTCCCAGTTGAAATAACATGCACATAATTTGTTACTCTCACATGTTCAATTTATTTTTTCTAATCTATGATGTATTTTATAAGTATCAAACTCAATATGCCTTCCAACTCCAATTTCAATTGATGTGATCGTGAATTATTAAATTTTCATCACCATACATATACAAGAATTGAATTCTCAAATGAGAGTCAAACCTCACTTGTGCTTAAATGTTGTTGGAGATCCCATAAAGTTTAAATATAAGATTAAATTACACTATATTACACTATAAGAATATAAGAATAAGTGTAAACTTTATTTTAAAAATCGATTTTATATGATTGAGTTAGATTTAAAGTTCATTTCTTAATAAGATATCGTAATTATATAAAATCTATTTTAGTGAGGTTTGTTATTTAATGAATCTATTGTTCCACCTATTATAAGGCTGCTACCAAACCATCCACAAGATATCTAGTTTCAAGTTTGAGATGTATATATTTCAACATGAGAAAAGTATGTTAGAAATCTCATATTGTTTAGATATAAGACTAAATTATAATACGTAATTAGGTACAAATTTCATATTACAAAATAATTTTGTAGAATTGAATTAGATTTAAAATCTACTTGATTTGTGCTTTTATGTTAATCTTTAAGTTTACATCATTTTAATTTCTTTAGTTTTGAATCACAAACATGAAACTTCAAATGGAAATATGCAACACATTAGTTTAGATAAGCACAATATGCTAAGTATTGAACATCATGAAAGCTATCTAATCTTTTTTTTTTTCCTCTGCTGACTTCTTTATGTGCATAGATTTGGAAGCAACAGTGACTCATGTTCATGATCACGCTTTCATCCAGAATCGTTTTATTGGTTTTGGCAAAGATTCTGCTATTTTGGGATGGGTGGTAAGTTATTCACAAGTACTCTAGTCTAAAACTAATAAAATTTGTTAAGAATTCAAGTTTCAGTCTAAGATTTATATCGATTAAAAATGTAAAAATTAAATAAAATATAAGAAAAATTAAAATTTTGATGTAGAAGTGATGTTAATATTTAATATGAGTTTGTTGATGAATCTCCCTGTTTAATAATTTCATTTGAAGACAAAGTAACGTCACATTTCGATTAGAAGTTATATAGTTCAACCACAAGCATTCCATATTTATTTGGTTCATTTTCTCTCATCATCCTATTCAGCTTCTTTTACTAAAATATTTTCAAGGTTAACACATTTTTTCATTTTTCTTTCAGAGATCATTTTTCAAGCAATTTTATGGATCTGTGACAAAGTTAGATTATGTGACATTAAGGCTTGGTTTCATTATGGTAAGGTTCTAAATGTTCTGTCAACTAAGCTGGTATATTGCCATGATTGATACATAATAGTATATATTTTATATCTCTGTTTTAGACTCATTGCAGAGGAAATCCAAAGTTTAATTTTCATAAATACATGATTCGTGCCCTTGAACACGATTTTAAGAAAGTTGTTGGAATAAGGTATGTGCCTTCTGAAGAATAATTCTTTAATGATTGTTAACTTCATAACATTTTTAGTTCATGTATTTAAGCTTTTATCACATAACTTCATCAATAAGTAATTAATTGTTCAAAAAATTTCTCTGTTATTTGGCTGGCCAAGTTTTTTTATTCTTTGTAGTTACAATTGTTGTGCAGTTGGTATCTTTGGATCTTTGTGGTCATCTTCATGTTGCTTAATATCAATGGTAAGCTTTGGATTTTTGGTAATCTCATACCTCAATTTAACTTAAATGTATTGAAAAAAATTAGAGAAAAGAAACACTTAATTTAGTACTCAATATAAAGAAATCCATTTAATGTCAAGAACAATTTTGTTGAGTATGTGCTTAATTTCTAGTATGAACAATGAACATCGTTAACAACAATGTCATGTTTTGTTTTTTCTAGTTGTCGAAGAATATTAACTTGACTCCCAAATTGCTTTTCCAGATTGGCACACATATTTCTGGATTTCTTTCGTTCCTCTCTTTGTAAGTATAATGTTCATAGAAAAAAACCAAACAAATTTAGGGTTTGTAGGAAATTGTCAATAAAAGAAAAATCCTTCAAATTTCAGTTACTTATCTATATTTTTCGTAGAGGCGGAGAATGGATGAAATTGGATGTTCTTGCAGGATGATCATTTCTCCACATTTAGCAACACGAATTAATTGTTAAATTTCTATGATCTTATGTATAAAAAAAATATATTTTCTCTTAATTATAGACTAAGTTTGGTTAGATTTGAGACCATCTTTACACTATAAGAAAATTTCAAAATAATAATCAATTTTAATAACTAAAAATAATTAGTTAGTACAGTGACTAATTTAAAAATTATCAATTATTTTGGTAATTAAATAATTTCTATTATAAATAAAAATAATAATTTGTTTATTGATCATTAACATTAGTTATCAAGATTTTTGCTACCAAAGAAATTAATCTCTAAATTGATCACTAATTAGGAAATTGGTCTTTAAACATACTTTAAACATACTTAATGCGAAATTGAAATTCGTTCTTATCCGAAATTTTGATACAATTTAGTCCTAAAACTTAAAAAATTAATGGATATACTCTTTCTAACTCAATTGTGTTAAAATTTTTTGACTTGTCAAGTGACATTTTGAGTTGACGTTTGAGTAGTTTACATTCTTTGACATGTTCTAACTCAAATGTCAATATCAAAGATCGCTTAACACGTACAAAAAAAAGGCTAACACTTAAGAGTATTATATCCATTCATTTTTAATGTAGAGAGACCAAAATATATTAAAGTTTCGAACATCGATAAATTCCAATTTCACGTTAAAATAGGCACTAACAATATATTTAATCGTAATATAAAATTAAGAAAAATATGAATATATATATATATATATATATATATATATATATATATGATTTAATTAGATATTCATAGTAACTTGCTTCATAGTATTTAAAAATAATTACATTTATCCTTAAATAAAAATAATTTTAAGCATAAGTTTGACATTTTATAAAATTTAACACGCTTCACAACTAAAAAAAGAAATACATTTTTTTAGTATATTATAACAAATAGGACAATGATACTATGACTCCTAGTTTTTGACTTTCATCTTTTACTTTCTGACATGTTTTAGTGTGGGTTATATATATTAATGTACCATTATCTTTTCCTTTCCTTTGAAAGAATCAATAGCCTACACTAAGCCACGTCACAGAATAAAAGAAAGAAGTCAAAACATAATTTTCCTAACAAATATAACAATAATAAAAAATCTTTTAAATAAATTCGTGTGTTAAATCTAAAAAGTAATTCTTTTTCAATTACTTAATTCTTAGTTTAATTTATTTCTTTTAATAAAAGTTTGACTTGATTAGTTTAAACTTGATGTAAATTAGTTTATATATATCTTTTCATTACAAATTTTAATTAATATTTTAATTATAAAAGACTAATGTATGAAACCATCTATCACTTTTGGTTTCTAATCAACAATGTATGTCTACACACATTACTTGTTAATTTATGTTGTAATTATTTGTCTCCAACTTGTTTATAACTTGTTTAACTAATTTTTCTTGGTTTGCATTTTCAGCTTCTTCTGGCTGTGGGTACAAAGTTGGAGCATATAATAACTCAACTAGCTCATGAAGTAGCTGAGAAACATTCAGCCATTGAAGGTGAATTGGTTGTTCAACCAAGAGATGATCACTTTTGGTTTCATCGCCCCCACATTGTCATCTTCTTGATTCACTTCATTCTTTTCCAAAATGCTTTTGAGATTGCATTTTTCTTTTGGATATTGGTAAGCACACTTTTTTTCCTGTGCTTTTCCATTTTTGGTTTTCTCTTTTAGGTTTTGTGAATTAATATAGAAGGAGTAGTTGGAGAGAAGTATCTCATAATCTAAATGATTATATAATAACCTTATTGATTTGTGTTTTTCAGTTTACATATGGCTTTGACTCATGTATCATGGGAGAAGTCTGTTACATTATTCCAAGGCTTGTTATTGGGTAATTACCGAAATTTTTCTTTTTCAGTATACAATATATCTCTTATCTTTTGAACAAGATCATCAATGTATCAAATTAGGGTTTCTTTTTTGTCTTTTAAACTTGAGTAAAAAAGATTTACAAGAATTTAGATCCTATATTATATTTTTTTATTTTTTTTAAAATACAAAGATGTATATTGATTTTAATGTTTTAAAATATATTGAAAACTTTTTATATATCAAAATCAATATATTTTGAAGGTATAACATATGGACAATAAAAAAATAGCAAAGAATTTAAACTATTTGAATCTCATAAAACTTTCAATTACCCATTAGATATTTCTATGTTAAGGTTTTGTGTGTGATTATGTCACATACAAATTTTATATTTACCTTTATTTTTTCAACTAATTCAAATTCTAATGAGATCTAACCTATTTAATTTATATGAAGAAAGAGATAGAGCAAGATTTTCATGTGGGGAGATCTATTCCCTTTCGATCACCCATTATATTTTGGTTCATGAAATTTAAACCAACCAAAATTATTGTTGCTTAAATTGTTCATTAATTTCTTTATATTTTGACTTCATCATGAGCATTCTAATTAATTTTACTTCAATCTTTTTTCTCTTCTACCTTCTCCTTACATTTTTTTTTGGGTTTGTTCTTTGTAGGGTGTTTATTCAAGTACTATGTAGCTATAGTACCCTACCACTTTATGCAATTGTAACACAAGTGAGTTTTGAGTTTTCTTTCAAAATGCAAAACCAATTTCAAAGTGAGCTTTTAAAATCAATTTCTCTTTGCATTCACATTTTATAACACATGTTACATGCAATGTAGATGGGAACTAACTTTAAGAAGGCCATATTTGATGAACAAATGCAAGCACGTCTTGTTGGTTGGGTACAAAAGGCAAAGAAGAAAGGTTTAAAAGGTGATAATAATGGCCAATCTATTCAAGGAAGTGCTCAAGTGGGTGTTGAAATTCAAATGGAACCTGTCCCAGAAGAAAATGTTATTGTCCCTAGAGATGAAGGGCATGAATGAGTGTGACTGCCCTAAAAAAAAAATTTCAACCTTATTAATTATTTAGTTTTAGGTGTTGTAATTTTGCTCAATGTCAAATCAACAAAGAATAACCCCACAATGTTGTGGTGGAGAGCAAAGCCACTATATTATAAGGACAAATGGATTACTGTGCATTAGGAAAATGTTATCCATTAAGCAAAATTTTGTAATAGAGAAAGAAAATTTCAATTGTCAAAACTTGTTTGTGTGTATATATATCACAATTTTGTTGTTAGAAAATTGTCTACGAATTATCCATAAAACAAAATCTGTAGGTAATCAATGCATAGGTAATTATTTATGCATTTTTAGTATGTGGGAAATATATTTCATTGAGTAATACATACGAATATCCATCTGTTAGAGAATTTTCCACAATTACTAATGCCACGACTATGTGTGTGAAAATACATGTTTAAACATTTCGATTGATTGAAATATGATTTCAATATGTTAAAATCCTATAACATTAACGATAAATAAACTTGGCTTGGTTCAAATCAATTGACATTCAAATCAATGGATTGAAATCACTAAAGAAACAATTACAAGTGATTTCAATTCCTTAAAAGTTAAATAAATTGATTGAATTGGCTTTTGAAAATTATTTTCATTATGTTTTAACCAATTACATTTATTTTCAACCAATTGATTATACTAATTTAGCCTTTTATTCTTTAAGGTATTGTTTGGATTGGGGAGATGATTTGACGGAGAGTGAGTAGATGGATTTGAGGGGATGAAGAGAGGATTGAATGGTGTTTAGATTAAGAGGTTTGAAGGGATGGATGAGAGAATTTGAATGGAAAGTTTGTGAAATTGTGAGAGTTTATGAATCATGTGATAGGTGTGGTAGATTAAAAAAATGTTTTAATTGATAAATATATGTTTACCAATTTACCCCTATGATGAAATGTGATATAAATTGTAATGTAAGTAGTAAGAAAATGAAATTGAATTTGTTATTTATAATAAAAAATTAAATTGGAAAGGTTTTTGAATATCGAAGATAAATTTTTAGAAAAAAAAAAGTTTAGTTACACTAAGATTAAAACATTCTTCTTAGTTTGAAAGATATCGTTTGTCAAATAATCAAGATTCAAACATTGTTCTACTAATCTCTCTATTAAAGATCATTTGGTTTTCCTTAGTAAGTTCCATATAATTATAGTCTAAGTGATTTTGTTCTAGATTTTATTTTCATTTATTGTTCTGTAATTTTTCTTTATTAGGACAATCAAAATTGGCTTTTAAAAGGGGTTTACTAGCTTGTAAGAATCTTATAGAATTCAAGATCTAGTGTTTATTCATATAAAAAACTTGATATAGCTTATCAACTTGATATGGAGAATAGGACAATGTAACCTTTTTTTGGGAGGTAAGTTAGTGTACTATTTTACGTTTTTCTTTTTACTTTATAATTTTTTTACCGGTGGCGGATCTTAATTATCCTTCAAAAGTGAGTCATGGTTCCTCAAACTTTTAATTCTTTTTTCTAAAATATGTGTAGTATATATTATATTGATAGAAATTAAATTAGATAATTTTTTATTTCTTTCATAAAGTATAATATTTAATGTTAATAAATAATAAAACAAAATTAAATATAATAAAGTATAAAAAATTATTAAGATATTTTTTATGTTATCTTGTCTTTTAAGTTTCTCAGATATTATATGTCTTCTATTCTTAAAAATCTTCTTTTGTTTGTGAAAAAACAAAAAATAAAAGTTAGATATGAATTCATTCTTTTTGCTCCCACTTTTCATTTGTTCTCTTGAAAAAATAACTCTTGTCTCTTGATAGTAAATATTAGTATGATAGTTAATATTTTTTTAATCTCATGAGATTTTAATATATTTATTTATTTTTAAATATAGAAAGAAAAGTTACGTACTATATGTTCTTTGGTAACCATTTTTTAATTGTGACTTGATTATCATATATCTTTCTTTTAGTAATTACATCTCTTAATTTTTTACTAGATTTTGATAAATTATTTTTTATTTCTAAACTTTTAAAAAAGGTATGTTGATGAAAAATAAAATAGTATTTTTTTTAATTGATAAAAGGGAAGATACCCGTGAAACTAAAAATAAGACAAATTTACTTTTTCACATATTCTCAAGCATGATATAAAGGATCAAATTGCATGATAATAAGGATCTAATTGTTGGATTAAATGAACTCTTTCTTGAAATTCAAAGAATAACAAGGAGAGTTTTATGTTAATTCTTTAAAACTTATCTCATAAAAACATTCTCAAATATCAGAATATTCAATTAATGAAAGAGATGAGCTTAGCAAAGCTTATTTATAATAGATCCATATCAAATACTAAATTATATATAAAGAAAAACATATAAGGATATTTCAATATTAAATTACATATATTTTGTTATATTTTAATGACAATTATTTTATATATATATATATATATATATATATATATTTTATGTATATTATTTTTATACATTCAAAATCTTTAGTCAAGATTTGCAAGTATATCTACACTTATTCGTTGAATGTAAAGAAAATTGACTTATTATCTCAAAATCCTTGATAAAACATATTATTTAAGAAACTTTAGCCTGTACAAATATTCAAAAATAAATTATGATACGAAAAAATAAATTCATTTTACAATACTACATTCAATTATAAATATTGATATAATATAAATGTGTAGGTTATTATCATTATCATTTAAAATCATCCTTTGAATTAAAAACAAAGCAAAACGGAATCCAAAATCAACTCTATTGTCTATTTAGTTTAGTATTCAATTGGCGTTTAAAATTAAATTGGGTGGTTGATATAGTGGTTAGACACCCCCTCTTACTCATAAGTTGTTAAGCCGATTGATTCAAGTAGTATAAAATTTGTGTTTGTTTTTCACCTTATTGATAAATTTATCAAACTAATGACTTAGTCTTACCATTAATTCTCACACACTATCGATTAATGTTACCATCGGCTATAATTATAACTATTATATATATAAAGAGAGATAAATATATTTATATTTTCTTTTATCAAATTTAAAAAATACACAATAATTTCTAAAAATTTTAATATACCCTTACATATAAAAAATCATAAAACTAGTAGGGGAGAGAAAGATATGTTTAAAAAAAATTCAACTTTATATATATATATATATATATATATATATATATATATATATATATATATATATATATATATATATATATATTTATTTATTTGTTGGTTCTTAAGTGAATATTTATAAATACCTATATTGATTAATATGAAAAAAGAGAAAAGTAGAAAATATTGTAAAAATAAATATTTGATTTGAAAGTCTTCTCTACAACTTAATAAGTTGGTATATGGAGATCTAGATAATTTTATGTCATTGAAATATTTAAAATTTTATCTAAAAGAATTATTTGAGATGGTTTGCAACTTTTATAAAAAAAATATTATTAAAAGACTTGCAGTTTTTGCCTTAAATATTACACGGTTTGTAATTTTTGTCAAAAAATTATACATTGAGTAATAATACTTATTAGTATTTATGTACGTAAACCTTAAGGTATTAAATCACATTAAATATGTATGCTTTTATTTAAATTTTATAGTCTAATTTCTAGGTATGTTTTTGTTAGAAGTAATTACTCTTTCTTATATGTAATTTCCGATATATATATATATATATATATATATATATATATATATATATATATATATATA
>Ga0214543_1002655_pt1 | contig 35099 bp, 17 predicted proteins | sample CNSS2metaG_FD_160094 | JGI IMG/M metagenome (GOLD analysis project Ga0214543, IMG submission 160094) | Root nodule microbial communities from cowpea collected in UCLA plant growth center, Los Angeles, California, USA - CNSS2 | ecosystem: Host-associated > Plants > Roots > Nodule | place: USA... | reverse complement strand
TATATATATAAGGTAAAGTTTAGCGGGTACGGGTACGGATACTATGATACCCGTACCCGTCCCGTTAACATGCGGGTATCAAAAATACCCATACCCGCGGGTAGCGGGTATCCATTTTTAATATCCATTTCCTACCCGTTGCGGGTTTTATCCGCAAATATCCGCGGGTACGGATTTTTTCGACATCCCTAATTATGGACAGGACCATCTTAAGACTATGGAGTAGGTTTAGAACTACACTACAATTTTTGTATTTTTGTGTAATTTTTATTTTGGGTCTTATAATTAAAGTGACGTATATTTCTCTACTCATTAAGTTTCTTATCTGTGATCCCTTCAACGTTTTCTATTTTATCAGTTCTTCTACTAGAAATTGTCAAAACGATTCTATACATTGTTATTTTCCCATCGTCTTCCATTGGGTATTCCCTATTGAATTCAAGAACTAAAATGAACATTATCTTTCTTTTAATTGTCATTATTATAATAAATTCTTAAATGTAATACATGATTTCCTAGTATCGGAATTCAAATATTAAACGAGTTGTAATTATCTACAAAAGTTTATAATGTCATAATTTAATAAAAAATTGTTTTCCTTAATGATAAATTACAAAATATAACAATATAAAAAGAAAATTAATTAACATTTTCTTTCCTTCATCAGTTAACATAACAAAAAAAAAAATACATTTGACAATTATAGCAATATACTAAAACGTTAATATATTGAAAAAACAAAATATTCTAAATTTTTTAATATAGTAACACATTTTACTAAATTTATTATATTTTTCTAATATTTTTTTCCATTTCTTAATTTGAATGAAGATAGTGCACCACTTTAATTGAATGGATCTACGTGGTATTATAAAATATGTTGCTTATTAATTCCCTCTTTGAAAACCTATCTCCCATATCAACATACTTGTGTTATCCCATATCAATTGATCATCGCTCACACCATCTCTGTTAAGAACAAATTCAAATTTGGAAATGAATTACATACATAATAAGAAGCTAATATGCATGAATTTCCCATTAAGTTCAACCAAACCCAACATGTAGAATATAATAATTTTTGTTGACGCAAGTCCAATGTTCATTAGTACCTCCAACAATCATTTTCTACAAAATATTATAAGTGGTTACATTATTTTTCTGGTTGAACAAATTATTGTTGTTATATATGGTTAGCTATGCTAGGTTACTAGATATCTTAGATATCTTATTTTTATCTTGTATCTTCACTTTTTTTTATTCTTTATTTTCTATATTTGGTTTAACACGTGTTTCTTTTATTATAAATACAGTACTCTATGTGTATTTTCTACACAAGGAAGATTAATCTCAAACCTATTTTCACTATATTCAATTTGGTATCTAGAGCCTCAGGTTCTTTTGGAAAAAGTTATGTCGCCTCTGTCACTACACCTGCCGTTGCCGCTGTTGGAGTTGCCATCGCTATCACCATTGCTAGAGCATCAGTTTTGACCGCCAAAGCAAGCACAATGACGCCAATATCGCCCCCATATGAGCTTAGACGTGCTCCCACACACTGGTCAAAGTTCCCAACCGCTGTCTCTTTCACCCGTGTGTGGTAGCACGTGTGTCGTTCTTTATTGCACTAATCATCTTCATCGGAGTTGTCTCAACTTCCTCTTTCAGAACCTATGCTTGGTGCCTTCATTGGAGCACCTTCGATTTTAGGGTTTCTCTCTCTTCTCCATGGCGTCTTCTTCTACATTTTCTACATTTGAAATCTATTTTGCCTCCAATGTGTCTAATCCGTCACTTTTTACTACCCACGTCAATGTGCACTTGCCCATTGATAAGTTAGATGGCAAGAATTATGCAACTTGGGCATCTAATGTTAAGCTTTGGCTTGAGAGTCAGGGGTATCTTGATCATCTTACTCTTAAAGTGATTGATATTGCTCTTCATGATTTTTCCTGTTGGAAGAGAGTTGATGCTCACTTATGCATGATTCTCAAGAGTACCATCCAATCTTCTTTAAAACAAATGTTTCGTACCTATGACACATATTATGAAGTCTGGGAACATACCAAATTATTATACACCAATGATATTTCAATAAAGAGAAGTATTTCATCACCTTTATTAATGTTTTTTCGCGTTATGGACATATCTATCTATTGCATGAGAAATCTCAATCAATGAATGCCTTGGAAGTTTATATAAATAAAGTAGAAAAGCAATTAGACAAAAAGGTGAAAATCATAAGGTCAAATAGAGGTGGTGAGTATTATGGAAGATATGATGAAAGTGGACAACACCTTGGTCCGTTCGCTAAGTTCCTTAAGAAACATGGTATTTGTGCTCAATACACAATGACAGGCACACCACAACAAAATAGTGTATCAGAAAGGCGTAATAGAACCTTAATGGATATGGTTAGGAGTATGTTAAGTAATTCATGTTTACTTGTATCGCTTTGGATGTATGCTTTAAAGATTGTCATGTATTTGTTCAATAAGGTTCCTAGTAAAGTTGTTCAAAAGGACTCCTTTTGAGTTCTGGACAAGTAGGAAACCCAGTTTGAGACACTTGCAAGTTTGAGATTGTTAAGCAAAAGTAAGAAGATACAATCTGCAAGAAAAGAAACTGGATGAAAGAAAAATCAGTGGATATTTCATTGGTTATCCAGAAAGAATCAAAAGGGTATATGTTTTGTCGTCCTACTCATAGTACAAGAATCGTTGAAACTAGAAATGCTCGGTTCATTGAGAATGGTGAAACCAGTGGGAGTGAAGCTTCACAAAGTGTGGAGATTAAGGAAGTTAGAGTACAAGTTCTTGTAACTAGTATTTTTTCTTCAAGACTTATTTTCCCTATGTTGTAGAAACTTACAACAATTAAAAACAACAACAAATTAATGATCTTGACGTTAACAATGAGCCGGTAGTAGAACAACCATAAGAAGTAGTATTAAGAAGATCTCACAGAGATAGAAAATCTGCTACTTCGAATAACTATGTGTTTTATCTACAAGAGTCAGAAAATGACTTAAGTATTGATAATGATCCAGTTTCATTTTCAAAAGCCATTAATGGTGATAATTCTGATAAGTGGTTAGATGCCATGAAAGATGAGCTTAAATCAGTGGCACAGAATGACGTATGGGACCTTGTGAAATTTCCTGAAGGATGCAAGAGAGTTGGGTGTAAATGGGTCTTTAAGACTAAACGTGAATCTCAAGGTAATATTGAATGTTACAAGGCCCAACTTGTTGCCAAAGGTTTTACTCAGAAAGATGGTATTGATTATAAGGAAACATTTTCACCTGTTTCTAGGAAAGATTCTTTTAGAATTATCATGACAATAGTAGCTCATTATGATCTTGAGTTGCATCAAATGGATGTTAAAATTGCCTTTCTGAATAAGGATTTAGAAGAGGATGTTTATATGGGCCAACCTGTGGGGTTCACTAGAGAAGGAAAGGAACACATGGTGTGTAAACTTAAGAGATCAATATACGGACTTAAGCAAGCTTCTTGACAATGGTATCTTAAGTTCAATGATACTATTGTGTCCTTTGGATTTAAGGAAAACACTATTGATCGGTGTATATATCTGAAGGTCAATGGGAGCAAGTTTATATTTTTGATTTTGTATGTTGATGATATATTGCTTACGACTGATGATCTTGGTCTATTAAGTGAGACTAAGAGGTTTCTCTCTAATAACTTTGAAATGAAAGATATAGGTGAGGCATACTATGTGATAGGAATAGAAATATTTCCTGATAGATCACAAGGATTGTTAGGTTTGTCTCAAAACACATACATTAATAAAGTTTTAGAGAGATTCATAATAGATAAATGTTCAGCATCTCTCATTCCAATACAGAAAGGAGACAAGTTTAGTCTCATGCAATGTCCAAAGAATGATTTGGAATGGAAACAAATGGAAGATATCCCTTATGCATCTGTTGTTGGGAGTTTGATATATGCTCAAATAAGTACGAGGCCATATATTAGTCTTGCAGTTGGTATGCTTGGTAGACACCAGAGTAATCTGGGATTGGAGCATTGGAAAGATGCAAAGAAAGTTTTAAGATACCTACAAGGAACAAAGAATCACATGCTTACTTATAGAAAATATGATCATCTTGAGGTAATAGGTTATACAGATTCAAACTTTGTCGATGCTTTGAGGTCATTGTTCAGGCTAATTGGATGCGGAACTTTATTTCAGGACTTGGAGTAGTCAACAATATTGCCAAGCCGCTGAAAATTTATTGTTATAATTCCGCAACAGTCTTATCTTCTAAGAACGACAGGTATTCCAAACGTGCTAAGCTTATGAAATTGAAATACTTTGTCGTTGAAGAAGAAGTTCAGAAACATAGAGTGTCAATAGAACATATTAGCACAAATCTTATGATTGTTGACCCTTTGACAAAAGGGTTACCACCCAATTGTACGTTGGCCACGTAAAGAGTATGGACATTATGTCTACTAGTGAATGTCAAATGTTGAATGTTAAAGTTATTAATGTTTATGTGACACTTTGAGCTCTTTAATGTATAAGTTTCTGAAGGTTTTCTTCTTTATGTTTATGCATGCAAATTATGATGGAGAAAACATATTATGTTATGTTATTATTGAAAAAAAAATGACATTATGTTTGAACTCATTAAGGATTTCTCATGCTAAAGTCATATTAAGGAGAAATGGATGATACAGTAGTACATGGAAGGAATCATGTCGAGTGAATGATGTGTAACCACCATGACTCTTATTATTTTTTGTATCTTTGATTGTGAATAATTATTGAACCAATTCATGTAAGGTCCTTTAATGCACATTATATTTATGTATTAAATCACATAATGTTATGACATCATATGAGTCAAGTGAGAGAATGTTAGAATTAATTGACGAATTAATTCTATTATGTGACTCATTTGAAATATTATGATGGGCCCAATTGTGATTTAATAAAATATAAGGACCTATTGGTTATTATGGGAAGTCGTAATAAAATAAAATAAAGCTTAGCCCAACTTGATGGACGTTGGCTTATAAAAGGATATTAGGGTTCTGTCTCTGGTCATAAGGTTCTTTCATAATAAGCCATCAAGAAAGAGAGTGTGAGAAGAGTAACGAAGACAAAGAGATAGATTGGGAAAATGATAGTTTGAAAAACAGAGATTGAAGAACGCAATATTATTTTATCTCTCATGGATCAAGGTTAGTATCCTATTATGATTTATGAGCATGGATGTGTGATTATAACATGTGAGAATCATGAATCTTAAGATCCTATAGTAGTTTTCTATAATGAAGTATTATTGCATGGAAACTACAAAATATTTTACATATTAATCATTTAATCCTTTAAGAAATCGAATGATTGATCTTGCTGCTTATACTTTTGAGCAAATGCTATCGCACGACAAGAACATGGAATAGAACATTTACAAGCAAGGAGAGGGAGAAAATTATCAATTTCTTCCCAAATAATGCGTAAGGTGGTATAAAACTGGGTGACTAAAGATTTACCTTGGGTTAATTTATGAATTTCTTCTTGTAACTCAACAACCAAAAAAAAAATCACCTTGATGGAAATAGTGAGATCTTACCAGATAGCAGAAGCAGAGTCGATCGAAATGATGTATTGAAGGATTGATTCATGCACTAATCATTTAAGCCAAAAAAAGAACCATTGTGTTACACTTATCCCAAGGCTCATGAAGATAACAACCCAATTGCGGTTCAATCAAGCTACCAGCAACAACTTTTAACTTGTTCTTGGATTTTAGGGCAAGCTTCATAACATGTATTGGATATTTTGGAGGAAATTGAGTTGATGAACTCAAAATCTGTTGACACACTCATGGATCTCAATGCCAAACTCCTACCTAGTATGAGAAGTATACAAGATTAGTTGGAAATTAAACAATTTTACTAGAACTCGTTCTAATATTTCCTTCATATTAAGTATGGTAAGTTAATTTCTCAATTTCCCATTTGCAGATCATTGGAATGCAATCATTCGCATATTAAAATACATTAAAAGATCTTTAGGAAAATGTTTGCTCTATGGTCACAATAACTATACTAAAGTTGTCTAAAGTTGTCTATTATTCAAATGCTAGTTGAGCAATATCTCCTTTTAAATCCACTTGCAGATATTGTGCCTTTATTGATGATAAATTGATATCTTGGAAGAGCAAGAAACAAAAATGTTGTGACTAGATCTTAGAGCTTGGCCTCAACCACTTGTGAATTTGTGTGGCTTAAACAATTAGTTAAAGAATTGTAATTTGGAGATGTCACTCAAATACGTTTATCTGTAACAATCAAGTTGTTTTCATCTTAGGTCTAGTAATTTCTTTCATAAAAGGACTAAACATATTGAAATTGATTGTTATTTTATTTAAGAAAAAAAATTATATTTGGAAACATCAAGATCAAATTTGTTAACTAAAAAGAGATAAATTAAAAGACATTTTCACTAACATTTTACGAGAACCTAAAATTGATTATATTTGTAATAAACTACGTACATATGATTTATATGCACCAACTTTAAGAATTATTAAGATATAATTAAATATTGTTAGTTACATTATCATTTGTATTTGAACTTAGCCTATATTTTTTTTCTGTATGATTCTTCGTTATAAATACATGTGTATATTAAAAAAAAAATTAAACCAATGCTGAGTATTTAACTATTTCCACAATTGCCATTAAGAGTAAACCCAAACATTCAAATAACAAAATAAAAAGCTTGGATTATTCATAATATGAGCGATTATTGTGAACTTAGTGTAGGAACAAAGAAGACTTTTGTAAGTTAGCTCATGACTAAATGAGAATGATTTACACATAAACCTTTTTACTATTTAAAAATGCCATAATTTGTGAATGAAAGAAGGACTATTTATCCTTGTGACAAAGTTTTCCTCCATTTAATAATCTAAATGTAAATGAGAAACAACAATTAAAATGGAAACAGAAGTTCCCTACACTAAGACTTTGAGGGGTTCTTTTGTAGCTCCAATAACTTTGTGACGTCTAATATTCTATCAATAATTAACTTGTACCTAAACTCTTTTTAATATTCTCTTAATTTGTAAATTAACAGGCAAAAAAGCTTAAATTATTTCCAAAATAATTATATACATCTCAATATGCCCAGGCTAAAAAATTAAACAAACCATCTCAAGCAAAAATTTGGTAACAAACCTACGGGTAACAGACTTGTACTTTCAACATAAAAAAAAAACTCATTAGTTTGGCTCTATAAGAAAAATGTAGCTCAATATGCTTGAACGTGAAATTGTGCAGTCCCCTACGAAATAAAAATATACATATCGTCTATACGTGAAATTGTGCAGTATAACAGTATAACTCCAATATATTCACATTTCTCGCGTACAAAAGTATACAAATTATCTCCGATCATCAAATATTGCATCTTTTCTTCAAACTTTCGTGTGACTTTTATATCATCACCATATATACCATGATCATGCTCCCACTTTGTCAAACGTCACATACCAACAAATAATCAACAACCCTCACTTTTGTCAAACCTAACTCCTCTCTTTCACATCACATAGTATATTTCTCACGAGTAAGCGTAAAATATAATTTATTATCTTAATGAAAAAACTTTTCTAAATATTATTACAAATAAAATTGCATAAATAATAAAATGATTATCGTTAAACTTTTCGTCAATTTATCCTAAACATTAAGAAATAAAAAGGTTTAAATACCTTTTTGGTCTTCATTTTCGTAGTGTTTGTTGCGGATGGTCCTCATTTTGACAAAATGTTTAAAATGGTCCTCATTTTTACCGAATGTTTAAAATGATCATCATTTTTACCGAATGTTTAAAATGGTCCTCATTTTCGCAATTCATGTTTTACCGAATGTTTGTTTTATCTGGGCAATTATTCCTGTTATATCCAATATGACGCATATGCTATATTTTTTTTCTATGACCTCCTTTGCTGATTTATGTATTATCCTTTCTCAATTCCCACTCTTTCAACCTTCTTTTTTTTGGGTCTTTCTGGTAAGATCCTCTTATGTGATGGATGGACAAATAAACCCCAAAATAGAATTACAAAAACCCTAACCCACAAGCAAATACAACCCAGAAAACCCTAAACCCACTTACCTCGTTGATGATGATTAATTGAAAAAATTGAAATGAAGAGCGCAACTGCAATCGAATGATGAAATGACAAGTATTAGCTGCTTCTTTTGCAAATCCGAGCTCAAGAAATACGAAGATGAAGAAATTTTCCTAATTGTAAAATTTCCCCTAAATTTAAAAAAGTAATGTTAATTAGCCATACGTACAGTACACGTAACACACCCTAATACAAACCGTGTCACCTGTACAATGCTCCGTTAATGATTTAATCGGCGTTACAAAAAAGGACCAAATAAAACACGAATTGCGAAAATGAGAACCATTTTAAACATTCGATCAAAATGAGCACTATTTTAAATATTTTATCAACATGAGGATCATCCACAACAAACATTACAAAAATGAGAACAAAAAGATATTTAAGCCAAATAAAAATCATGGCAATCTTTTCTCGCTTGTTACTTAAGGCATGTCAATTAGTTCTTATTACATTATTTAATACAACTGTTACTTATGTCTTCTACTTCTTGTCTCAGTAATAATTACTTCTCATGTATGCGTTTTTATTTAAAATTAAATTTTATTAATAATGGAAGCGCGTTAGCGTAAATATGTGTTAATTGAACGTATACTTTCTGACTATAAAACATTAAATATTTTCTGTACCTGTCCTACCTAATTTATATTATTATTATTATTATTATTATTATTATTATTATTATTATTATTATTAATAAGTGAATGTTAATCGGTGTTTTAAAAAAATCTAAAGGTATAATTAATGATAATTGATCTCACATTGAGATTTTTTAAAATATAATGAATGAATATTGATTTCATTACATATATCTTGAAATAAAGTATAATTAACTACATTAATTAAAATAATATAAATTCTTACAACAGATTTTTTAAAGATATAAATATCCTTTTAAATTCATATGTATCTTGAATTCATATTTTATTTTATTTTTGTAAAATTTTTATATGTTTAACACTTTATTATTTGATAATTGCTATACTAGGTTTTTTTTTTCTTTCTCTATTAATTTAAATTTTTTTATGTTTAATTATTTTAATTTTTAGCAACATTAAAATAAAAAATGAATTGTTTAAAAGAAAGAGAAATGATACACCATCGTTAAAATTATTTTATTATTTAATTATTGTTAAATCTTTTGTGTGTGCATCAAAATAAATTATTAATTACACTTATACAACACTTGGACATTTTTGTCTTCTATATAAAATAAAACTACATTAATGATTATTGATGTTAGAGTTCATATAATGCCACAATTAACTATTAAATTTGGTAAAATTCAATATTTATTAATTTTCTTAACCAATACGTGATAAGTAGGACCCTTATTATTATTGTTGGTAGGCCAAAATGGTCCACTAAGCATAAGATTTAAGTGTGAGATTTGTATGAAATATTAACACACCTAAAATCAGATAAAGATGATATTTATGATAATATAAATAAAATCCAAATTATAATGAATCGAGTCCAGTTATTATATCTATTAATCTTTTAGTATATCTCGAGCTTATCTTATTTATTATTATATTAATCGGTCCAAGAAAGCTTATAAATAAAGGATGATATAGGTAGTATACTAATACAATACTTATACTTTACTCTCATACTCACAAAATATTCTTCACTTATTTAAGCGTTAGAGTCCTTGCAGGTGGACTTCCCCCATTGTGGTAGATTAAAGCTCACACTTGCTCTGGATTAGTTCACCTTAGATTAAGCTGACCCGTTTGACTAAGAACACTTTTCAAGTAAGCATGTATCTTTCTTTCTATCTTTTTATAATTATAGACTTAAAATGAGTTGAAACCTGATTATTTGACAAAAGAAAATGATTTGTTGACACTAAATGTAAGGCCCACTTTTATTCTGCCCTAATTTTAAAAGGGTTGCCCAAATCAATTGGGCCTAAGGCTGACCCATAGGGAGCCAAGGACCCTAATCTGCCCTAACCTCACTCATTTGTCTCTTTTTCAGAAAACAGTTCCCTTATTCCCTCCTAGAGCAGCTGCGAACTCTCTGCTAGGGTTTAACCCCTCAATCTTAATCAAGGTTACTCAAGCTCGATCTCATTTTCCACTCCATCTTCTAAGTTTGTTCCTTGAGTTGTGGTGCTCCGCTGTTGGTGTCGAGGCCTTATATTAGCTCATTCTAGGTAAGGGAAGCTTGAGCTTATAGATGTCTATAATTTTCGTATGCTTCTAGGTCTGAATCGTATGTGTGATGTATGCTCATGGTTGATTATATGATAGAAGTGAGAACTTGATTTCTTTTGGCGTGCGTACTGTGTTTTTGCGAAGTGTACAATGGTGGACACTGTCTTTCTCGCCCAAGCGAGCGTGTCTCGCCCAGGCGAGACTAACAAAGCTCGCCCAGGCTTTCACGTGCAAACTGTCGCCCAGGCGAGTGGAGTTTATTTTTGAGCGAGGGTGATCTCGCTTAGGCGAGAAAGGAATCGCCTGAGCGAGAGATCGCAGAAGTTGTTGTCCCACCCTTCGAGCCCTCGCCTGGGTGAGAAGGGGCTCGCCTGAGCGAGAGGATCTCCCTCGCCGGAGCGAGACCTTTGAGCCTGAGCGAGATTGGGGGCAAGTTTTGGTACTATCGTTGAGTGATTCACTGATGTGTTGCTTGCTTGTCTGATCTAAATGCTTTACTAGAAGGGTTGAGGGATGATGCCATAGTTACAGTATGAGGTTGAGATGGAAATAAGATGATGCTTTATTGTGTATGAATTGGGAACTCTGAGTTGTATGATTCGCTGTTTATATACATATGCATGTCAACATGATATTAGTATTTATGGGAACTCTCTGATTGGTTGGTGACACATATACAAAGTCTGAGAAGGACGTAATTCCATGACTCTTGTAGTGAGAGTTCATGGTGGTACTTCACCTAATGGACGTAATCCCATGGGCCTTCCTATTGGGAGTCCCTGGTGGTGCCTCATCTAATGGACTTAATTACAGGAACCACGGGATAAGGGTTCATGGTGGTGCCTCAACATAAGGACGTAATTCCATGGGGGGTATCTTGGTGGCGCCTCAAGGCCAAGACGTAATTCCACAGAGGTCTCGTGGTGGTGCCTCATGTAAGGATGTAATTCTGCAAAGGCCTCGTGGTGATGCCTCACTGCTAGGACGTAATTCCACAGTTTGGTAGTGGTGTCTCATCGTATGTATCTGGATAGTCAAGTCTAAAAGCCCTAAGTGATTTGGGTATATCATGTGTGGATAGTTGTTAATTATGTTTGGTTTTGAACTTACCTGCTGAGTGTTATAATATAAGGATCTGTTACACTAGCTTACCCTTTCTCTTGCTTGTATGTTGTGTGTGGCTTTCTCCATTGCGATGATCATCAATTTTATTGATGTGAGCAGATGTGAGAACCCTTGGCAGTGGTAATGATAGTAGAGATGCTGCAGCTTGATGGTTATGGACGGGTATTGAGCTCATTGTGGGGCCTGCGGCTGAAGGAGTTTATTTAGTTAGAATTTCTCTTGTTCTGGACAAAACCTTGTGCTGTTTTTGACTTATTGTATTGATGATAGGCAGTGTGTGCCTCTTTTCTTTGTTATGAATAGGTTTGGGGTACTGTGTACCTTCATATACCAATTTTTGTACTCTTTGGATATTTATATATGTGGTGTTTTATTAAATTGGAATCATCTATTTAAAATGAGATGTTACATTAATGGTATCAGAGCAGTTCGTCCTTAAGATGACCTGAGGTTGTGGGTTTGTCATGCCTCGTAGGCGTAAGTAGTCATGTCTAGTCGAGTTTGTCAGTGAAACTAAAAATTTGAAGAGCAGAAAACGCCTTGATAAAGTAATGAGGGTGCACACTCATGACTAGATTAAAGGTTGTTTTCCTTTCTTAATTCTATTTGTTTGGGGGAAAGAAAGGTGACAGACAAAAGGGTTGGTTGTCTGTAAGTGATATAGTATTGCCTTGGATGAAGTAGTTTGCCTTGTTGCGCCTTTGTGCTTTGTGGCTAGTGTCTACGGAGATAAGGGAAAGCAGATTGAATTTCAACTTGGTTTGCTCACCTTTACAAGTGTTTGATGGGGTTTTTGAGACAATGTCTTGCCTCAGAGATAGGAAGTTGATGTATGGTGTATATAATTGAGCAAGGAAAGCTAAGTTTTGGGTTAATAAACCGGAGAAGATGCTAGAGTTCACAGAATACTACAAGTTTTCTAAAAGAAGTTGAATTCAAAGATTTAGAATATTGAAAGGTAGCAGTGCATGCAAATGCCACATCGTTTGGGGAAAGTCAAATTGATTCTACATTTCGACAATGTTGAAGTTCAGAGTCATGGAAAATGCATACAGTGTTAGGAGAAGTGTCATTGAATATAGTCATATGGTCACATCTAATGCTTCTTGGAGTGGTGGAAGAGGGACAATTGGCAAACCTTAGGTTGCAGAAAGTGGAGGGATTGCTTAGCGACGAGAAAGGTGAGAAAGGAGGAGACCATGAAGTGCAAAAAGATGGCAAACCTCTAGTGAGAGGCTGAGATGGATAAGGGTTTACTGATCAGTTGGGAAAGATGATGTTCCTAAGTAAGGGAAAGAACAATTTATGGATAGGAAAGAAGTGGCATAAGAGATTCATACTAGGATTAATAGTCAACAGGTGATGATGGGTCTTTTCAAATTTATTAGTGGGATGCTTCCAAGGGGAAGTAGTTGCCATGAGTAGGACATCTAACCCTGGGTATAAAGTGGAAGGTTTCACGTACCAGAAAGAGGGGCACACCTTTAAAGGTTATTCTCGTACGGAAGGACAACCCAACTGATGTCATAACACAATGATGGGGAAAATGAAAAGAGAAGTTTTGAGTGGGTGACATGGTGTCTATGATGGTTGATGCTAAAGTGGTTAGCACGAATAAATCCCATATAAAGATGCACCTTACGAAGAGATGCTTGGACTAAGGGTCGGTTTTCTTGGGATCGTGTACTCCTTGATGTCGCCTGTATGATAAAGGAGTCATGGTTGTCTTTAAGAGGGGACTGAGATTGAGACGATGGTTTTTGCTACAATTGTGACCAAGTGGAGACCCACTCGGGTGTGTGGTGCCTTCGTGGTGATCAAAGTATTTAAATTCAAACCCAATTCGAATTATTCCATTTGCAAGGTTGGAACATAGTCTCAAGGGTGAATCAGTTGCTTTCTCAATCTCGCTCCGATGAGCTGGGACAACCAATGAGATGGTGTTCTTAGATTAAAAAGAGAAGAGCTAGTGGTTGCGTATGAAGTATGGATCAAGCTAAATAATGGGGGGCAGCGCTCCATGTGAATAATAGACGAAAGGGATCTAAATGGTAAAAGGATTATAGACGTGTTATGAAACAAGTACTAGAGTTTTGACCTTGGTGTGATGGAGTTCACTTCTGCGTTGGTGTCTAAGGAAGAACCTGTGACAATAGTTCCTAATGAAATGGTTACTACTGTGAATTTGAAGTAAATACGGAAGTGGAGGAGATGTTAGAGAAATAGTGGCTTATACTAATTATAATCACAAGGATGATTGCAAGTTTGGTGGACATTAGAGGAAAGGTAGTGGTGGAATAAATTGTTCAAGGGAAAGCGTTGGATAATAGAGGATTGGCTTTTCGGGCCTATGGTTGTAAAGAGTGGAAACATGATGAAGGTAAGGCAATCTCAAACATGTTAGTTGTACCGTCAAGGTCTAGCGGCAAGTTTTCAAGTGCGAACAAAGTCTTTAGAATGGGCAAGAAAGGGGATTGACAAAGGTTGTAGTGTCTAGTAGGAGATATGGTTTAGAAAGGGGTGGATACGATGTTGAGAAAATGGGACGTTAAGACTATAAAAAAAAAGGTGAGTCCAAAGAGTTTTGCAGGTTCCGTAGAGGTTTTGGAGGAAGGTTTCTCAGCGATGATTGTTTCCTTGTCATGGAAGACGTGGGAGGAACATCGTTTTGAGTGAACAAATGAGTGACTTGTGTGTGTGGTCAGAGTAGCGCAGTGAAATGATGGTAAGTGATACCTATGAAGGGTAAGAGGTGTGTGGAAAGAACTATCTTACTCATAACTTTGTGATTACTACGACACCCAGTTCTTCATAAACAGCGAAAGTGTCGTTCTTATGAGTATCAAGTAAGGATGTTCAATGATCATTTAGAATTGGAGTTATGAGTATCAAGAGGAGTAGGAGATGGTTTGAGTTATGATTTCAAATTAGGATGTCAACGTGGAAGTGAGAAAGTGGGCGTAAACGTTTGGCCAGAGAAGGAAATTCAAGATCCTCGAGTTGACGAGGTGAGAGTAAGAGTTGGTTAAGAAACATAAGTGTTTGGGTTGGAAAGAGAATGTGTGAGGAGATTTCATTAGCCTAGTCATCTGACTAGGACTAGTGAGTCTCTCGACAAGGTTGGGGAAGAAGTAATTCAGCAAAAATCTTAGTTTGGGAAGTATCTTAGAGTTGATAGGTATAAATCAAGCTAAAAATTATAAGCCAAGGAAAGACCTAGTTCTTAGGCTTTTGTCGAAGGATAGTTAAAGGTTAGCAGATCATAAATGAAGGGGAGATGCCGAAATAAATTGGGTGGTTGTAATAAAGAAAAGTTTAATTTGGAAATGAAATGACTTGGTTGTGGGCTTTGTTACCTTTGGTTGAAGTCAGTAAAGGAGGCAAGATGTTATGAGTGTCGTTACGCATAAAAGTGGTCAAGAGTGTTGATGGTAGGGCGGTAGGCCAAAGCTCCATGGTGATCAAGTCACTGAAGTGAGGCATAAAGGAGTGAACAAGGTGATGGGAAGTGATAACGAACATGCTTTAGTTTGAGATGTAAAGTCGTCTGAGACTTTGATACAACCTACAAGAGGTAATGGGGAGCATATGGGAAGTAAGTCAGTATGTCAGATACAAGTTAGTTGGACAAGTATTGAGGGAGCATTCAAGTTTTAAGGTTGCAAGTTCGAAGCCATTTCAAGTGTAGTGACTAAATCAATCAACATTTTTGAACACATGTTGCATGCAAAGTTTCTATGGCTACAGGCATTGGAGTCGTTATATCAGTCGTGTTTGAGTGGTGGTTCTCAAAGGAGATAAGGAGAACGTAGTTTCTTCCTACCTCATCGATGAATTTTTTAGGACGAAAATTTTTGTTGTTGGGGAGAATGTAAGGCCCACTTTTATTCTACCCTAATTTTAAAAGGGTTGCCCAAATCAATTGGGCCTAAGGCTGGCCCATAGGGAGCCAAGGACCCTAATCTGCCCTAACCTCACTTATTCGTCTCTTTTTCAAAAAACAGTTCCCTTATTCCCTCCTAGAGCAGCTACGAACTCTCTGCTAGGATTTAACCCCTCAATCTTAGTCAAGGTTACTCAAGCTCGATCTCATTTTCCACTGCATCTTCTAAGTTTGTTCCTTGAGCTGTGGTGCTCCGCTTTTGGTGTCAAGGCCTTATATTAGCTCATTCTAGGTAAGGGAAGTTGAGCTTATAGTTGTCTACAATTTTTGTACGCTTCTAGGTCTGAATCGTATGTGTGATGTATGCTCATGGTTGATTATATGATAGAAGTGAGAACTTGATTTCTTTTGGCGTGCGTACTGTGTTTCTGCGAAGTGTACAATGGTGGACACTGTCTTTCTCGCCCAAGCGAGCGTGTCTCGCCCAGGCGAGACTAACAGAGCTCGCCCAGGCTTTCACGTGCAAACTGTCGCCCAGGCGAGTGGAGTTTATTTTTGAGCGAGGGTGATCTCACTTAGGCGAGAAAGGACTCGCCTGAGCGAGAGATCGCATAAGTTGTTGTCCCACCCCTCGAGCCCTCGCCTAGGCGAGAAGGGGCTCGCTTGAGCAAGAGGATCTCCCTCGCCGGAGCGAGACCTTTTAGCCTGAGCGAGATTGGGGGCAGGTTTTGGTACTATCGTTGAGTGATTCACTGATGTGTTGCTTGTTTGTCTGATCTAAATGCTTTACTAGAAGGGTTGAGGGATGATGCCATAGTTACAGTATGAGGTTGAGATGGAAATAAGATGATGCTTTATTGTGTATGAATTGGGAACTGTGAGTTGTATGATTGGCTGTTTATATACATATGCATGTCAATATGATATTAGTATTTGTGGGAACTCTCTGATTGGTTGGTGACACATATACAAAGTCTGAGAAGGATGTAATTCCATGACTCTTGTAGTGAGAGTTCATGGTGGTGCCTCACCTAATGGACGTAATCCCATGGGCCTTCCTATTAGGAGTCCCTGGTGGTGCCTCATCTAATGGACTTAATTCCAGGAACCTCGGGGTGAGGGTTCATGGTGGTTCCTCAACATAAGGACGTAATTCCACGAGGGGTATCGTGGTGGCACCTCAAGGCCAAGACGTAATTCCATGGAGGTCTCGTGGTGGTACCTCATGTAAGGATGTAATTCCGCGAAGGCCTCGTGGTGATGCCTCACTGCTAGGACGTAATTCCACAGTTTGGTAGTGGTGTCTCATAGTATGTATCCGGATAGTCAAGTCTAAAAGCCCTAAGTGGTTTGGGTATATCATGTGTGGATAGTTGTTAATTATGTTTGGTTTTGAACTTACCTGCTGAGTGTTATAATATAAGGATCTGTTACACTAGCTTACCCTTTCGCTTGCTTGTATGTTGTGTGTGGCTTTCTCCATTGCGATGATCATCAATTTTATTGATGTGAGCAGATGTGAGAACCCTTGGCAGTGGTAATGATAGTAGAGATGCTGCAGCTTGATGGTTATGGACGGGTATTGAGCTCACTATGGGGCCCGCGGCTGAAGGAGTTTATTTAGTTAGAATTTCTCTTGGTCTGGACAAAACCTTATGCTGTTTTTGACTTATTGTATTGATGATAGGCAATGTGGTGCCTCTTTTCTTTGTTATGAATAGGTTTGGGGTACTGTGTACCTTCATATACCAATTTTTGTACTCTTTGGATATTTATATATGTGGCGTTTTATTAAATTGGAATTATCTATTTAAAATGGGATGTTACACTAAAAGAACCTGACAACTCACCTGTATAGAAAAATAGTTATTAAAAGAGTAAATTTTTGTATTAAAAAAAATTCATGAGTAAAATAATAAATGTCAAGTGATTGTAAAAAAAAATTAAGTGTCAAAAGTAACATGATCCTTTATTAAACTGTTGCAAACTACTTATTCAAATAAACTGAACCAAAAATAGATAAAAGTCCGGAAATAATTTAATGAATGAACTTTTTTTTAGAAATATAATTAAATAGAAATTAAATTTTACTTTTACGACTGTAAACATTATTACAATAGATAACTTTTAGATAAATGTTCTTAGATAGAAAGTATAGAAGTTTCAATTTATAGTTGTAAAGATGACAAAAACACGAACTATGGACTTCTTGAAGCATGTAATTCATTGTCCTGAAGGACTTATCCTGGTGTATTGCATAAGTCCTCCAAGATACATCAAGAACTTCTTGATTTTTTTGAGGATATCAAAACTAGCAAAGAACTCTAAAAAGAGTAAATAACTTAAACCCATGACGATTAAACAAGGAGAGAAAAAAGGAGAATGAGAGAGAAGAGAAGAAATGTGAGTTGTGTTGTGCGTTTCTCGAGGAAGCAAAAGGGTTATTTATAGAGAGATGAGGTGGCTTGTTTCGCATGCTACCAAGCTTAACCATTTCCCTTGGCTTGCAGGCGAGGTAACAAACCTCTAATGATCAACACGGATGAGGATCAAACCTACATCATGCGGAGCCACTCGAAAGTTGCAACGAAATTGCATGAGCTTTGATCAAAAGGCATTTAGGGGAGGCAACAAATATGTGTGCAAAAGCTTGAGAAAATCTCGTGTAGAAGATTTTTGTGATACTAATGTTTTATTATTTATAACAATCCTCCATATATCACAAAATCAAATGAAAGAATGAAGGAAGAAAATCTTGGGTCTCATATAAGATGTAATGCATCAAAGATGGTATAACAAGCTATATGAACTGATCTTAGACTGAAAAACTTAACACATAGTGTAGTTGGTATAGAAAATTATATGAACCAAAGACACTTGATGTGTGTTAGCAGTTTATCAACAACAATACACCTCCGCAATCCTTACTGTTATCGTTGTGTTGCGCTTACTAGGCCATGCTCGTCATTGGTATTCATGAGTGCTCTAGAAGTCATGTCAAGATCTCATACAATCGATCCCATATAGGTGATTTCATCAAGTGTATGCTACAAATCATACACCACCCATAAGGGATATGAAAATGATTAAAAAATTGGTTTCAACTAAAATTCTTAAACTATAGAGAATAATCACATAGTTTAACCTCTCAATATTGTAGTCTCTAGCACTTTAACACATACCATAAGAATGGACACAATTTATTTAAAATCAATTTAGTGCTATAAAACCTAACAAGTGACTTGTTTTTACCCATATGAACCTTATTCATGGGATCTCCAATTACAAAGGTTGGGTTACCATCACTTGTTTGTTTGCAAGTGGCTTAAGTCTCATTCCCCTTAATGTTTCTAAAATCATATTTTTTTTCCTAAGGGTTTAGTTAGAGGATCTACTAGATTTCGTTCTAACTTCATATAATCAATGGAAATAGTTGCACTCTTTAGCAATTGCTTCACCAAATTGTTTCTCAATTGTATATGTCTACTCTTTCCATTGTAATTCTTTTTTTAGTTACAATTATTTCCGACTGGCAATCACAATGTATTGACACAAAATGGGTTGGTTTCATTCCTAGTGGAATGTTTGCTAAGATATTTTTCAACCATTCACCTTCACTACTAGCCATTTTGAGAGCAACAAATTTAGATTCCATTGTTGATCTTGCAATAATTGTTTTCCTAGCTGATCTCCATGTAATCGCCCACCATCAAGTGTGAATACATTACTACTAGTGGATTTTGTCTCGTCTAAATCAGAGATCATGTTAGCATCATTGTGATATTATAGTACAGTGGAAAATCCACTATATTTAATGGTATTTTCCATTTAACCTTTTAGGTATCACATAATTTTTGCAAGTGCATCCAAAGTTCCTGATTAGGACATTGAGTGTACTAACTCAGTCTACCTACTGCATAAGCAATATCAGGTCTAGAAAAGCTCATAAAATGCAGTAAGCTCCCAATTATCTTGGCATACTGAGATTGAGAAATATATTTTCCTCTATTTTTCATTAATTTAGAGTTTGCATCATAAGGGGTACTCACTAGTTTGAATTCATAATGCCCAAACTTCCTAAGAAGTTTCTCAATGTATTGTTCTTGGGATAGTAATATAATATCTCCTTTTCTTATGATTCCAACACCTAAAATCAAATTGGCTTTACCCACGTCTTTCATTTCAAATTTAAAACCTAGAAACAATTTAGTAATAGAGACAATCTCATTGCAAGTACCAAAGATTAATATGTCATCCACATATAAGCATATAATGACACATTCACCATTTTCAAGTTTAGAGTACACATATTTATCAGCATCATTAGGTGAAAAAGCATCACAAAGCAACACATTATCAAGTTTTTCATGCCATTGTTTTGGTGCTTGCTTCAACCCATACAAAGATTTTAAAAGTTTGCACATTTTGTTCTCTTGACCAGGTATGACACACCCTTATGGTTGAGTCATATAAATTTCCTCCTCTAAATCATCATTCCAAAAAAGCAATTTTGACATCCATCTAGTGTATTTTGAATAGCTGCTAGAGCCAACAAAACTCGAATAGAGGAAATCCTAGTCATAAGGGCAAAGGTATCAAAGTAATCTATCTTGGGTAAAGCCTTTCGTTACTAATCTTGCCTTATACTTCTATATGGGTTCATCAAGATGATACTTTTTCTTAAAGATCCGCTTACAACCATATACTACCTCAAAAGGAGACATTTGAGAAGTAGAATAAACTAACCTATTATAACCAAACTCTACATGAGGTAACCACTCCTCCCAAATTTTAAAGTTTGTGTTTACAACACATCTAAGGAGTTGCAAAAGTGGTCTATTTACCACTTTTGTTTGTCCATCTGTTTGAGGATGATAAGTTGTAGAGAAGAGAAGATTTGTACCTAACTTACCCTATAAGGGATTCCAAAAATAGTTAAAAAATTTGACATCCCTATTTGATACAATGCTCCTTAGAATGCCATGTAATCTTATCACCTCTTTTAAAAATAAATTGGCCACATGATTAGCATCATCGTTCTTGTGGCAAGGAATGAAGTGGGCCATCTTTGAGAACTTTATAGTGATATTATTGGATCTATAGTTACTACACATCCTCCATGATCCATCTTGCTTAGGTACCAGAATTACTTGCATAGCACAAGGACTTATACTATCCCGAACTCATCATTTTTTCCATAAGTTGCTCTACTTGCTTTTGTATCTCTTTAGTTTCTTTTGGTTACTCCTATAAACAAGAGAAGAAGGCAACTAGTGGCTACCTGGGAGCGATTGAAGGGCACCATGAATGAGTTATTCAACAAATTGCATAGAATTACACAAGGAAGTCGAAGTGTTAAAGAATATGTCTGAGACATGGAGGTAACATTGAACAAAGTTAAACTAAAGGAAACACCTATGGCTACAATGACTAGATTCTTGAATGGTTTAAACAGAGAAAGAGAAGAGAAAAGGGAGAAAGAAAAGAGAAAGAAGAAAGAGAAAAAGAGAGAGAGAGAGAGAGAGAAGCAATAAAGATGGATGCCAAATGGGTATTCATAGAACAATTTCCTTATGTCATTAAGCATAAACAAGGCATGTCAAATATAGTAGCTGATGCATTATCTAGGAGACATACATTATTGTCACCAGTAGAAACAAAAAAAATGCTTAGTTTTGAATTGCTTAAAGAATTGTATGCATGATCATGATTTTTGTCAAATTTACAAGGATTGTGAAAATGCCATTTTTAAATATTTTTATAGACATAATGATTTTCTGTTTAAAGGAATTAAAATGTGTGTACCAAAAAGTCCAATGTGAGAATTATTTGTTAAAGAATCTCATGAAGGGGGATTAATGGGACATTTCAGAATTCAAAAGATATTAGATATATTACATGGACAATTCTTTTGGTCTCACATGAAACATGAAGTACTTTTTTTGTGATAGATGCATTACTTGTAAGTGTGCTAAATATAAATCTATACATCATGGAATATTTATGCCATTCGTTGTTCCTAACTCTCCTTGAACCGACATTTATATGAATTTTGTTCTAGGTTTACTTAGGTCCAAATGAGGAAAAGATTATGTTTTTGTTGTAGTTGACAGATTTTCCAAGATGACCCATTTCATTCCATGTCATAAAAGTGATGATGTCAACCATGTGGAAACAAACCAATATTATAGACAAAAGTTAATTAGGTAATGATATCTGGATTCTTGACACTGGTGCAACAGATCATGTTGCACAAAGTAAAGATCTTTTTGTTACCTTTTATAAAATAAAACCTATAAAAATAAAATTCCCTAATAATGATGATGTTACTGCCTATTTTGTTGGGACAATTCAATTTTCTAAGAAATTTATCCTCTTCAACATTTTATATGTTCCATAATTTTCTTTCAATTTGATTTCAGTTTAAACTTTAATCAAACACTTGAACTATAAACTGATATTTTACTCTAAGTGTTGTCATATACATAACACTACTACCTCTCGAATGATTGAGCAAGCTAATTTCACCAAGGGTCTATACTACCTAGATGACTTTCCTGTTGATAATAACAATGCTAAATTGTTCCAAATATGATGTAGACATTTGACATTATAGACTTGGGCAACTAACCCGTAAAGTGATTAAACGAATTTGTAAAACTTTTCCTTATATTCAATCTATATCTACTAATGTTTGTGGTATCTGTTATTTTTCTAAGTAGCACAAGCTTCCTTTTACTCAAAATGATAATATTTCTAATGTTTATTTTGACCTTGTTCACCTTTATATTTGGCCATAGATATTTTTTTATTGTGGTTGATGATCACTCTAGGCATACATGACTTTTTCTTGAACATACTAAATCTAAAAACAGAAACCTTGTGCAGAACTTTATTATCCATATTAAAAATCAATTTGGAAAGATTATCAAATGCTTTAGAACTGATAATAAGACTAAATTTAATTATGTTGATATGTATAATGCCTATGGGATAAATCATCAAAAGGCGTTGCGTGGAAACTTCATAGCAGAATTCTATTGTGGAGCGAAATCATCAACACATTCTTAATGTGACAAGAAGTTTATTGTTTCAATCTAGTTTACCTAAAGCTTATTGGTGTTATGTTGTTACTTATGTTGTTCGTCTCATAAACACAATGCCTACTGCTATTTTGTGCAATAAATGTCCTTATGAAATAATGTATCAGAAACCTCTCACATATCTTAATATGAAAATTTTTGGAACTCTTTGATTTGCTAGCACTCTTGGAAACAATATAACTGATAATTGCCATTATCATATTTTATTTTATTTTTTATTTTTTATCGTTATTTTATTATTATCTTTTTAGATATTTTAGGTATTATTTAATAAAATTGGAAAAAATAAGTATTTGGTTTATGTATTTAATATTTTACAAATAAATGGAAATATTAAAGAAATTAAGAAGAATATCAACATAATTTGATTATCAAAGTTATCAGCAAGAGGAAATATTGATAAAGTTGATTACTCCAATACAAAATCAAGTATAAAGTTGTAGGCCTAGTCAAATTAAAAATAAAAGTATAAATAAGGGGCTTGACAGGGGTGAAAAACAACAACCCTTTTGAGGGAGAGGGAAAAATAATTCTTTTAGGGAGAAGGACACTTGATCTATAAGGAGATAAGGTAGAGACGCATTATGAAGGCTTTGGGCATTCATCTTTATTCTTATTCTAGTATTTAGAATGTCAAAGAGTAGCCAACTCCCTTATTCATGGGTGTAATCTATTCTTAACTCTTTGTGAGTTCCACTATTCAATATAATTTTTTTCCATCACTCTTGTATTCTATTCTTGTTTTAACTGCATATTCTAGATTGATTGCATATGTTGGAGTACCTAGTGATTGAAAGATAGTTTGGGAAACCTGATTAGGATAAAACAACTAATAGATTTCCCATGTTAGACATAAACATGGAACATTTGTTAGCACAAGTGACCTTAGTGCATGGATTTGATGAAGCTAGTGCATGTGATCATTTGAGATTGATGAAGACTTATTGAAGAATTGAAGTGATTGGTAGTTGATCAAGCTTGGGGTTTATTGAATCTTAAATTGACATGAAGATCACAAAGATTGAAGATTGGACTCAATTTATAGACTTTATGACAATGTAGATGTCCTTTTTCTTTTGTCTGACTTTTCAATTTGTTAAAAATAATTTTAATAGGTTAAAATGCTTACTGCATATAGTTCTGGTATGAATGTATTCAATCAGTTGAATTGCTATGTAATCGACTGATTTCACTTAAGTCAAGTGAATTAATAGATTATACGGATAAATCAACTTGTTGAATTCACTTATATGCAGATTATATAAGCTAGTTTTTCCAGAGAATGGGAGGAGTTATGTGACTTTTTTAGTGCGAAAATAGTGAAACTAATTTGGAAAACTCTCTCTGGATTACATAGTATGCAACTCATTATTGAACATCTTTAGAAATTTTTGCTTAGTTTTGAAGCATTAAAGGACATGTTTTGTTTGGCTAAGGAAAGCCACCACCAAGGTTTGGTATTTCCTTTGCTTTTGGGTGTTTCCTTGTGTGATTTCAGGTTTACAAGTCAGATCTTGTTGTGTTGGGTTTGAGATTCTTGTAGGATTAAAAAACCTTGGTGTTTTTGTTTGATTCAAAAGTGTAACCTTTGTATGCTAGTCTAATTCTTTTAAAATAGTACACTGTCAAGCTTAGGTTGTCTTGACAAACTGGATGTAGCTCATATTCGAGTGAACCAGTATAAAAACATTTGTGTGATTCTTTTTCCCTTGCCTTGTTCTTCGTTTAAACTTCAAGAAAATTGGTCTAATCAATATTTTTAAGGTTTTCATGTGATTTGATGTAATCTGGTGGTGCAACTAAGTTTGATATATCAATTGGAATCAATCTTGTTTGGTAATGCATGTTGTTTGAGTAATTTTTGTGATTTGCATTTTTCTGTAGAATTTCCCAGTATATCAGTCTATTGATTTTATATTTTAATCTGTTGAATCATATTGGTCTGTTAGAGTGTTTACTGTTTAATCAAATAAACTTGTTTTTTTCTTTCAATCGACTAAAATGTGTGGTCCTGCAACAATTAATTTATGTTTTGTTGATCAATTTAATTCAATTTAAAAGAGTTTTTACAACTTTTAATTAAACATAAATTTGAGTACATAGTCAATTCAACCCCTCCCTTCTTGTCTAAGAAAGTCATTTTAAACCTACAACATTTAGTCATTCGTAACATCAAAATCTTGATCATTAATGCAAACTTAAAATAAAAATCGCTAGACATTACGACTTGATACAAAAAGCGTGAATGCTAGGGAAGGAATTAGAAGTATATTGTTTGGTGTTTTTACTTTAAATTGAATCATGAAACCTAATCCCAATGAACTTTATCATATGTTGTTGCATACCTTATATGTTTGATAAAAATACAAAAAGACTTTTGTTTTTATTTTTGTGAAATTTTTTGTCTATTAAGTTCTAAATTGCAAGAGTTTTCAAGTGTTACATAAGTCTCTTGGAAAATAATAATTGGACTTTCCACTATATTACTTGTATGATTTGGTACACTTGTCAATCCCTTAACAAGAATCAAATTGTATCCTAAAGCTAGAAATTGTGTTTTCTTGGGTTTTAAAGCTGGTGTTAAAGGATATGTTCTTCTTAACATTACTAGTAGATAAATTTTTGGATCTACGAATGTGATATTTTATGAAAACTTTTTCCCTTACAAAACCTTCAATTAGTGCACTAAACCTAATGATGATAACAATGAAGATCTTTATTTTTTGCTAGAAGACATAACTTGTTATAACAAGGATGACAAATTTATGTACGAGACATCTCTCCCTATCAAAGGAACCACTAATGGTGCATAGACTAAATTTGCCCCTGACACCATCAATGTTGAGACTACCAGTAGCATAAACACTAAACAACTACACACCGATGATAAAGATTCAATTGACACAATGTTCAGAGAGACAAAGTTTACCTCCTTTTTACCTCAAGGATTATCTCCATCAAGTGAATAGTTCCATAAATTCTAAAAAGTTTAGTCACAACAAGTCTATTCAGAAAACCAATTATCCTATTGGTTTTGTTATTTCCTATAATTCTCTTTCTAAAGAGCATCTTAATTACACTCTTGCTACAACTGCTTGTCATGAACCTCAGACCTAAACAAAAGGTTTTGAAGAAACAAAATGGGTTGATGTTATTAATAAGGAAATAAAGGTTCATGAAGATAATAAAACTTGGTTTTTTACTAATCTTCTTACGAGAAAGAAACCCATAGGATTTATCAATTTTTAAGATTAAATACAATTCTGATGGGACAATAGAAAGACAGAAGGCTAGACACTTTTTCTCTTGCTAAGCTTACAATAGTGAGACTTCTGTTAACTATTCCAATCACTAAGAATTGATGCTTACACCAATTGGATGTTGACAACACCTTTTTTCATGGGAACCTTGATGAAGAAGTATACATGACTCCCCCACCAAGGCTTTAAATTCCCAAACCAGGACAAGTACATATAGATTAACCAAATCCCTCTATGTTAAACTATCCTCCTTTTCTTATTTCTATTGGCTTTACACAATCCAAATTAGATTATTCTTTATTTACAAAAGCATGTTCAAATAGTTTCACAACTCTTGTTGTCTATGTATATGATGTGATTCTTGTAGGTGACTCCATGATTGAATTTGGCAGAATAAAGATTTCATTACATAATGCTTTCAGAATTAAGGGCTTAGGGCTACTAAATAACTTTTTAGGTTTTGAGGTTGCTAGATCCAATAAAGGGATTCACTTATGCCAATGTAAGTATGCCCTGGATATTTTATCTGAAACCGGAATGCTAGATTGCAAGCCTTGCCAAACTCCTCTTTTGAAATACACTGAAGTCCTTTTTGAGAAAGTTGATCTCATCAACGATCCTGATTCTTACAAACGCCTAATAGAGAAGTTGCTCTATTTGACTAATTTTGGACTTGATATTAGCTATTTTGTGCTCTTACTAAGTCAATTTGTCTAGGCACCTACCATTTTTCACCTAAGATACTTCAAAACAAATTCAGTAGTGGTCTCTTCTTTGTTGCTACCAATGACATTCAAGTCAAGGCATTCAGCGACTCTAATTGTGTTGTATGTCCCACCAAGACGTAGTTTTACTAGGTATTGTGTTTTCTTAAGGACATCTTTGATTTCCTAGAAATCAAAGAAACAAAGCATTGTTTCTAGATATTCTTCGAAGTTGAGTATTGAGCCTTAACTAGCACCACTTGTGAACTATATGGCTCAGTTACCTCTTACACCACCTACATGTTCAACCTACTGATCAAGTTGTTCTCTATTATGATAGCCAATCTAATAAGCATATTGCCCACAATCCCACTTTCTATGAACAAACAAAACACAAACTTGGACTGGCATGTGGTTTTAAAAAAACTTCAAAGTAACCTCTTCCATTTATTGTTGATTCGCTCCTCCGAAAAACCCACCTACATCTTCACTAAAGTTCTCAATTGCACGTCCTTTTCCCTAGCTCAAAATGATGAGTAAACATCATCTGACTTGAGGGGAGAGAATTGGAACCCTATTATTAGGATTTTTTGTTACAATTAGTTTTCCCCTTGTATAACAAAGCCTATTTAAGATATAACTCTCTCATTGTAGTAGGTTTTTACAACATAGTGAAATAATATTGAAAGATATAGTTTTACCTCTTCTCTTCTCTTGTCCTTCTCTTCCTTTCCTTCTCATGAGTTTTTCCCTTGCATCTTCCAAGTAACTCTCCTCAACTACAAAGAGAGTTTCCTTCTCCCATATTGTACTTGAAAGAAAGATGAAGATGTTAGGGCTTCAATATGTGATAAAGATATTATATATGTTCTGCTATTATTTATATTTATAGAGATATCATATATTTGATTCTCTTTTATTATTATCAAATATTCTGTTTTATTAGGTTTTACTTTTCTCTTTATATGATGAGACATTGTACTCTATATATTGAATAAAGTTACAATAAATCAGTAAACAAGCTCTCACTAGGATGTTTTTATCAAATACCTCTTGTTAATATTTTTTCTTCTCATGACTTATACGTATCCAATAATATGCTATGCTCTAATTATCACATTAGACGATACAAAAGTATATATTCATAGCTTATTTTTAGGTTTATCATTACTAATTAAATATTATGTGGGAAAGAATGGAAATAATATCAATTTGCATAGGAAGCATGCTTCCATGAAGAATGGTATTTTATTTCAACAAAAAAGAAAAAGAAAAGAGAAATGATATTTGTAATCCAGGAAGTAAATGCGGAGAAGATGTACTGCGTGATAATATATAATGTGCAGTACAATACATTAGAATATGTATAAACACAACTAAACTCTTATAAATGTATAAGAATTTCTCATATTAGAAGCTTAGGAAACACCAAACGTTCCTTTTATTTTAAATTGTATATCTTGTTTTGGATTTTGAATTTTAATATCGTAATCTGAATAACATGGGGGCAATATACTTTGGTGCAATGTGTAGTCTTCACATATCTCCAAGAAAAGGTCCACCACATTATTACAACTTAGTGCATATTAATTTAAAATATTGGATGAAAACATATTTTTTATAAATTTGTTTAATATTACTTGTCACATTATTTGCTTTGCTACATATTAGTTTATCTTTTTTTAAGTTGCTGATAAAAAGTTGAAAGACCTCAAGTTTAAAGTTAGCGTTTTAGATTTGAAATTGAAATAGTTGTTAGAATTGTTATCAAACACTTATTCACAGTTCATATATAATAAGTCAAAATAATGAGTTCAACTATAAAAACTATAAAAACTAAATGTAGAAGGAAATTCATAAATTTATAAATTTTAGTGTTCCGAACTTTGTAAATCATCTACTAATGTTGTCATCTGAATCATCTAACAGTTATATTACTTCACATTTATAAACATTATTTGATGGAGTTAGAGTTTTTATTGCACTCTTACTCAAATTTCATATTACAAATCAAATGAGTTCATTTAGAAGTAAAAAAGTTAAATGAAAATATAGAGACTGGTGGATCTAACATGATTTCACTGATACAAAAAGAAACTCTTTGTGTTATATATATTTTTAGGACTAATTACATTATGTAACAATTTGACATAGATGTAAGAAAAGTAAATTTACATCACACTAAATTACAACACGTAAGTGGATATTAAACAAAGATTAATTATAAAGAATTATTTATTATCCAACGTAAATTTATATTAAACAACATTATTGTCTTTTTCTAAAAGTCAACTGGTTTTGGTTTAATACCAAAACCTGAAATGCACACAAAAAACAGTCCGTATAAATATACAATACAACCCAAACACTTAGTGTTAAAATTTCAATAAAAAAAAAGTCTAATTGGACTAAAAAAATGAGTTGAAGAAGAAAATAAACCTAATTATATTATCTATGTTGAAGAAATATTATCCATTGTTTATATGTTACATGTTATCCTACAAAATTGAAGATTGATCATTGAAAACTTCAAACATTTAACTCGAGTTAATAAACAATAATACACATTTTTGAAAATGTTGAAATGTGTTACCTAGAAATAAATAATAATGATGACTCTTATCAATATATGATGTAGTATTCATATTAAAAAAATAAAAAACATATATGCTTCTCAATTAGACTAAAATAAAAAGCAAATGACAAGCTTGTTTCCATTAACGTTATACTATTGTTTTACACTCTTGGGTTATTTAATAGTGATTTTAAGGAAAAGTTTAGGTTCAGTTTATTTTTAAGCCGTTTTAAAAGTTCGACTTCAGTTATGAAAAGTTACAATTCAGATTGGTCAAAACATGACTTGTGATGGAGGGATATGTGTTGGGACATAGATGGGAGAATGGTTGAGTATGGGTTCTCTTCTACTGTGACGAAAATGGTCAACTTTAGAACCGAGGTAAATTTTGTTTATGATGTTTTTGTGTTAAAAATAGAGTTATGAAAGACTGAAAAAAAAATATTTGTCTTTGACATGATTTTGACATAATTCCAACACAATATTAATAATTACAAATTTAATGATTTTCTAAAAAATCATAAATTTTTAAATTTATTACATAAGTTTCTATTAGATGATTAAAATAAGGAATAAATTTTATGTGATTACTACATTTTGCTTTTTGGATATTAGATACATAAATTAAATTTATTTCTATGTTAGTCGACAATGTATTAGTTGATAATTTTAAATTAATATGTATATTAATGTTGTGTCTCGTATTCTATACTTTTTTAATTTAGTTGTATCTATATGTTTGTGTCATATTTGTATCACTATCATTGTCCGTATTCGGGTAACATAAACCTTAAAAGCAGGGACCTTAGACTATTGATAGGGGGCCATGGTCCTCCGAAATTTTTTTCTTTTATATATATATATATATATATATATATATATATATATATATATATAAATGTATTTTATACATTTAATATCTCTACAAACTTTATTTATTTATCTTATGTTTAAGTATGTTTTTAGTATCTGAGCTTTGACACAAAACTAGAATTTGTCTATGTCCAAAACTTACACTTTTATCTTTAAATTTTAAAAATGAATGGATATAGTTCTTTTAATCCAATTACGTTAAATTTTTTTAAAGTGACAAACACATTTCATGTTATCTTTTAAATTGTATACACTGTCTTTCAAGTTCCTGCTTTGATATCTACCGAGAACATTAAAAGAAATTAACGTAATTGAGTTAAAAGACTATATTCATTCATTTGTAAAATTTGCAGATTAAAATGTATCCAAGTTTCGAATAGTGATAAATTCTAATTTGGCGTTAAAGTTTAGAAACTAAAAACATATGTAATCCTTTATCTTGACACCCCCTAAATGTTGTCTGAAAATCCACTGTTGCTTAAGTGACCTAAATATTCTTGTGGGAAGAACAAGCCTCCAATGAACTTGCTAAGTTAATGATAAGATACTACCCCTTTTACAAATGATGAACATTCTTGTGTTAATACTTTTTTGTGATGTTATGATTTTTAGCACCCATATCAAGAATATGTACAAGGATAATGATATTTTGATCCACTTTTAATCCACCACTCCAATCACCCTTAAATTATCACATCACACCACTAAACAAATAAAAATAGATAATTAAAGAGTGATTGAAGTTGTGAGTTAAAAGTTGTTAGGATCAAGCGCTTACCCCTAGGTCAAAAGTTATAGCCATTATTCAGGGCGCAACTATTTATACTTAAAAGCACTATGATTTGATTGTGACCCGATCCACTTAGTCCTTGTCACGGGACAATTAATGCCACCTGCAACAAAAATGAATAAAAAAAGTGGATCAAAATATCATTATGTTATGTACAATACTTAAAAGAATGCTTTGGTTGTGCTATTTCACCATGATTTTGAGAATAAATAAAAAGAAGTGTACTTTGTGACAATCCTGTATGGAGTATCTTGAACACATTATCTCTTAGCATCAAGGCGCATGACCAGTGATACAAAATTGGGAAGCAATGTGGTTAGGATATACAGCAAAAAAATATATAAAAGATTTGAGAGGATTTCTGGATTTAGTTAACACATAAATTCAACATGTCACACTTTTCATATCTTGAATAATATCACCATTTCATTATCTATATAAGATTAATAGAATAGTAACAAACGGTTTTTGGAGAAGAATAAGGAAAACGGGATACAATTAATTAGTTACAAATAGTTAAGAGTTACCATATCATTAAAGTTAGTGAAAGAAGAAGAGATATTCTATAAATATATTTTGGAACCCAGGAAAAGTAGAGGGAATATATATGTTGTAACTCAAAGAGCCAAAATTATTATTTCTGGAACACTATACATTGAAGAAAATATATACTTTATTTCTTTACCTTATCTATGCAAACTTCTATTTTCTATAACTTCACTTTCTTTAAGTTTTCTGATGATAAGTTAATCTGCTTTGTCTCGTTTTCCTACAATGTATCTAAATAGATTTGGAACCTCAATAAATCTCAGATATTCATAGTTTATTTTTTTTTCATTAAATTAGGTGTGTAAAAATGCATTAGTGTTTAGAGAAGAAACAAGACCATATGAGCTATATCATTTGCAGCAACCTAAAATTTGGTGCCTGATCTGTCTTTTTACGGTGTAGTAGGTCTCTTGCCTGATCTGTCTCAATTTTTTTTCCCCAGGTTTATAAAACCAGAAAACATATTAGATAGATCAAGAATATCTTACGAAGTCATATAATCTTTTCTTTTTTTAAGTTCTCTGGCATAATATAAATCATGTTTATAACAAAGATTATGACCAAAAGTTTCGTGAGAGACGTACGTAAATCGTGGGGATCTTGACCAAATATTTTAGAAGGGTCAAAATAATATAATTCTTTGATTAGTAGATTAGATCATTAATACAGTGTTTTGAAAATGACTTCTCTAATTGAACAATTGAATCATTAGTATAATGCTTCAAAATATATGAAGAAGTATTATCTTATTTTCATCTTCACCAACAGCTTCCTCTTATCACTTTGTAAGATGAATCGATTATTTTATTTTTTATCAATATATTTATTCTTTTAAAAATAATATTAAAAAATAAAAAAATAATTTATCATAATCCAATAAAAAATTGAGAGATGTAATTATTAGAAGAAAATACATTATAGTCAAATCAGAATTAAAAATCGATTATAAAAAAATACATAATACACAAAGACTAGTGAGATAAAAACAAATGTTAATAACTATTAAACTAATATTTAATTATTTATTATCAAGTGAGACAAGAGAGAGTTACATTTTTTTCTTCAAGAAAAGAAGATAACAAATGACAAATGAGAACAAAAATAATAAGTTTGTGTTTAACGTCTTTTTTTACTTACTTCAACAACAAAAAGAAAAAGAAACATATAAGAGTGAGAGATGGGTATAAGTAAAAGACTAAAAAGACAAAGAGAAAGAAAATAAAAAATATCTCAATAAATATTTGGTTTAATTGCTATTTTGGTTCTTGTTACCAAACATGTCAAGTTAGTCTTCAAGTCTTTTTAATCTCGATTTTTTAGTCCTAATTTAACATTTTTTTATGAAACTTGAGAAAAAAAAAAGTAATTAAACCTAAATATTTTTATTCTTTATTATATTTACTTTTATGTTTTATTATTTATTAACTTTAAATGTTGTGTTTTAGAAAAGAAATAAAAAATACACACAATTTAATTTCTTTTAATTTCTAAAATATACTATCAATAATTTTATAAATTTTAAAATTTTCAAAAATATATATAACTAAAAAAAAATCAAAGATATTGGGGACCATGGCCCCTCTCCGCCCCATATAAAATTCGCCACTGAATGTAAACTATATAGGAATGTGAATATAATTTTTTTTTCTATTTTTTGCAACTTGTTTGTCTTAAAATCTTTCGGTTGGGAAGTTCAAGCACGGGCCTAAGTTCGGCATTGAATACAAATAAAACTCTCAAAACATTATATAGGGAAGATTCATATCTTATTGGTATTGGGTCTCCTTTACAAAATCGATTTGTACTCACTTACATATACTATAAATTAGCCTTAGTCAATGTGAGACTTCCACCACATATTTCTCATGTTGAGGCATATACATGCAATGCGAGAGACTAGACATTAATGGGTGGTCTGAAAGCAAGTGGAACAATAGATCCAATAAATAATAAAACTCAATAGTATATATTTTAATACTATGTTATGAAGTGGACTTTAAGTCTTCTTAACCTTACAAATCGACTTGTAAAGTAAAGTTTGCACTCACTACCATAAATTAACCTTAGTCAATGTGAGACTTCTTCCACCACACTCTCCTCACGTCGAGACATATACATGTTACGCGTGGCATTAAACATTAATAATGAGTGGTTGATAGTGATAGTGACTCGATAATAGGTAGAACAATAGACCTAACAAATAATAAAACTCAAAAGGGTAGGCTTTAATATCATGTTAAGAAGTGGACTTTAAGCCTAACTTAACCTTACAAAATCGACTTATAAGGTAAGGTTTGCATCCACTTATGTATTATAAATTAGCTTTATGTGGGACTTCCAATACACCCCTTCAAACCGAGACATAAATCTTGTGTGTGAGACTAGAGATTAATTAGTGGTCCAATAGCGACCCGGTAACGAATGAAAAAATAGACACAACAAATAATAAAATTCAATAGGATAGACTTTAATACCATGTTAAGAAGTAGACTTTAAGCTTAACTCTATTTTTTTTTAAGATAAGACTTCAAATAAAAGGTACTAATGAGTCTAAGTCTCATTATATAAAAATAAAAAAATGGAACAAAATTCAAAAACTCATTAAATTTACTAATGAAGGTGGCCCTTCCGAACACAAATGCAGAACAAAATCATACATAGGAGCTGGTGCAGGTAAGAATTTAAAGAGATATTTGATAAATAATTTTCAAGATAAAATAGTTTAATGTTTATGTGTTTGTCAATATGCCAGAGTTTAACGGACGCTGTGTAAGACCATGTTTGTTTTGTTTTATTTTTTTACTAAAAGTTGTCACAATGATTTGAATAATTTCCTATTTTTTCATGTACAATTTAAACCAAATATCTTGTATTTCATTTTTATTTTTATTCATAACCCAAGACCTTGTATAAATAATTTTGAATGACATCCATTTTAAGTTTTGGGTAGCCTTAATTAACCAGTAAAATTCATGATGCTTCTTATAATACATCACTAAATGCTAATAAATAAAAGTAATAAATGCTAGCAAAAGCTTTTTAATGTATTTACTTTTATTGCATCACTCTATATTTATTACATTAATTGCATTATTTAATTTCTCTTACAAATTTAACATTAAGTTTAAATTTTTATTAATAATAGAAGTGAGTTAAGATAATATGTTAAAAATGAATAAATAACTTTTGAATAAAACATTTCTGTACAGAAACAAAAATTTGTTTTCAATAAAACATGAATTAATTGTCTTCCCAATAAGGAACCAGATGTAATTTGATTACTTAAAAAATTAAAAATATTTAAATATGAGACATAAAAAATAATTAATTTATATACATTATTTGAACATAACACTACAAGAAAATTATTGGTTAATGACTAATTTTAATGACAAAAAATAATTAGTTATTATAATGTCTAATTTCGATATCAATTTATAAAATAAAAATTATTGGTAACTAAAATAGTTTAAAAAAATTATAATTGGTCGTTAAATTAGTAAGTAAAATAGTTTCAACAATAAATTGATCTCTGAATTTGCACTAACATTAACTGTATAGGTTTTAGCTATCAAAAGAATTAGTATCTAAATTAGTCTCTAATTGAAAAATTGATTTTTAAATTGATCTCTAAACAGATTTTTTTTGTCATAAAATTGATTACTATTTGATAGTTTTCTTGTGTAATTGCACGAGATTTTTAACAAAATAAAAAAAATTAAAAATATAAATTAATTTCATAATAAGTCTAATAACTAAAAAAAGAAATGTGGATTAAAAGAAAAAAAAGTTATAAAACTAAATAACGAGAATAATATATATATATATATATATATATATATATATATATATATATATATATATATATATATATAATAGAATAAAAAAAATAATCT
>Ga0214543_1002654_pt1 | contig 35100 bp, 19 predicted proteins | sample CNSS2metaG_FD_160094 | JGI IMG/M metagenome (GOLD analysis project Ga0214543, IMG submission 160094) | Root nodule microbial communities from cowpea collected in UCLA plant growth center, Los Angeles, California, USA - CNSS2 | ecosystem: Host-associated > Plants > Roots > Nodule | place: USA... | reverse complement strand
ACGATCAAGATTGTGCACGTCGTCCTTGTGCATCATGTGGTTGCAAATGTATCAAGAATTGTTGTCATTGTCACTCAAAACCTTATTTTTCTGATTTTTGGTGTTGAGTAATAATGTTTACTCATGCAATCCCAATAGAGAATCACAATAATAAAGGATTGCAATTTCTTCTTAATTGTGTTTGAAAATAAAAGTCTGAACTTTGGCTTGTATATGTTTTGTAAGATTTATGCTTTATGCACTTTTCTTAATCTTTCTTATTGCGCAAAAAAATTGGAGATATATGGATTGTCTCTATCTGAGTTTTTATTAAGCTTTTGCCGAAATAAAATGAAATCTACAGGTGCGACACCATTTTTTACTTTAGGCTACATTGAACTAGTCCACATGTATAAATTATTACCTAAATGTAGGAAATATCATGATGATATAGGTGTGGCTTACAAAATACCTAAGTTCGCATTTTATAAATTGTTGATTACATATGCAACATTTTCTTCAATGTTACCCTTAGAAAATGTGGGCTAAACAATAAAATTGTGACATCTTCTTTGTGTTATATCCTTCTCATATTACACTATGAATCTTCTTAACACCTATAAATTAGGTAACACTTACATAGCAACGACTCAAAAATCGTTGTCTAAAAATAGGAATAAGTCTTGTTTTTTTGTTGTTAGTTATATACTTAGTTTATTTGCTTTTAACACGTAGTGCATAGCAAAAGCGTTGCTAATTTGTTTTAAGCAATGCGTTAGAAAATATTGATAGTTAAAGGCAACAATTATTAAAACGTTGATAGTTTATACCACAAAATTGTGGGTACTTTAACTTTAAAATATCATATTACCCAATAATAATTAAATTGTTGTTAGGTGTATTGATAGTTGTCACAATTGAATTATGATACTTGGAAAGACTTGTACCTTGACTATTAACTATAACTTTGGACCTAGAGTTAAATGTTTGATCCAATAATTGGTACGAAGATCAAGATCACGAGTTCTTCTAAATGTGTTGATTAAACATTTGTTGCATTTAACCTAATTTTTTTCTCCAATCTTTACTTTCTCTCCTTAAAGTAATAGACGTTTCAAAGTTTTTATTTCTAAACGAAGAAAAATATTTAGTTCTTTTGTTTTCAATACAATATTAAATGAATTATTTATTATGCTTCTTTTAAGTTTCTTTCTTCAAAATACTAAAAGGGAAAACAAGGGTATAATTACAAAAAGGAATATTATATATTATCTAAAAATTAAAAAAAAGGATAAATGAAAAGGAACAAATTTACCTCCAAAACGTATCCATATATTATATAAGATAGAGGAAATAAGATTACTTTACAAATATGTGTTTATTATAATATAAAAATGTAAATGAAAAAGCTTTATAAATATTTCATTAAAACCTAGAAGACGTTTGTTTTTCTGGATTTCTGAAAAGAACATTTAAACGACTCCTTAAAAAAGAAAGTAATATGTATTTAATAAGGTCGTACGAAATCACATGTAGATTTATTAATAATTTACTAACTTTTAAAAATAAACTACATTTTAACAATATATGTACGAGGTCATATACACACATAAGTTGATATTATATATGAATACTCAAATTCATTCGTAATAATAATTGTATTTGTGTTGTTATATATTGTTACTATTTTAGTATAGAAGAGTTGATTATACTATAAATGTAGTATATATATATATATATTTTGGAAATCCAAGTTTGAAATTAAGTTTTTTATTGACTAAAAATATGAAAGTTGAGTACCATATTAAGATGAAGACCCATATATTTATCGTCCTAAGATTTTTTGTGGTTAAGAGTGATGTCAATTTTTTATGTATGGGTTAAGCTTATATTTCATTAGTGTTATATCTCTTTAATGATTTCAGACGAGATCTAAAAAAAATACTAATGTGAAAGGACTTATATTTTAAAGAAAAATTGACTTTAAGATTTTGATGTAAAAGTGTTGGATTTATTTCTCATCACTGTTGTGATATATATATATATATATATATATATATATATATATATATATATATATATATATATATATATATATATTTTGTAACCACTTAATATAATGAAAATTTAAAAACTGACCCATACTAATTTTTTTTGTTAAAAATATCGAAACATGTTCGTATAACGCATTACTCAAGTTGACGAATAATGCTTTTAACCAATTACATAAGCTACGTCATTAATAGCTTATTAAATGCATATATTTTCTTTTCTAAGAAATGAATGATTTAAGCGATCATATGCTATTTTTGTTCCATATATAAAGACAAGAGATAATAACTATTTATAATGAATGCACCGCTAAAGTTTATATACCACCGACCTGAATTGAGGATAAGGTTCCAACTACATAGTATCGTCATTTTCTTACAAAAACACAAGTTTTTGAGGATAATGTTCTATAATAAAATGAACTCTACAATGAAGAATCTTCTCAAATGGATACTTTTATTGTCTTTCTTCACCATCCTTGTATCTGGTTAGAAATCAACTTTTTTTTTTCCATTCTGTTTCATCACTGTGATTTTTGTCTAAATTTTCCTTCGTATATATCTTCACATAATTGCTGAATTTGTGCATGTAGATGTGACTGGGAATGTGAAGCAAGGAACCCAACATCATTACAAAGGTACTCTATTAATTAATAGGATTTTTATACAAAAAAAATGGACTGCTTTTACTAAAATAGAAAATAAAATGACTAATTTTTATATTATAATAAATTTATTTTCGTTTGAAATTTTAATTGGTTTCATTAAATGGATCGTTAACTGTTTATGCAAATTTTTTCATGTGATATATTTACTTATTTAACATGTTTTCTTTCGATTTTAATATACCATCAATTTTTTTTTCAGTACGTTAATTAAATTTATTATACCTCATTTCTAAATTAACCCTTTTAGATTTTATACTCAAAATAAAACAAAAAAAAAAAACATAACATAGAACATCCACATATCATAGTTAGGGATGTCAAAAAATTATACGGGTATCCGCGGATAAAATTCGTAATGGGTAAGAAATGAATACCTACGAGTAACGGATACGAGTATTTTTAATACCTGCATGTTAGCAGGGCGGATACGAGTATCATAGTATCCGTACCCATGGATACCCATACCGCTATACTATAATTTAAATTTTAAAAAATGATTAAAATATTAACATATTGATTTTCAATGAGTTATTTTTTTATCAATTAGTTTTAATTTTTTTTTTTGTAAACTATCATTCAACACTATTTAAATTGGTTATTTGGACTTTGTTTAAAATTTATGAATGTTATTTCTTGTATTTTATTTAAATTTACAATTAAAATATGTTGTTAAATATTTATTTTTATTTTTTTTGTAAATACCCGGGGGTACCGTAGATATTCATGGATATTAAAAAATTATGCGGATACCTGCATAACGGATATGGATACGGGTGCGGAACGATAGATATTTATCCGATAAGTAAATATATGAAAGAGCTACTACTTCTACCACTGTCATATTGAAATCCCTAATCATAATTTAGGTATCTTTATCAATAATTTGATGATATCTCTAATTTCTTCAATTAGTAATTTAAATTTAAAAATTTAAAATAATAATAGTCAGATTATGTTTGGGATGCTAACCTTAAAATCTTACATTTCTACTATTATTCTTAAAACTCATATTAAAAAGCACTAACGAAAATAAATGAATTAAACAATTTTTATTTGATATTTTGTTTTTCTATTTTTAGCCATTAATTAGACTCTAAGTTAATAAAGACGTTTATGGAATAATTTCTAAAAGATTAAATATTCGTAAATTAATAAATATAGTAATTATTATTAAATTTAACATTTCACCGTCACTTAATTACCATTTAACATTCCATCATCACTTAACATTATGCTATATCACTGAATACTCCAAAACACAAATAAGTTCACTTAAAACAATAATAGAAATTTAAATACAGATCATTACAAGTCAAAATACGTGTAAACCATCAAGAAAAACCTTTTGAGTGATTTTGTTTAACAATTTCACTTTGATACCTAAAATCTTGAAAACCCTTAGGAATAATGTTTCAAACATAAGCTTTTTAGGGTATTTTTCCACAATAATATACACTTTACAATGAAGAACTTTCTCAAATGGATATATTTTTCTGGCTTTTTTCATCCTTATAATAGGTTAGAAATTAATTTTTCTTTATTGTGTTTCATTATTGTGATTTTTCTCTCAAATAAATTTACTTCTCTTTTACCTTTTATTTGTTGCATTCAATTTTTTCTTATGATCATATATTTATATTACTGAATTTGCACTTATAGAAATGAGCATGGGATGTGAACCAAGGAACTCAAGATCATTACAAAGGTACTCAAATATGATTTTTATGAATATATATATATATATATATATATATATATATATAATTAAAATGTTTATACTAAAATTATATATTTTTTAATTATATTGAGAACAAAAATATATTAACAGTTATTATATTAAACCAGTAATTTATCTAAAATTAATATTAAATAGAAAGCAAGCTGACTGCACTCACACAGTTCACGTGTTTATGCATTGTCATCCTTATTATCCTTAGTTGTATCACTTATGGTTAGGAGTGAATATTTGAAAAATATAAATAAAATGTTTACTTTTTTTTTTACTTTAATTGAAATAATGAAACGTAAATTTAAACACCAATCTTTTTATTTAAAAAAATAACAGAAACTTAAATACAGCCATATAAAAGTAAAAGGTCAAAATTTCAATTATAATATTTTCTACTTTGACCATCACAGTTTGATTACAATTTTTTAAATTTTAATCAGTCTGGATAACCAAATTCATTAAAATATCTATTAATTGAAAGTTTTAATAAGAAAAGTTAGTTTAGTTAGTTTAATATTAAAAACTCTTATCAGATATTGACCGTACACATTTTCCAATTATTACAAGACAACTATGAGTGACAATCAGACATGTAGTTAACCCGGTTCTTAGCGGGTTAAAAATGACCGAACCTAGTATATTTTATGGTCAGTTAGAAATGCTGCATTTCGATTCAATCAATCACGAGTTAGTGAATTAAGTGGATTAACTTACTAATCTGTATAAAAAAAAATATTTATGTATTTATATTTAAGTATTCAAATATTTAAATAATTTTTTAAGCAATTTATGAGATGACAATCACAATAAAATCAATAATCAATATTTTCATTATGCTCACCATCAATATATGATAAATTATTTCCAAGAAAATGTTCATATAGTCCAAGAAAACATGACTAATATTACACATTTTCTGTCATGCTATTCAACAAAATATAAATAAAAAAATTACACATTTTTGTTATACTAATTCAGAAAAATTTGTTTATAAGACGATTGTTTTGAGTAATTTACTATAAAGATCATAGTTAAAGATGAAAGTATCAACATATATAACTTGACAATCAAACTATTTAATATTATTGAGCAACATTCTAACATTTAAAAATATGAAATTGTGAACCAATAAAATCAGGAGTAGTAAATAATTATAAAAAAAATTGTAAAAAAATGTTGGTGGGTTAGATGCGTCAACCCATCCTCAACCCTAGCTCGAACCCGTGGTGAGTCAGGTTGACTCACGAGTTAAAACTCATTTTGACATCTCTACTTACAATTTTTCATTGTTTTTTTTTTATATTATACTATTTATTTTAAGTGTTAGAATATTTATTTTGTTAATTCCAGTGATTTATTTATTTTATCTAAAGGAAAATTAAAGGTGTTGTTTTTGACAGGTATGTTGAAAATGCAGAAGGAAATGGTTCTCCCAGATTTTCTTCTTTTCTGTATTCTTTTTTCTTGGGTAGGAAGATCCAATTCAACCATATTCATGCCGTTTCTCTCAGAAAAGTTCCTACTGGACCAAATTCTGCTCATAATTGATCACAATAGATAACCAAAAAGAGATTATTATAAATTCACAATATTATGTCTAATAAATGAAGTCATCGATCGTATGCTCATAAATTTAAAATTGAAGTATTAAATATTATATATATATATATATATATATATATATATATATATATATATATATATATATATATATCCTATTTCAATACTTAAATAATTTGTTATCACTTTTTCATATGAGAAATAATTGTCTATCATATGCTTAAACTTTAAGAACAGAACATCAATTTTCTAAAATATATATATTCAACAACATTACATTTCACATCCTTAAATATATATCTAATAGATATTATAATTAACTCACCTTACAAGATAATATGTCTACTGGCAATACAATTCTAAATTCAATAGTTCATGGTGAATATATCTTCTCAATTTCATAAGAAAAAGGAAAAAAGTTTAAACCAATTACATAAAATGCAAGTTTTATCTTGATTATAATTCTAATAGATTTATAATTTACGGTAGTTATAATGTAGCTAAAAAAATTATATTAAAAATATGAATATTATAACACCGATTTAGGTAATTATTTTTATAATGAAAAATAATGCAGTATCATATTAAATAATGTAAAAAATAATTAAATAATTTTATTTTAACAAATTAATTTTATATTTAATAATATACAAATTTTACTACGTAATTAAGAATTAAATAGAAAGTCAAATTGAGGATGATTATTATTTTATTATTTAATTCTTTTTTAATTCTTTTTTTATGCATAAAAAAAGTTATAAATGATAGTTATATAAATTTAGAGACATTTTTTTCTTTAAATAAAATAAAATTGTATTAATTATTATTAAAGTTAAAATTCATTTAGTATCACATTTAACTATAATTTTTTTTAAAATTCAATACTTAATTAACTATCTTAATCATTGTCTTGGATCACTTGTTATCAAAACCTCAAAATAATAAAAAAGGGTGCTCAAATAATTAATACTCGTTAAATCTTATAAAAGTTCATAATTAATTATGATATTAAATAAAATATGAACTAATATTAATATAGTTTGATTTTATTTAAAGAACAAAAATACACATAAATATTGTACAATTGTATTTAATATTTTATTTAATGTTCACCTATCAAAGTTAAAAAAGAATTAGATAATAAAATAACTATATTATAATGTTGCTAAAAGTTAAAATATAATTAAACATAAAAAAAATTAAATTTAAGAGAAAAATCAACAAAAAATAGTGTTAAACATCTAGAAAATTTACAAAAAAAATTAAAGTATCTATTTAAGACTTCATTGAGTTTTCTTTTTCTTATTACTTCTTGATAATCTTTTTGCAACATTCCTCTTAACTTAACAAAATCTCTTATATTAAAGAAACACAAAATATTTTAATATCTAAAATTATTAATTATAAATGCATAAAGCTAATAATATGTCATATGTCATAGAGGTATTGAGGTATTTTTTTTTCTTGTTTTTAAGTAGGTATAGTTGAAATTCCAAAATGCTTATTTTGTATCATAAAGTTATTGTTTAAAAATTTCAAAGGATATTTTTGTCTTTACAAAATGTGTTATATGCATTTATATTATTTTAATTAATAGTTAATTATTCTAGCTTTTAATATAAAAATATGAAACAAATGCACATTAATTATTTCTTAGTTAGTGCCTTGAAGGCACTAGTTAGTATTCTTCTAATAAAAATGTAAGAGTCTTGCTAACCAATGTCCGAAAGACACTTGTTAAGGATAATTAATACGCATTGAAATTTACAAAAGTTCATAATTAATTGTGATATTAAATGAAATATGACGTAATCACAATTAATGTTATTTTATTTTATTTAACCCTAAACATCTAAAATATTTAAAAAAATAATAATAATTAAAGTATCAATTTGAGATTTAATTGAGTTTCCAAAATGCTTATTTTTATTGCTTACAGGTTTTAAAAGATATTTTTGTCTTTATAAAATCAATTATATACATTCTCTTAATAATAAATTATAATAAATGCATTCATAAATAATGAAGAAAAAGTAATAACTATACTAAAAGTGTTGATAAGTTTGGTAATATGATTACATTTTAGAGAATGCTAACGGGTGAACACCGGTTAAAGAATAATTTATGCGCATTAGTTTCACTATTTTTACGTTGAAAGTTAAGATAATTAACTCCATTAATTACAATGATATAAATGTATATAATAAATTTTATAAAGACAAAAATATCTTTTAAATTTCTAAGCAATAACTTTATGATGCAAAATAAATATTTTGGAATTTTTAAGATCTTTAATAAAAAGTAAGAAAAATACAACTCTAACATATTACTATCCTTATGTATTTATAATTAAAAATTTCAGATATTGAAATATTGTCGATTTCTTTGTTATAAGAAATCTTTTTAAGCTAAGGAAATATTGCAAAAGGTTATCGAGAGAGAAGTCACATAAAAGAAACTTGAAGTCTGAAATTGATACTCTAATTGTTTTTATTTTTGGTAAACTTTTTAGATCTTTAATACTATTTTTTATTACTTTTTTTGTTAATTTGAAATTTTTGTATGTTTAATTATATTTTAGTTTTTAGCAATATTAAAATATAGTTATTGTATTATTTAATTATTTCTTAACTTTGGTCGATGAACATTAAGAAAAATATTAAACACAATTGTACAACATATATGAACATTTTTGTCTTTTAAATAAAATAAAGATCTTGCTAACCTGTGTTCTGGTTAAAGATAATTAACACACATTGAATCTTACAAAAGTGTATAATTAATTATAATATTAAATAAAATCTGATATAATAATCATTAATACAATTTTATTTTATTTAAAAGATAAAAATGCTTATAGTTATTGTACTGTTGTGTTTAATGTACATTTATTAAATATTTATTAAATATGATATAAGTATGTCATAAATACATTCACCTGGCCATTGTTGACATGGGTGGAATGAATTTCTACGAATAAAAATTATGTGTTTCAAATCTCCTGAAAACTATTTCAAATAACTTATTTCGTGACTTGTTTAGTTATTAGCTTTTTCTTTCACAAACTTTCGAACAGAATAGTTAAAATTCAATTATAAAACGTAAATAGCTTTCTATTTCGCTTACCTCTGAAACTAGATAGGTGAGTAAAATAGAAAGCTATTCTTTTATTGAGAAAATTATGTTCATGATTAACATCTGATCGTGTTATTTTAAGCAAAATTACACGAAGAATATTTGATAAAATAATAAATAATATATTAATTTGGGTTAAATATCTCTTTATCTTTTAATTTTCACTGAAAATAAGAATTGGTCTTTCCTTACAACTTTGATCTAATTTAGTCTCCTAAATTTAAAAGAGTTTTGCTAACCAGTGCCCTAAGGACACTGGTTAAGGCCAATTAATATGCATTGGATCCTACAAAACTATATAGATAAATATAATATTAAATAAAATCTGACCTAATAACCATTAATGCAATTTTATTTTCTTTAAAAGACAAAAATACCCATAAATCTTGTACATGTGTATTTAATATTTTATCTAATATTCAAAATAAAAGTTAAAAACTAATTAAATAATAAAATAACTATATTCTAATGTTGCTAAACATAAAATATAAGAAAGTTTAAATTAACAGAAAAAATAGTGTTAAACATCTAAAAATAAAAAAAAAAACATAGAAAGTATAAATTAACAGAAAAATCAACAAAAAAAATCTAGTGTTAAACATCTTAAAATGTTACAACAAGAAAAGAACAATTAAAGTGTCAATTTAAGACTTAATTGATTTTTTTTCTTTTTAGTAGAGATCTTAAAAATTTCAAAGTCGTTGTTTTGTAAGAGTAAATTATTGTCTAAAAATTAACAGGGTATTTTTGTCTTTATAAAATTTATTATGTGCATTTATACTATTTTAATTACTGTATTTAATTATTTCAGATTTCAATGTAAAAATGATAATACCAAAGCACATTTATTATTCTTTAACCAGTGTTCTTAGGTCACTGGTTAACATTCTCAAGTTTAAAAATACTTAAATTTAATTATTTTAATAAAATTTTATTAAGTTTATTTCATATTCTAAACGTTTCTTATAATAATATTTAAGTTATTTATACCATAAATAATAATTCGGCGTCAAACATTTTTCATAATACCGCAAAAATGTTGTTATGAGTTTGAGCCATATTACATAGTAACTGCAGAAGGTTAGAGATTATATATTTGGGGGTGCTTGTGCTTGAAAACCAACATTATTACGTGAGGGTGGTTTTTTTGGACATTGACACCATGTGTTGATGCATTTGCAACCACACGTGGGACAAAAAAATTGGCACTCTGAATCGTTACTACAGTGCCAACGTTGAACAGGTCCTCTTGCTTCTGATTTCATACACAAATCTGCAACAATAAATAACACAAACAAATATTTAATAAACATGTTAAAATTCAAGTGCGAGTTTGAATAATTTTAAACTAAATTGGTATGAATTATTAATGACGACAAAGATGAATGAACTTTGAATCTGTGTCATCACCTGATGAAGTGACTAAGAAAGCCAAGAAAACTGCAAATTTGATAGCAGGATTCTTCAAAGCCTCCATCTTCTGTTGCGGAATATGTTGCTCACATATCTGTTTATATAGACAAAATATGGTGAATTTTTTATCTATTTTAAAATCTAATAAAATAAATAAATTTTAAAACCTCACTTATTGTTCTTTCTATTACTTGTCATTTGAGATTGTACAAGTTAGAATAAAAATCCTATGATGAACATATTTTACAGGCCATGTTGTTATGATACCATCCAATGTGGCAGGCTAATTACATTTATTTGTTATATTTAATAACTAAAAAAAATTGTATAAATTTTATCAATTATTTTTGTAAAATATAACAATTTTAACCATTACAATTTATGTTTGACAGTTTTAAAAACTGTCACAATTTATATCGCCACAAAATATGATATGACAGTTTCAAACAAACCGCAAATGTCGTATATTATATTATATAAAGCGGTAGTTTCATAAAATAAATTACGATAGTTAAAATTATTATAATTTTTTAAATATAAATTAAAAATATTGAAAATAGTGGCACTTAAGGACGACACAAACTCACATTATGTTATGATGTATCTAACTGTCACTATTGCGTAATTCAAATATTTTATTATTATCTATATATATTTATAATTTCATAATTTAATAATATTTTTAATAACAAAAATTTAAAATATAAAAAAATAATGATATTACAAAAAGTTTAATAAACATTATATTTCATTAAATATAATAAAATTACATCAAAGTACCGTATTCAAGTATCTGGAGAAAAAAAAGCACAAAAAGTTCATCATTCAATTCTACAATTAAAGTTTTTATCTTAATCTTAGAATGGTTTGTTTCTGCCACTTAATCTAATTATATTATTTCGAGATGGTACACCACGTCCACCATCCGATATTTACAATGAATAAAGAAGTATAATATATAAGTAATTAAATTAGATAAAAATATAATAAATTTAAGTAATATTCTTTTCTATATTAGAAGAATGTACTAAACCAACGGTCATTGCTTAGTTCATAAATATATTATTTTTAATTTTTCTACTAGAGATTAAAAATGACGTATCAGAGATGATAACCTAAATCGAAGCAAATGAAGATAGATGCATCAAAGATTTGTAGATTGATTTACAGAATTGACATCCTAATTCAATGGTTCAACTTATAAATTATATATTTTCTAAAATAAAGTATAGCATTTTAATTATTCATAAAACATATTTTACAGTTTAATTGTTTTTTCAGTATCATACAAGAGTCCTAGTCATAATTAAAGATTAGTACTTATTTACTTGCATTTATATACATATAAAGATGACTTTTGTAGTAAGATTAAAACTTTATTCTTATATTTTCACAGGTAAAATAGTCTAACAGCATAACATACAAGGGGTTCAAATGAGTAGAGGTGGCGGGGTTGATATTTTCCCATACAAGTGGTAATATTGTTTTGGACATCGAAGTTATTGCTCATTAAAAAATTAAAAAGAGATGGAATATGTAAAAGAGAAAATACCAGATTAAAAAATGGAAAATTAAAATTAGATGTCGGAACAAAATAATAATTTATTGTAAAATGACACTTTAAAATGTCATATTTTTTATTAGCAGTGTAACATTTAAAATAATAACAAATAAATATGCCATATTATACATACAAATTATGAAATTTATTAATCTTTCCTCTATGTTGTAAATTACAACTTCTTTTAAGAAGCGCCAGGGCACCACATACTTTTTTTTTAGTGAATATAAATTATTTTTACAGTGACAAATCAAATAATAAATTAGATTCATCGTGCTCATACTATTATAACATTACTTCAATTTACCCTAACTTTTTTTTTCTCCATTTTCTTTTTAATTTAAAATATAAATAAATTTATTTTATTTAATATATATATATTTATATATATATATATATATATATATATATATATATATATATATAAAATTAAGGTGAATGTATATCATTACTCCTAATAAAATCATACAATATTACACTTATATTTAATTCACAATTAATTAATAAACATGAATTGAGGCATTCCTAATGTACTACAAGAAAATCCTTTATTAATGACCAATTTTAGTAACATAAAATAATTAGTCACTATAATAATCGATTTAAATATCAATTTATTGGCAACTAAAATAGTTTCAAAAAATTATAGTTGGTATCTAAAATAGTTTTTATTATGAATTGATCTCTAAATTGGTCACGAATATTAGTTATCAAGATTTTGACTACCAAAAGAATTGGTCTCTAAATGAGTCTCTAAACATATTTTTTATCATAAAAATTAGTTATTATTTAAGAGTTTTCATATAGTAGTGTTTCATTCTTTTAATTATATATTAATTACTGCTGATAAAAAAACAATTGATTAACAAAACTACAAAAAAATTAATTAACCACAATTACTACCTATAAAGGCATATTTATAATTTTTTGTATTTTGTATGAAATTGCTTCCACCATTTGAGTATATATAGATGAATACTTGTGGTTAAATAACATGTTAAGCAAAGAACATGGAGTCTTCAAGATGTTCCATCGTCAAAATAACATTCTTGTTAGCTCTTTTCATCATGATTTCAGGTTATTAATGATGTTCTTTTCACTCTCTTTAGTTTTTGAATTCAAATAAGTGTTTCTTTTCTACATTACACATTTGATTTCTTACTACGAAATCAAATCTTTCACATAATTTTTGGGGGACTTGAGGTTACTGTTTTATTTGAAAATTTGAGTTGGCATTATTCTTAATTAAATTTTTGTGATACAGATATGTGCATGATGAAGACAGAAGCAAGAGAATCTATTGATCGATTTTCATGTGATAATGATAAAGGGTGCCCACCATACAAACCACCACCTCCACCACCACACAAACCACCACCTCCACCACCACACCACTGCCCACCACAACAACCACCACCACACCACTGCCCACCACAACAACCACCACCTTCACCACCACACAAACCACCACCTCCACCACCATGCCACTGCCCACCACCTCAACCACCTCCTTCACCACCACACCAGCCACCACCTCCACCACCACACCAACCACCACCTCCACCACCACACCACTGCCCACCAACCCAACCACCTCCTCCACCACCTCCACCACCACACCATTGCCCACCACACCACCACCACCATCCACACCACCCACACCACCCTCACCACCCATCGCCACCACCACACCAGGCACCGCCTCCACCACAACACAAAGCCCCACCTCCACCTTGCTGAGTCATCCTTTTCTTCGGATGCAATTCATATGTATTCTTAGTTCTTATAATAAAAGATGATTATTTTTTTTCACGTCTCGGTCTGTTCCTATTTTATATCGCAAGTCATAATTTTTCTTAAAATAGGTTGATTGATAAATATAAGTTTCCATTAATAACATTTGAAAAGAAGTAACGAAATTGGATTTATATAAATCAAAATAATTTAAGTAAAGTTAATTTGTAAAAAAGTTACATAAATTTCAAATTTCTACTTCAAAATTATTTATAAATTAATTTTAATTTAGGATGAATTTTCTTAATTATTTAAAAATAAAACTCGTGCAGGCATAATTTATTTCGTTTAATTTTAATTTTGAAATGAAAAGGAGTTTATACAAGTTATTTATTAAGTTACTACTTTAACATTTATCTCATAAATGATATGTGAGTATCTTTTCTTACCATTTTCCGAGACAAAAAGGTTTGCGATACAAGTCGTTGTTTTGGACGTCGAAGTTCCATTGCACATTCAAAAATATAGTTTGTATCTAGCCAAAAAATTATTCGATGTAAAAGAAGTCATCCATCCACATGTGGTACAATATAAATAAATAAATATATATATATATATATATATATTATTTTTTATTTTAAGGTTAAATATGTTATTAGTCCATAAATTTGAAGCGAAATTGGAATTTATACTTATCTTAAACTTTAAAACATTTGGGTCCTCAAACTTTAAAAATGAATGAATATAGTCTTTTTAACCTAATGACATTAATTTTTTTGGACTTGTTAAACAATGTTCACAACTGAAATTTGAGCTTAAATGTGTCAAAACGATGCAAACAACTCAAATGCCAACCTAAATCGAGTTTGACAAAAAAATTTAATGCAATTGGGTTAGAACCAATGTAGTTTGTAATTCAACTAACCTAGATTATGTTTTCTCTTGTTATAAACATAAATCATTTTATAAATACATGATCTATAATCATAAATAGTAGGTTAAAATATTTTTTTTGTCCAAATTTTTGTCAAGTTTTGTCAAATAAGTCATAATTTTATTTTTGTGATCAAATATGTCTCAATTTTTGTCAATTTTTTTCAATTGAGTCTTTTTTTACTAACACTGTTTAAATCATTAACGGTCATAAACAATGACTGTCACGTGTTACTTCGTGGTTTTTTTAATTCTTTTAAATTTTTTTAAAATTTTTTAGATTTTTTTTAATTTTTTTAATTTTTTTTAATTTTTTTAAATTTATTTGAAATGTCCACGTGTCAACCCATTAGCGTTTCACGTGTCAAAGTAATTTTCTATATTGAATTTAGTCCCTTAGAGGTTGGAATAAATTGATTGACTTGGTGCTAACCAAATAGGGTTTTTGTCAAATGTACAAAGGAGTTTAGGAAGTATGTGAGAGCCACGCATCACATAAACATGCTTATTGTATGTTTATATTTGGATGTTTTGATCATCACAGGAAATGACAAAGCCAAGATTGAAGTTTTTAAAGGGAAGATGAAGTCTGAATTTAAGATGACAGACTTAGGCTCCCTAAACTACTTCCTTAGGCCGGAGTTTATGCACACTCGCAAGGGAGTATTATTACACCGTAAGAAGTATGCATGTGAGATTCTAAAAGGTTTAAAATGGATGATCATATTTAAGTTTTGGATTGGGTTTGATAAGTAGGTTTATGCATGACCCTAGAGTTCCTCATGTGCCTGCTGCAAAGCACATTTTGATTTACTTAAAGGGTACTACAAAATATGGGAATTTTTTCCTAAGACAACTAGACAGAATGAAGCAATTTTGGAGACTTATTCTGGTTTAGATTGGTGTAGAGACAGGATGGAGAGAAGAAGCACTTTTGGGTATCTGTTTAGGTACTACAAAATATGGGATTTTTTTCCTAAGGCAATTGGACAAAATGAAGCAATTTTGGAGGCTAATTCAAATTCAGATTGGTGTAGAGACAGGGTGGAGAGAGGAAGCACTTTTTGTTATCTATTTAGGTACCTTAATGCACCAATTTCATGGTACGCTAAGAGACAAAAGGTTGTAGCCCATTCATCATGTGAGGTACAATACATAGTTGCATTTGAGACAACTTGTTAGAGTCTTTGGTTGGAGGTTCTACATGGCAAATAAACTCGTCTCCGTGGGTATTGTCCGAACTCGTCCCCGTTTTGACGGGGAATCCCCGCATTGACTGGGTATGAGTATGGAGAATCCCCAGTTTTTTTAATTGGGTATGGGGATGGGGATGGGGATGGGGATGGGGATGAGGATGGAGATGTACATATCCCCGCCATAATACATGTCCTCGTCATATCTACATCCTCGTTTAAATTATTAAAATATTCACAATTAATTAAGTAACCATATATATATATATATTCTATTTTTTTTTCTTTTAATTATTTGGTTTGTTATGAAACTCATTTACATCTCCAATATATTTTTTATCTTATCATAATCTTTATGTAATTATGTTAGAATGATGTATGTCAATTAAAAAAAAAATATTTCTAACATTTAAATATTTCTATTATTTTTTAATATTTTTTAATATTTTATTTATTGTATATTTTCCTTTCACATGAGAATGTTTAATACTCTCAATTTAAGTGTTTAATAACATAAACCTTTCATTTACCAGGTAAATATAAAAAAAAATTACTTATTATTATTATTATTATTATTATTATTATTATTATTATTATTATTATTATTATTAGTTTTTGTTTCATTTGAAAAACCTTTTTGTTTTGCTAAAATAATTTTTGTTATTTCTTAACCATTGAGTATATATGTTGATATTTGAAAAGTTTTCTTAGATCTCTAAGATTTTCATCTTATCATACCCTTAATTATACATTTGTTTTCTTTTGTGTAATTCCTTTCAATAGTCTCCAAATTGTTTATAAGACACACATTTATTAATTTTTTAATATTTTTATTTTTTTGTTTATTTTCATCATGTAGAATACTATTTCGATATATTTAATCCAATTATTTTTTATTTTCTAAATTATTGCAATCATACTTTAATTTTTTCACTGTAATTGTATACATAATTTTTATTTACTACAATATAAAAATTTAATGTAATTGCCATGATTTTTTTTTCACCATCCAACATATATTGAAGTTCAAAAGATACAAGATCTATGTTAAAATTTTATTATTATGTTTATTATTTGTTCTTTGTGTCATTTTGATCAAGTGATGTATTATAACTTTTATTAGTGTATAAAAAAGAGATTCATTATAATTTAAAAAATTGAAGTAAACAAAAATTTAAAATATATTTTAATTTCAATATTTTTTTCCTTTTATATTTTTTAAAATAGTTTTTAATTTTATCAACTAGATTTCGTTAATGTTTGCAAATTTAATAAATATTTTGGTTCTCATGAAATTTTATTTGGTATTCTAATCTAAAATGTAAACAATTATAATTTATTTCAAAGTATTTGATATCGAAGAAACAATCATCCTCTTGATATTGAATATTTGATACTATTATGTTTGCTTTACTGTAATTTTTTATCATTTTATAAAAATTAATTAAAATGAATATTAAAGTATTAAGAAAACGGGTATGGGTATGAGTACGAGATTATACTCGTTACCCGATAGGGATGGGATGGACAAAAGTTTGATACCCGTTGAATTTGAGTATGAGGATGAAGATGAATATTTTTTTTACGAAGATAAGTATGGAATAGCGAAACTCGTCCTCGCCTTATCCGTTGCCACCCGTAGTACTAGAGGAATTAAAATTGGTTTATAAGAAACCACTTCAGTTGCATATTGACAACAAATTTGGCATCAATTTATCAAAGAATCCTATTCTACATAACTACATAGGAGAAGCAACCACATTGATACGAAGTTTCATTTCTCCGAGATCAAGTGTGCAAAGAAAGTTAAACCTAGTCTATTGCTGCACCGAAAAACAAATAACAGACACTTTCACCAAGCCACTGAAGCAAACTCGGTTTAAGAAACTCAAGGATCAATTTGGGATGACGAGCTTAGGGTTATTGGATTAAACAGAGGTGTTGTAGTTTGTAATAACTAACCTAGGTTATGTTTTCTGAATTTTGCTTTACTTTAATGTGGAGAGAGAAAGACATAATTGTCTTTGTGTGCAGTGGATAAAGAAGAAGCATGTTACGAAGCTCAAACAGAACGATTATATCCATTATTTTTTATGTTTGAGGACCAAAATATATAAAAATTTAAAACAAAGATGAATTACAATTTTGCGTCCAAGTTTAAGAATTAAAGACGTATTTTACCTTTTATTTTATGAAGACAAATCACAACAAAAATTTGTGTAAATTGTAACGTTTATTTTTGTATATTACAATGTTTTCAAACATTATTATTTACTAGTGTGACGGTTTTCGAAAATGCCATTAATGGATGATGAACATTGTATTCCCATAAATTTTAACTTAAGAGAAAGGAGAGAACGAATGGGTGCATGAAATTGAGAAAAATGAAAAATTACAAAAGATATAGAAATTAAAAAGAGATGGAATATGTAAAAGAGAGAATACCAAAATAAAAAATAAAAAAGAAATAAAAAATTAGTTGCTTGAAAAAAATAATTATTATTATAAAATGACAATTTAAAAATGTCACATTCTTTTATTATTTGTGTGACATTTATAACAATAAAAAAGATTTCTCTTTTTTATCCATATTTCATAATATCCGTTTTACCTTTAATTATTTTAATAATTAATTATTTTATAAATAATTTACTTTAATTATTTTTCTAAAATTCTTTTTTGTTTTAATCATTATTTAAATATTCTTTTTACGTATTTTTTTTTAAATTTTATATTTAATAACTATTTTAAAAATTATATATTTGTTATTAATCTTAATTTAAACTTTTTAAAAATTAAAAAGTGTAAACACACATGCACGACAACGTATATGTATTTGCTAGTTTGACATAACAACAAATAAAAATAAAAATGTCTTGGAAGTTATCAAACTGTATTATATTATAAATTACGATATTTTTTAAGAATCGTCGTACCAAAACAAGTCACCACATACATTTTTTTGGTGAATATAAATTATTTTTACGGTGATTAATCAAATAATAAATTAGATTCATCATGCTCATACTAACATATTATTTCAATATGCCCCAACTTTGTTTTTTCTCACTAATCTCAAATTACAATTTAAACTCGACAGACGTATTATTAATCATTTTCTTTTTAATTTATAATATAAATAAAATTATTTTCTTTAATTTTTACTTTTATATATATATATATATATATTAAGGTGATGTATATCATTGCTCCTAATAAGTCATTAAATATTACATTTATATTTAATTCACACTTAATTAACAAACATGGGTTTTGACTTTTTTTAATGCATTACAAGAAAATATTTAAATAATAACTAATTTTAGTGACAAAAAATAATTTGTTAAAAAATTTTTTGAATAATGACCAATTTTAGTGACAAAAAATAATTTGTCGTTATAGTACTCAATTTAAATATTAAATTATAAACTAAAAATTATTATTAATTAAAATAATTTTAAAATTTTATAATTTGTCTTTATATTGGTACTAACATTAACTGCTAAAATTTTGACTATGAAAGAAAATGGTCTCTAAATGAGTCTCTAAAAATATTTTTTGTCACCAAAATTTGATCATTATTTAAAAGTTTTTCTGTAATAATGTCTAATTATTTTTCTTTTATTATTTATGTATTAGTTACTGCTATGAAAAAATAATTAATTAACAAAACTACAAAGCATTCTAGAAGGCATAAGTTAACACAATTAGTACCTAAAATGACATATTTATTATTTTTTGTCTTTTGTGTGAAACTCTTTCCACCATTTGAGTATATATACATGAATAATTGTGGTTGAATAACATGTTCAATGAACACCATGGTGGCTTCAAGATGTTTCATTGTCAAAATGACATTCTTGTTAACCCTTTTCATTATGACTTCAGGTTATTAATGATGCTTTTTTCACTCTGTTTAGTTTCTAAATTCAGAAAGTCTTTCTCATTTACATTACACATTTGATTTCTTACTAGTAAATCAAATCTTTCTCGTAGTGTTTTTGGAGAATTGGGATTATTGTTTTATTTGAAAAATTGAGTTGCCATTATTCTTAATTAGATTTTTGTGATACAGATTTGTGCATGATGAAGACGGAAGCAAAAGAATCCATTGATCAATTTTCATGTGATAATGATAAAGGGTGCCCACCGTACAAACCACCACCACCTCAACCACCACCTCCACCACCACACCACTGCCCACCAACCCAACCACCTCCTTCACCACCTCCACCACCACACCATTGCCCACCACACCACCACCACCATCCACACCACCCACACCACCCATCGCCACCACCACACCAGGCACCGCCTCCACCACAACACAAAGCCCCACCTCCACCTTGCTGAGTCATCTTTTTCTTCGGATGCAATTCATATGTATTCTTAGTTCTTATAATAAAAGATGATTATTTTTTTTTCAATTTTAATTTTGATATGCAAAGGAATTTATACAAGTTATTTATTAAGTTACTACTTTGACATTTATCTCATAAATGATATGTGAGCATCTTGTCTTACCATTTTCCGAGACAAATTGGTTACAAAACTAAAATAATTAAAAGGAGAATGCTAACGAGTGGTTAATCGTTAGGAATTCAAGTGTGAGTCTAAGTCTCATATTGATTTGACCAGAAATGAGAGAGTAGAGCATTATATAAGAATAAAGACTCATTGACCCATAAATCTATTGTCTTAAAGTTTTGGGTTGAGAGTGGTGTCAATGCCTTCTATGGTTGGGCTCATGTCTCATTGGTGTTGTATCTCTCCAGTGATACCCTCTATAAAACCTAACATTAATGAATAATTAATGTGCATTAGTTTTATTATTTTTACATTAAAAACTGAAATAATTAAGTCATTAATTAAAATAATATAAAGGCACATAAAAAAGTTTATAAAGACAAAATTGTCCTTCAAAATTTTAAGATACAAAATAAATAATTTGAAAATTTTAAAGTCTCTACTAAAATTTTGGGTAATTAATTTTTTTATATTGCTAAATTTATGTATTTGTAATTAATAATTTCAGATATTAAAATATTGTTTTTTTATATAATGATTTGTGGAGTTAACAAAGATGTTGCAAAAGGTTATTAAGTTAACTATAAACTTTTACCAGATTCAATACATATTAATTATCATCATTAACAGTGTGCAATTAATTGCTCTCTACTTTTTAATTTAAATAAATATACTAAGGTATTGCTAACTAGTGTCATAATAAATTGTAATATTAAATGAAATTTGACCTAATAACTTTTAATGTAGTTTTATTAGAGGACAAAAATGTCTATTAGTATTGTACAATTATATTTAATATTTTATTTAATGCTCACCAATCAAAGTTTAAATACCTTTAAAAAAATAAAATAACCATAAAAAGTTTAAATTAACAGAAAAACCAACAAAAAATAGTTAAACATCTAAAAAGTTTAGAAAAAAATAATAATAATTAAAGTATCAATTTGATACTTCATTGCATTTCCTTTCTCTGATTTCTCGATCACCTCTTGTAACATTTATCTTAGTTTAACAAAATCTCTTGTATTAAAGAAATAGACAATATTTCAATATCTGAAATTATTAATTATAAATACATATAACTAGGAATTTTTCAAAGAGATATTTTTCTTGCTTTTTAGTAGAGGCCTTAGAAATTCTAAAATGTTTATTTTCTATCATAAAGTTATTGCTTCGAAATTTCAAAGGATATTTTTGTCATTATAAAATTTATTGTATACCTTTATATTATTTTAATTAATAGAATTAATTATTTCAACTTTAAATGTAAAAATAATGGAACAAATGCATATTAATTTTTCCTTAACCAATGCTCTTAGGACATTGGTTAACATTCTCCCTGTATTAAAGAGAATGATAATGATACTTTAACCCACTTTTTTTGATCCACTTTTAACCCATCACTCTCATCACCCTTAGATCATCACATCACATCACTACAAAAAATTAAAATAAATGATCTAAGGGTGATGAGAGTGGTGGGTTAAAAGTGGATCAAAAAAAGTGGGTTAAAATATCATTTTCCTAAAGAGAAAGAAAAAAAAAGATGCATGAATGTTTGTGCAAATCATTGATGAAGATCATCAAGGAGTGGAGCGAAAAATGTCATGACGGAAAATTACCTATTGGTTGTAATCCATACTACCATTGCCTCCACCAAAATCAACTAGGTATTGTAATCTTGCTTCAAGGTCGGTTCAAGAGTAAAGTAATTAAAGTCACCCACTTTAGGCCTCCAGTTAAAAAAGGCCTCAAAATATTTTTTACTACTAATATTACCTATTAATTAATTAATTATAAAATTAATTTTAGAAAAAAAGCCTTGAAAAAATATTTTTGTAACAATATATCTCTATTAAATTAATTATAAACTTATGTTTATGATAAAAAAAGGCCTTCAAGAATATTTTATTACAAATATAACTCTATTACATTAATTATAAATTTATGATTGAGAATAAAATTTAATTAAATTATCATTAGTATATGTTAATTTTTATTAGTATTAAAAATGATAATTAATGAGTTAAAACCTTTTAGTAAATTATAATTTTGTTTACGAAAAAGATAATGATTAGATTTTTTTATTCTTTTATAATTCTATTTTTTTCTTTTATCTTTTTATCTCTTTATGACTATTATTGTCTCTCCTTACTTTCTTCTATTCTAAGAGTTATTTTTTTAGGGTCTTGAGAGATTACTATTCTTCAATCTCATATTGTTCGTGTATACTAAATTTTCATTTCATTTCTAGTTAGTATGTTTTTCTTTCTATTGTTGCGGTTTTTATTTTGTTTTGGAATTGTAATAAAATTAAAAATGTGTTTCTTTTGTCCAAATTTTTTTGGTACATTTCGATTTACGAGCTTTAAGATTTTTTTTTTGCATATATTTTGACGAGAAATTGGAATTTTTCTACATAACTATTAATTATAGTAGGGGTTAGTCTTTTGGGGATAATAGATTAAACGGAGCATAATTCAAAGTTGAGTTTTCTGTAAAAAGAAGTTTAGGGAAAAAAAGACTTATTATCAAGTTGAAAAGAACATAAGTTTTGTGAAAAATGTATTAGATGAAAAAAGAAACAATTTAATGAAAACATTGAGAATAAAATTGTAAAATCTCTTCACGAATTGTTATAATTGATTACTTTTTGTATATTGTAGCTAAAGAAATTACCACACTTCGGAGTAGATTTGAACAATTTAAAATATATGAAGATATTTGTTGTGGTGTTTAAAAGTTAAAGTCACTAGATTATACATTTTTTAGAGAAAAATGCTTAAACATTTAAAAATCTTTAAAACATGATAATTTGTTGGATAGTGATGAATTTGATTTATTTTCATAATTAAATATCTTAAGAGAAATTATAGGTTTGAAAAATGATAAACCAATTAACATTCTTAATTATATAAAAAGACTATATTCTTTTCTAGGGGTGATCATGGATTGGATTTTTAATGATCCAATCCACACCCATTTTGAATCCAAATAATTGGATTAGATTTTCGATCCAAATCCATTTTTTCAAAAAAGTAGATTGAATTTTTTAAAAATTCAGATCCAAATATTTAGATCAAGTTTAAATCCAGATCTAAATATTTGGATCAAGTTCAAAATCCAAAATACATTTTTCATAAAATAAATTCAAATTAAATTTTTTAAACTTGTGTCCATAGGGCTGACACCATAGAATTTGGCAATTTTTTTGTCGGGGGCCAACGAGGCCAAATTTCGGCATGGGACAAACTTGGATGACTTTCGAACGAATTTCGGTCGGGGACGACGTGACCAAATTTGGGCCAAGGTCGACTTGACAAAATTTCAGTCGAGATCGACTTGACTAGATTCAACTGAATTTCGGCCAAGACCGATTTTGCCTAATATGACCAAATTTTGGCCAGAGCCGACTTGGCCAAATATGCCCACGTTTGGGCCAGGGCCTGATCAATCAAATTTTAGTCAGGGTTGACTCAACTAAATTCGTCGATCGGGACCGACTTGACTGAACATGGCCAATTTTCGATCACAACCGACTAAGTTGAATATAGTCAAATTTCGTTCGGGACTTACTCGACCGAATACGACTAAATTTGGGCTAGTTCCGACTTGACCAAATTTTGGTCATGACCAACTCGACTAAATTTGGCCAAATTTAGGTCAGGACCGAATCGCCTAAATATGACCAAATTTCGGTCGCGATCGACTTTGCCGAATACAACCAAATTCAAACCAAGCCCAACTCAGTTAAATTTTGGTTGAGGCCAACACGACCGAATTTTGACCGGAGCCGACTCGACTAAATTCGACTGAATTTCAGTCGTGGTCGACTCAGTTGAATACAGCCAAATTTTGATCGTGACCGACTCATTTGAATACGGCCAAATTTCATCCTAGGCCGTCTCAGCCGAATACGACCAAATTTGGGCCAAGGCCGACTCGGCCAAATCTCAATCGGGGCCAACTCGATTGAATTTGACCAAATTTTGACTGGAGCCAACTAGGCTAAATACAGCCTAATTTTGGTCGCAGTTGTCTCGGCTGAATACGGTCAAATTTTTTCTAGGTAGGCTCAGCCCAATGCAGTCAAATTTAGGTTAGAGTGAACTCAACCGAATACTTTCAAATTTTGTCCAGGACCAGCTGGGCCAAATTTTGATCGGGACCCACTTGACAGAATTTATCCTAATTTAGCCAAATTTTGTATAGGGTAACGCCAACTCAATCAAATATGACTAAATTTGGCCTAGTCTGTCTCAACTTTTAGCCTAACCTAACCAAAAATATAAACTGAAAATTTGGATTGAATATTTTAGATTATCCATTTTGAAAATCTAGATTTAGAGTATGGACATACAATCCATAAAATATATAAAATGTAAATCAGATTGATATCCAAATCCAGAAAAATGGATTGGATTTTTAATAAAATGAATATTAAATGGATTGGATCATAGCAAAAATGGATTGGATCATGAAAATTAGATTTTTTGTCCATCCTTAGTTTAACTTTTTAAATCATCCTCTGCTTCCTTCCGCTCATTTAAGAGTTCAATGAATATAAATTATTGTTGTTATCCTCATAATTTTATTTTTATGTGTTAAATAAACATTAATTATTACTTTTACCCTCATATTTTTATTCTTTCACTTTTATATGTATTTAATCTCTTTTTATTAAGACATTTTTTTACAAGAGTATAACTTAAATTTGTTAGTACAAATTTATGGATCATTAACAATTCTTTTATTAAACTTCTAAAATTTTTAATTAAATTGTAAGGTTTAAATTTTATGAATATAAATTTCAAGGTTTAGTGTTTAGGTACGCTCACGTCTCACGTCGCACGTCGCACGTCGCACGTCTCATGTCTCAAGTTTCACGTCTCACGTCTAAGGTCGCACGTCTCTCACGTCTCACGTCCCACGTCTCACGTTCCACGACGCTTATGTCTCTCACGTCTCTCGTCTCACATCACTCTTCTCACATCTCTTGTCTCTCGTCGCACGTCCCACGTTCCACGTCTCACGTCTCATGTCCCACGTTTTACGTCTTACATCTCACGTCCCACGTCCCACATCTCACGTCTCATGTCCTACGTTCCACGTCTCATGTATCACGCCCATGTCTCACCTTCCACGTCTCACGTCTCACGCCCCACGTCGCACGTCTCACATTAATGTACTGAAATACTTGATTCTTTCATAAAATAATGGTACTTTGATTTACTGGTTGCAGTATAGCTAATGTTATTCTTTGCTTCTTTGCTGTTTATCCTTATTCAAATAATAATTTGTTATTGATCGAAAGAAGGAAGAGAAATGACATTATTTTACCGGAAATAGGAAAGCTATCCTTATGCAATAACAATAATTTGAAGCTTTTGCAAATGTCTGCTATCATTACATGGATGATTTTAGAAAAGTGTTTAGATGTTGGCAGACAATATTTTTTTATTAGTTTTTTTGTTCTGACATTCAATATGCGAAGAGATGTGTCACAAAATTCTAATCAAGGGTGGGCAAAACATCCATTTTTTATAATCCAATCTATTTTTTCTATGATATAATCCGTTTAATATCTATTTTATTAAAAATTCAATCCATTTAAAATCCATTTTATTGGATATGGATATCAATCTGATATATATATTTTATATATTTTATGAATTGGATATCCATTTTCTAAATCTAGATTTTCAAAATGGATAATCCAAAATATCCAATCCAAATTTTCAGTTTATATTTTTGATTAGGTTAGGCTAAAAGTTGAGACCGACTAGTCCAAATTTAGTAGTATTTGATTGAGTTGGCGTGACCCTATACAAAATTTGGCTGAATTCTGTCAAGTCGGTCTCAATCAAAATTTGGCCCAACTGGTCCTAGACAAAATTTGGAAGTATTCGGTTGAGTTCACCCGACCCAAATTTGATTGCATTGGGCTGAGTCGACCTAGACAAAATTTGATCATATTCGGCCGAGACAACCGCGACAAAAATTTGGTTGTATTCAACCTAGTTGGCTCTAGTCAAAATTTGGTCAAATTCAATCGAGTTGGCCCCGATTGAGATTTGGCCGAGTCGGCCCTGACCCAAATTTGGTCATATTTGGCTGAGACGGTCTAGGGTGAAATTTGGCCATATTCAAATGAGTCGGTCACGATCGAAATTTGGTCGTATTCAACTGAGTCGGCTAAGATCGAAATTCGGCCGAATTTAGACGAGTCGGCTCCGGTCAAAATTCGGTCGTGTTGGCCTAGACCAAAATTTGACCGAGTTGGTCTTGGCCTGAATTTGGTCGTATTCGGAAGAGTCGGTCACGACCGAAATTTGGTCATATTTAGGCGAGTCGGTTCTAACCTAAATTTGACCAAATTCAGTCGAGTTGGTCATGACCAAAATTTGGTCAAGTCGGCACTTGCCCAAATTTAGCCGTATTCGGTTGATTAAGTCCTGAACGGAATTTGACTATATTCAACTTAGTCGACTATGATAAAAAAATTGGTCATATTCAGTCAAGTCGGTCCCAACCGACGAATTTAGTTGAGTCAACCCTGACCGAAATTTGACTGATCAGACCCTGACCCAAATGTGGTCATATTTGGCCAAGTCGGCTCTAGCCAAAATTTGGTCGTATTAGGCAAAATCGGCCCTGGCCGAAATTCAGTCGAATCTAGTCAAGTCGATCTCGATTGAAATTTTGTCGAGTCGACCTTAGCCCAAATTTGGTCACGTCGTCCCGACCGAAATTCGTCCGAAAGTCATCCAAGTTCAACCCATGTTGAAATTTGGCCTCGTTGGCATCGACAAAAAATCTGTCAAATTCTATGGTGTCAGTCCTATTGAAAATCTAATCCACATCCATTTTGGATCCAAATAATGGATGTGGATCCAAATTTGTGTTCATAGGGCTGACACCAAAGAATTTGACAGATTTGACCGAATACTTCCAAATTTTGTCTAGGACCAACTAGGTCAAATCTCGATCGGGACTGACTTGACAGAATTTGGCCTAATTCGGCCAAATTTTGTATAGGGTCACGCCAAATCAATCAAATACGACTAAATTTTGGCTAGTCCATCTCAACCTTTAGCCTAACCTAACAAAAAATATAAAGTGAAAATTTGAATTGGATATTTTGGATTATCCATTTCGAAAATCTAGATTTCGAGAATGAATATCCAATCCATAAAATATATGAAATGTAGATTAGATTGATATCCAGATCTAATAAAATGAATTTTAAATGGATTGGATTTTTAATAGAATGGATATTAAATGGATTGGATCATAGATAAAATGGATTGGAGCAGAAAAATTGGATTTTTTGCCCACCCTTATTCTTTTCCAAGTGTATATATAACTTATAGAATAATATTAACAATTTCGGTGTCAACCATGTCTCAGGAAAGATTAAATGGATTAGCCTTATTATCTATCAAAGAAGAAATGTTAATTATGACAATTTAATAAATAATTTTACATTAAAAAAAATTTTAAAAAAAATTAAATAAAATACCTATTTTTTAAGTTTGTTTTTAAATTTTTCAAACTCTTAAGGTGTCCTTGTCGTGCTCAACCAAGCACGTCAAACGTTGTGAAAGCGATTAAGGCAGTGACACAATTTATAAGAATATTATTTATATTCCATTATAATATTTATATTTATTATGTATTATTTTTCACATAAAAATATTTAATTTTCAATTTCAAATGTTCAATTACTTCAACTTTTAATTCATTAGGTAACATAAAAAAAACTCATATTTAATCTTTAGTCTTTGTTTTATTTGAAAATTTACTTTTTACTAAATAATTTTTATTCTCTTTTAAAAGTTCGACTACAGAAACTCCAATGTACTTTTCCTCTTATCATATAATTTATTATACGTATTTATGTTAATCATAATATATTTATGTTAACGAAGATACATTTGTACTGTTTAGAAATCGCTACAGGATAATTGTGAGAGGAAAAAGAATTATAATTTATCATTTAACTTTTTGTACGTATAAAAAAAGAATTTGTAGAATAAAACCCAAACGATATTTCAGTACAAACCTAAATGGTGAGGTGTTCTAATATATCAATTTTGAGGAAAACTCTATCAAATGAACTAAATTTGTTGGTATAGGATAGTTGACGAGAAAAAAAAATCATTATTTACATTTAATTTTTATATTGGTTAGCATATATATATTCATGTAAATCACACTATATATCTTGTTTTTAAGAAACAAAATATATGATTATTATTGATTAGAAATTAAAAAGAAAATTTTAAAACCAAAAAGCAATAAACCCAAAACAAAAGGATACGTACATAAGTGACTAAGAAACATAACTCCAAATTTTGTATTTGATATGATCCTAGAAATATTATAGGTATATATAATTTTATATTTTTGCACATATCAAAGGTCATTTTAAAGGAATAGAAAATTTTATTCTATTTTACATAATGTCCCATTTTATCCTTCGTTATTTTGTTTTTAAATTAATTTATAATAAAATTAATTTACTCTTTCCGGAATGACTAATCCGGTATATGTTAGTCGAATTTGGTGACATATTCTAGATTTCTGATTCCTGTAATCACACCCCACATGTTACTTTTAATATTGAGGGATCCAATTTGTTTTGAACATATTATCAATCCGGTACGATTTAACATTAACCAGAACAACCATTCTAGTTTTTGAAATTCATAAAGGCTTTTCCTTGGACGCAATGTTCATAAAGTTTCATTTACTCAATTTTTCACACATATCATCATTCTCTATCACCTTAAACCATTGACAACCAAAATCAGATTTTATTGTTTTAATTCATTTGCCGTATATATTTATCTTTAGTAATATTTTATATATTATAATTTTTTATTTCATATAAAAATATATAGATATGTTAACTAAAAAATTTGAATCAGGTATTCAGAAATCAAAAAAAGAAGAAGAGAAGAATTAGGGCATTAATTACATCACAAAAAGAGCTATGAATAAATTTATATAAATAAATAAGAAAAATGAATTAGAAAATACAGGTGAGTGTTCTTTGAATGAAAAAGACAATAACAATATAGATATAGATGAAAGCAACAATAGAGAAAAAGAAGTAGTTAGTGATTAAAATAATGTAAACAATTACTGTGTCAGTTGTTTCGGCCCAAATGACTTTCTCAAAACTAAAGATAATAAAAACTTTTTTAAGATCAACAATGTCCCAAGAAAGATTAGACGAATTAGCTCCGTTATCTATTGAAAAAGATATGTTAAATAAAATTAATTATGACAATTTAATAAATGATTTTGCATCAGAAAAAGTTTGAAAATTTAATTTTAAATAAAATGCCTCATTTTTTAAGTTTGCTTTAGACCTTCAAAACTCTTGAGCCTCTCTTGGATTCTTTTACTAATGAAATAAAAGAAGTCATCAATTTCATTTGTTATAACAACTTCCATAGAGTATTTGCACCTATCCCGTTTTTATTATCACTTTCTGAATTTTTATGTGTTTTTAAAAAATAAGATTTCAGGATTGTCCATTGTGAATTCCAAGGTTTCTCTGAGTTTGAAAATTATTACTTGTTAAGTTACCATACCAAAACTCAATCCAATTAAGTCTGTAGTGTCTACCAATTTCACCATATCATATATATATATATATATATATATATATATATATATATATATATATATGTTGGGTTTATAGAAGAGGAGGTTCACTAGAGAGATACAACACCAATGAGACTTAAACTTAACCACATAAGGCATTGACTTAAGGCAATAATTTTATGGGTCTTTATTCTCTTATATATACATTCTCTTTATTTTGTTTTAGAGTTAAATATGTTTTTAGTTCTTAAAATTGGACGCAAAATTTGAATATGTTCCTGTCTCATACTTTGAAACATTTTGCTCCACAAACTTCAAACATGAATGGTTATATTTAGTGGCGAATCTTAGTATAGGTATAGAAGGGTCATGACACCCCCTCCTCCTCCCCATTTTGTTATTATATGTAGGTAATATATATATATATATATATATATATATATATATATATATATATATATATATATTTTTTTTTCAATTTTAATGCAATTGATATTTTTAAAAATTTTATACATTTCTTGTGTTAAATATGTTTTTAATTTCTTAGTTTTGACGTGAAATTCATTTTTATCTGAAACTTTAATATAGTTTAGTCCTTAAACGTTAGAAATGAATGGATATAGTCCTTTTAATCCAATTACTTAAAATTTCTATTAAAGTATAGGCGCATTTCATGGTAGCATTTGAGTTGTTTATACTATCTGGCACGTTTCCGTTTCAATATTTGTTGAAAAACGCATTTGACACACAAAAAAAAAAAATTAACGTAATTGGGTAAATGGACTATATCCATCCTTTTTTAAAGTTTGAGGACTAAAATGTATTAAGATTTCAGACAGTAACGAAATTCAATTTTGTGTCAAAGTTCATAGACTAAAAATAAACTTAACCTTTTATCTAGGCACCCTCTAAGTTTGGTCTGAAGATCTGCCATTGGTTATATTCTTTTTTATTGGTGTTAATTTTGTTAAACGATGATCATGGCTAACATTTGAGCTTAAATATGTCAAAACGATGTAAACAACTTAAACGTCATCCTAAAACGCGTTTAGCGCATAAAAAAACTTTACTACAATTGGCTTATGAGGACTATATACATTTATTTTTTAGGTTTGAGGACCAAAATGTATCAAAATTTAAGACAAAGATGAATTCCACTTTCACATCCAAGTTTAGAGACTAAAACTATATTTGACACTTTATTTATGAAGGCAAATCACTGCATCAAATTGCGTAAGTTGAAATGTTTTTTTTTTTTATATTATAATATTTTCAAACATTGTTATTTACGCGAGTGTCATTTTCCATGGACGCCGTAAAGGGAGATGAAAATTGTATTCTCGGGAATTTTAACTTATGAGAAAGGAGAGACCAGATGAGTGTATCAAATCGGAGAAAATGAAAAATTAAAAAAGGAGAGAAATTAAAAAAAAAGAGGGAGTGTGTAAAAGAGAAAATACCAAATTAGAAAATAAAAGAGAAATAAAAAAAACTAGATGCTTAAACACAATAATGATGTATTATAAAATGACACTTTAAAATGTCATATTTTTCATTAATAATATAATTTTAAAATATCATCGATTAAAAATGCAATATTATACATACAAATTATGACATTTATTAAATTGTCGTATTATAATGTAAATTATAACATTTTTTAAAAATTATCATATTAAAAACACCACGAGGTACCTCAATTTTTGTAGTGAATATAAATTATTTCTACAATGACAAATCAAATAGTAAATTAGATTCTCATGCTCATACTAATATATTACTTCATTTTGTCCCAACTTTTTTTTTCTAACTAATAATTTTATTTTTAATTTATTTTTTAAATAAAATTTTCTTTTTTAATTTTTACTTATATTTATATATATATATATATATATATATATATATATAATTGATTGGTTAATTAAGTTGAATGTATATCATTATTACTAATAAAAGCATACAATATTACACTTATATTTAATTCACAATTAATTAACAAAAGTACAAATCATCACATTTGCATTGAATGCATAAGTTAACATAATTACTACCTAAAAAGGCCTATTTATTTATTTTTGTCTTTTGTGTGAAACTGCTTCCACCATTTTGAGTATAAATAGATGAATAATTGCAGTTGAATAACATGTTCAGTGAATAGCATGGGGTCTTCAAAATATTTCATTGTCAATATGACGTTCTTGTTAGCCCTCATCATCATGACTTCAGGTTAATAATAATGTTATTTCACTCTCTCTTTAGTTTCTCAGTTCAAATGCGTCTTTATCTTTCACATAGTTTTTTGGGGAATTGGAGTTACTGTTTCATTTGAAAAATTAAGTTGGCATTGTTCTTAATTATTAGATTTTTATGATGCAGATTTGTGCACGATGAAGACAGAAGCAAGAGAACTCATTGAACAATTTCCATGTGTTAATGGTAAAGGGTGTCCACCACACCAAGCACCACCTCCACCACCACAAGCACCACAACCACCACACCAAGCACCACCTCCACCTCCACCACCACACCAAACACCACCACCACCACACCATTGCCCACCCCACCAAGCACCACCACCTCATCACCACCACCATCCACACCACCACCACCACACATCGCCGCCACCACCACACCAAGCACCACCACCACACCAGGCACCGCCTCCACCACAACACAAAGCCCCACCTCTACCTTACTGAGTCATCTTTTTCTTCGGATGCAATGTCATCTTTTTCTTACTCATATGTATTTTGAGTTGTTATAATAAAGTATGATTATATTGTTTCATTTCTTACCGTCTTCCTATATTATAACCAACTCTCATAATTTTTCTTATAATAGATTCTTTGATAAATATAAGCTTCGAATAATAACATTTGAAAAGAAATAATGAAATTGAATTTATATAGATTAAAATTAATTTAGGGAAAGTTAATTTGTAAAAAAATAATACATAAAATTTCATGTTTTAACTTTTGCAAAATTAATTTTAATTTACGATTAATTTTCTTAATTATTTAAGAAAAAAAACTCGGGCAGGCATAACTTATTTCGTTTAATTTTAATTTTGAAATGAAAGGAGTTTATACAAATTGTTATTAAGTTACCACTTTGGCATATATCTCATAAATGTTTGGTGAGTATATTGTCTTACCATTTTTTTGAGACAAATTGGTTACAAATAGAGTTGTAAAGCGGATAAGCCGGTCCGACCCGGTTCAACCCACCATGGGTTGATGATTTAGTGAGTCAATCCAACCCGGTTCACTTTTTAGTAAGCAAAAAAAATTCGAATCCAGTCTGGCCCATCATGGGTTGGCGGGTTAAACGGGTTGGTTCACGGGTTTACTTAATTAAAAAAAATACAATTTTTTTTATTTTATTTTAAGTCAAAACTAAATTATAATTCTAACTAAAATCTAAATAAATTTTAATACAATTCAAATACAAACAAAAATAATAAAAATACAAATTATTTACGTGTAGATTAAAAAAACAACCTAACATGACCCAAATATAAAGTCCAACTTAATAAAAAATACTTGTGTGACTCTTTTTATTTGCGGGTTGGTGAGCCGGGTTCTAGATGAGCCAGATCAAAAATCAATCCGTATTGAAATTTGTTAAAAAATTTCAACCTAACCCGAACCTGTAGTGAGCTGAGTTGACTCGCGGGTTCCAACCCATTTTGACGGCTCTAGTTACAACCTAAAATAATGAAAGAATTTGATTAGTTATTAAAAGAATCTCACTCAGACTTTGTAATTAATTGCTCTCAACTTTTTAGTTTAAATAAATATATATTAAAGGAAAAGAAAAATAATTTTCAAATATGTGGAGAAAACTAAGATCATGAAAAACACACAAACTAAAAAAAATTAAACTATAAGACTAATCACAATAATAAAATACATTAAGAAATCAAGAAGAAAGACAGAGAAAAGAACACATGACAAACTAAAAAAAGTACTTTAAATACTATATTTAGAATTATTAAAATAAATTATTCAAACTGTGCAAGAGTAATATTAAACTACCAATCACAGTTGCTATGAAAAGAAAAATATGAAGTATTGGATCAATTTGTCAAACTAATAGAATAAAATAATTAATTTTTGTTTAAACCTTAAACTATTAAGAATTTAACACCTTTATTTTTTTTCCAAATTTTTTTTAACCATTTACACTTGTTATAGCCTCGATAAGTCTTGGTCAACAAATGTTTTTAATTGCTTTCTGCTGCATTTTGGTTCAGACTTTAATCCAAAATTAAAATATCATTGAAGACATATGACATACATTTTATCCATATTTTTGAAGACAATCCATCAATTAAAACTAAAATGTAATCTTTAAATGGAATTAAACAAATCAATATTGTCATGGGGAGAGCAACTTCTTTAAAAGTGAAAGAAAAATTACTATTTACTTTAAGACATATGTCCAATTATAAAGAATTATGATAGAAAACTCACAAAACTAACAAAAAGACATTACACTAAAAACAAAATAGATGTAATAAAAATTAATCAAAGACGTTAAACATTCATTAATAAAGATCATTAATCAAGAGCAACCCAATAATTAATTAGACAAAGTCGAAAGTGTAAAACACACAAACTCCATATTTATTATTAGCATATATCATCGTCAATACTCATGTATCCGTTGACTTGATATAATGTGCTATCTTTATTTTATAAAGTGACATTTGTTTTTATTTTTTTTTTGTAGTTTATTAATGAAGAAGGATCATATTAAAAACTAAGATGTAGTGTAGAAATTTATGTGCATGTTTTGTTGATTGAGTTTGTAGTTTAGGAAAGATTTATCAACAAATATATTAAAACTTTGTAGACTATATAATCTGGAAATTGTTGTGACAATGAATTCTTTGAATATTACAATTTATGGTATATATATATATATATATATATATATATATATATATATATATATATATATATATATATATATATATATATATTATGTGTAAATG
>Ga0214543_1002649_pt1 | contig 35141 bp, 16 predicted proteins | sample CNSS2metaG_FD_160094 | JGI IMG/M metagenome (GOLD analysis project Ga0214543, IMG submission 160094) | Root nodule microbial communities from cowpea collected in UCLA plant growth center, Los Angeles, California, USA - CNSS2 | ecosystem: Host-associated > Plants > Roots > Nodule | place: USA... | reverse complement strand
AAACAAAAAAAAAAAATAAAAAAAAAAAAAAATAAAATATATATATATATATATATATATATATATATATATATATATATATATATATATATATATAGGATTACATTGTGAATATTTTAATAATTTAAAGATATCGCGGGGACGGGTATTATGGCGGAGATATATTCATCTCCATCCCCATCCCCATCCCCATACCCAATTGAAAAAATTGGGGATTCCCCGTACCCATACCCATACCTATACCCAATCAATGCGGGGATTTTCCGTCAAAACGGGGACGGGTTCAGAAAATACCCACATGAACGGGTTTATTTGCCGTCTCTACGTTTGATGAGTAATATGCTTATAAATTTTTAAGATATCTAAATAATATTTTTAAATGCAAAGCAGTTATTTGTTTTGTATGCCTTTATAAATGGACGTTTTTTCTCAACGTTGATAAAAGTATTGTATTCGAGTTTAATTAAATTTTATTTTTTTTATAAATTCATTATTTTTAATTGATTAGTTAATTAAAAAATTTATTATATTAAATATCTAAAAATTTATATTTTTTATTGAGTGTTTGTTATTTAATTTTACGAAAGCAAACTAGTCATCTTTATAACCTAACCATCTTTATACAATACATCTTATTTTATTGTTCTAAATTAATGATTAGGAAAATTCAATTAAAAATACCATTAAATAAAAAAAAACTGAATTAAAAAATATAAAAAATTTAAACTCTTATTTTTTTTTATAAATAGTCAAATATATATTATCTATTTAAAATCTAATTATTTTTTCTTTATTTTTTTGTTTATCTTCCTACTTATTATAGAAATGTTAATTTTACAATTTTCAAACAATAAAATACTCAATTTCCTAAAAAAGTGTCACATAGTTTAGAAAAGTCATAAAAGGGGAGAGAAAAGACTTTCCAACGTCCAAGAAAAACTCAAGTCAACATTGTCGACTTAATTTTAATGATTTGAAAAGAAATATAGTCATTATTTATATTTAAATCAAAACACACTAAGGAGTTTTAATTTTTGCTTTCACGTCTTGTTTCATCATGTATATCTTGAAAAAGCATTTCATCATGTGAAATAAGACTATAAACTTTTCAAATTAAAAATATAGACGAAATACAATTGCTCCAAGGACTTCAATGCAATATTTATTTGTTGACCGAAAAAGTGTAAAAAATGAGTTATTAGATTGTAGTCGAATATAGATTTGAGTTTTTGACCTACCTACTTCGTTTATTCGTCTTCTTCCATTACTTGGAATACAGAAAACATTGACCCTTTATAAAAATATTTTTAAAGTTAAATCACATAATGTGACAACTTAATAGTAATAATGAAAAAAAAATTGAAAACAATTTTTTTTATGGGCTTTTAAAATTTCAAAATATTTTGAACTAAACTGTTTTTTTTATTACACACGACATGTCACCCTTGAAACAGTTCACATGTATAATCATAAATTATGAAGTTGTTAAGTTTTTTATTTTTTATTTTTTAAGTTTTGTTAAAATTATCGGTCCTAGTCACGAAAGGTTGGAGCTCTCCATCATGCGTTCCCACCGATGACCAAACTAGAATTAAGATTTTAGTTTAATTTGTAAGACTTGACGCTATCCACACGCATAATTAAGACTAATAACTTAAAGGTAAACATGATTATAAAAGAGATTATACAGTGAAAATGGTCATACAAATTTTAGGTTTAAATATGATTTTAGTTTCTGAACTTAGATCTAAAGTTGAAATTTATCCTTATCCGAAATTTTGATACATTTTGGTTCTTAAACTTAAAAAATGAATAAATATAGTTCTTTTAACCCAATTAAGTTAATATTTTTTGAGGTGTCGAACGCATTTCGTAATAGATATTAATTCGAAGATGTGTCAAATGGTGTAAACAACTTTCATACTAACATGAAACGCGTTTGACACGTCAAATATAATTAACGTAATCAGGTTAAAATGACTATATTAATTTATTTTTAATATTTAGGAATCGAAATGTATCAAAATTTTAAACAGAGACGAATTTCAATTTTGGATGAAAGTTCATGAACTAAAAAGATACTAAACCCAAATTTTTAGATATGAACTATTAAAAAAAAATTCTCTATGAATGAGAATTTTCTTTAAAAAAATATTTACGTAAAACGAGATAACGTGTAAACACTTAAAGGAAAAAGTTAATTTTCTTTTCAAGGACATAATCCAATTTAAATTGTCAATATAGATATTATAATTTAGATCAAAAGTCTCAAGATTGCAAAGAAGAAAAAATTATATTTCTACAGAAAATGAAAATAATTATAAACTTAACTATTGATATTATCGTCATAATCATCCATCATTAAAAAGATAAATAATAATTAAATCAATAAAGAATGACGAAGCTACAACTTTTAAGTCAATATCATCGTTAAAAACTATAATTAATCATAAACTAAAATATATTTCATAATTAAATAACGAAAATTTATATTTAGTTCATTATGTAATAATTACATGTATACTTATTTTTTTATTATTTACTATATTACGGTTAAAATATATCTTAGTATTTTTTAGAATTGTTATAATATGTGTGATACTAAATTAATTAAGGATGTAAATACATTTTACCGAGGTAAATTTATTTTGTTATAATATTAATAAACTGTAAAGATGAATGGTTAATTAAAAAAATGAAAGGCGAAATATAGTCTGGTTTGATTAAAAAAAAGTGTCTAGAAATATAGGCATCTTCTAAATAGACTCACAAATTGAATATATTTTTTTTAAAAAATAATACTAAATAAACTGCTCTTAAAAAAAAAACTTAAAAATGGTGCTTGTAATTTATTTATTTATTTTCAGTTAAGTATTATTTTGATGTTATAATAATAAATAAAACTCACTTTCCTTTAAACATAATTTATTTTATGTAGGAATTTTGAGAGGTGAGATTTTTTTAACTCATACATTGAAAGGGTCAACGGAAAATTTCTTTAAAAGTTCATTAAAACCGATTTAGAGGTTATGATAGTGAAATCAATAAATTTAAATAAAGATGATTGTCCTACGATACTTCAAATATGATTGCTAGAAAAAGTGTGACCAACATGATACTTATGACAAGTACTATAATTAAGGCCCATTATCATAACTTTTAGAACAATGGTTCGTTTTAGAACAATGTTATATTGACAATCAAATTTTATCAACTTTTTTTTAACTTGAAATTTTATTTTTTAATTGATTTAAAAATATAAAAAACGTAAAAATAAAAAATAAAAAATTATTTAAAAAATGACACATCAAATTATAAAAAAAAATTATTAAAATTTAGTCGATAAAATTTTTTTTCCTAACTTTTAACTTTAACTTTAGAGATTCTAATAACCTGAGTGATTCTCATTACAGTATGATTTATACACAACCCCACCAAGATTTTCAACTTTTATGTTTTAATACTTTTCAACACTTTCTCCTTTTCTTCTTCTCATCCTTCAAATGTAGGACAATGAGTAATTGGATTAGATCACCATGTCAAACTTCGAATCAGAAGTCATAACTCGAGAAGAGGGCGCACACCAATAACAGTTCACACACATACACACACTTGTATGTTGCTTTAATTATTCCTATTACAATCACGTTTGTATCTTCCACTTCCAACTAAACCAAATATTTTGCAAGTGGATAAAAAAAATATATAATACCCATTGGTTCAAACCTGAAACAAGCCAACGATAAGCCGACAAACACCTGTATGCTCCAACTTACATGGCATCAGATCCATTCCACTATTTATTTGTCAGACCAAAATGTTTCCTCAGTTTCAACTTCTACCTTTTTGCTTCCTTCATGTGCACAAACTCAACACTCAATCAACTATTTCCAGGCAATTTCAGCCCCACCTAACAGAGCCTAAAACCCAAAACATCACCATTCTTTGCTCTTCTTGCACGCTGCAAGAAGGTAAGTGTTTATTCTCTCTTAAACCTTTGCCACCACTCTGTCATATTTGTCTTTGTGGTACCTTGTGGTTCCTTCTTGCTTCTTTCAGTTCCTCCTATGGGGTGTCTCTTGCTGCTTCTGTGTTTTTCTAGTTTTTTATATGCTGTTTCTGCCTTAAACTCTGATGGGTTGGCTTTGTTATCCCTCTCCCGGGACTGGGTTGTTGGGTCTGGGGACATAAACTCTACATGGAAGCTGTCTGATTCCACTCCATGCTCGTGGGTGGGAGTGCATTGTGATAATGCCAATAATGTGAATTCTCTAAACCTCAGTAGATATTCTATTTTTGGCCAATTAGGACCTGAAATTGGACGTTTGATTCACTTGCAGACCATAGACTTGTCAGATAATGATATGTTTGGAAAAATTCCCCCAGAATTAAACAACTGTAGCATGCTTGAGTACATGGACATTACTAGAAACAACTTTAGTGGAGGAATACCAGAGAGCTTTCGAAACTTGCAAGATTTGACGTATCTGGATCTCTCAATTAATCGGCTGAGTGGTGACATTCCTAAGTTCTTGTGGGAATTTCCTCTCCTGGAAGAAGTGTATCTTAGTGACAACAGTTTAAGTGGTTCCATTCCCTCAAGTATTGGGAATATGACCAACCTTATCACACTGGATCTTTCTTTTAATCAGCTGTCAGGGACTATTCCCATGTCCATTGGAAATTGTAGTAAATTAGAGAATCTGTATTTAAGAGGTAATAAATTGCAGGGAGTTATTCCGGAGAGTCTAAATAATCTCGAAAATCTTCTTGAGTTATTTCTCGATCGTAATAGTCTTGGAGGTACTATTCAACTGGGATCTAGAAATTGTAAAAAGTTGTCTGTTCTGTCTCTTTCTTACATTAACTTCAGTGTGCCTATACCATCAAGCTTGGGGAATTGTAGTGGCCTAAAAGAGTTTTATGCTGTAGAAAGTAACTTTGTTGGCAGTATACCGTCATCCTTAGGACTCCTTACCAACCTTTCTATTCTAGTGATTCCACAGAACCAATTGTCTGGGAAAATACCTCCACAGATTGGTAATTGCAAATCCCTGGAAGAGTTGTATTTGCATACCAATGAACTCGAAGGAGAAATTCCTAGTGAATTGGGAAACTTGAGTATATTACGCGAACTTTTGTTGTTTGAAAACCATTTGACAGGAAAAATTCCACTTGGCATTTGGAAAATTCAAACACTTGAGCAGGTACACGTATACATTAATAACCTTTCAGGTGAGCTACCTCTTGAGATGGCAGAGCTTAAACATCTTAAGAATATCACCTTCTTTGAAAATCAGTTCTCCGGAGTCATTCCTCAAAGCTTAGGGATCAATAGCAGTTTGGTTGTGTTTGACGTCACGGATAATAATTTCACCGGTCCCATCCCACCAAATGTTTGCTTTGGAAAGCAATTGGTCAGGTTGAATATGGCTGGCAATCAACTTTATGGCAGCATACCACCTGATCTTGGAAGATGCACAACTCTTGAAAGGCTGAGACTTGAACAAAACAATTTCTCCGGGCCACTTCCTGATTTTGAAACTAATCCAAATCTCCTTCATATGAACATCAACAACAACAATATCAGGGGTGAAATTCCATCAACTTTTGGAAACTGCACAAATCTCTCTCTTTTAGATTTATCCGTTAACAGCTTGACAGGTCTTGTACCCTCGGAGCTGGGAAACCTTGTGAATCTCCGGACTTTGGTTCTTTCTCACAATACTTTGAAAGGTCCTTTGCCACATCAACTGTCAAACTGTAACAAAATGATCGAGTTTGATGTTGGATTCAATTTCTTGAATGGTTCGTTTCCATCAAATTTTGGGAACTGGACTGGATTAACAACTTTAATTCTCTCAGAGAATAATTTTGATGGTGGTATTCCAGCATTCTTGTCAGAATTTAAAAGGCTCAATGATTTACAACTTGGAGGAAACATGTTTGGAGGAACCATTCCTAAATCAATTGGAGAACTGGTGGATTTGATGTATAATCTAAATCTAAGTGCTAATGGGCTGATAGGTGAGCTTCCTAGGGACATCCAGAACCTGAAGAATCTGGTACAACTGGATCTATCTTGGAACAATTTGACAGGAAGTATACAATTTCTCAATGACCTCAGTTCATTATCTGAGTTCAACATTTCATACAATTCTTTTGAAGGTCCTGTGCCACTACGGCTAACAAGTTTAACAAATTCTTCTTTATCTTTTTTGGGCAATCCTGGCCTATGTACCTCAAATTTCACTGAAAACAGCTATTTAAGGCCCTGTGACACAACTTCAAAAAAGTCAGAAAAGCTCAGCAAAGTTGCAATCACGATGATAGCACTTGGATCCTTAATATCACTCGTTCTGCTGCTGGGGTTAATTTATATATTTTTTATCAGAAAAATTAAGCAGGAACCCACAATCAACGAAGATGATAATTCTCCACCCCTTCTTAATATGGTTATGAAAGCTACAGAAAATCTAAATGATCAGTATATTATTGGAAGAGGAGCTCAAGGAGTTGTCTATAAAGCAGCACTTGGTCCAGACAATATTTTGGCTATAAAGAAGTTTGTATTTGCTAGTGATGAAACGAAGAGCTCAAGCATGACCAGAGAAATTCAAACCCTTGGAAATATTAGGCATCGAAATTTGGCAAAAATGGAAGGCTGCTGGTTGAGAGAAAACTATGGTCTCATTGCATACAAATACATGCCAAATGGAAGTCTGTACGATGCTTTGCATGAGAAGAAGGGATCTCATTCCTTAGATTGGAATATCCGGAATAAGATAGCTGTTGGAATTGCTCATGGATTGGCTTATCTCCATCATGACTGTGATCCTGTCATTGTGCACAGAGATATCAAAACAACCAATATACTTCTAGATTCTGAGATGGAGCCCCATATTGCAGATTTTGGTATTGCCAAGCTTTTGGATCAGCCTTCTACCTCCACACAGTCAATATATGTCACTGGTACACTTGGTTATATACCACCAGGTAATTCTTCTACACTATCCACATAATAACTGCACCTATTTTTGTTGTGGTATAACAACATCTTTTATTTCTCAATGCTCCATAGTAAAATATTACATGATTGCTTATGACAGAGAATGCTTATACAACAACAAAGGGTAAAGAGGCCGATGTATACAGTTATGGTGTAGTATTGCTGGAGCTGATATCCAGAAAGAAGGCATTGGATCCATCATTTGTAGAAGGAACAGATATAGTTAATTGGGCTAGATCTGCCTGGGAGGAAGCAGGAGTTGTTGATGAAATTGTTGATTCAGAGTTGGCTGGTGAAATTTCAAATTCTGAAGTTACGAAACAAGTTACAAAGGTTCTTTTGGTGGCTTTGAGATGTACATTAAAGGATCCACGCAGCAGACCAACGATGAGGGATGTTATCAAGAATTTGTATGCAGATGGTAAAAGCTCCACATAAGAAAGATGTTATAGTTTTCTTAAGGCTTAGTTCCCATTGTATAATCATGACAAGGTTTTATGTTTCACCTGTTGTGGTGTTGTTCTTTTATGTACAAAGTTTTGTTTCTACATTCAATCAGGCATTTATGCATACTCTATGAAACTAAGTTCAGTGTTTTTTCACGACTTTTTATTGGACTTCTTTGACAGTATAATGAGTTATTGGATTATTCTTGAGCATGAGAATATTCAGGAACAGGATTAGAGATAAACCTTGACACTGAAAAGTATTTCCGAGTTCCTCCTGGGCATCCAATAAAATTAAAATCATGCAGAGAATATTAGCATGTCTCCTGCAGAAGATGACAAGCAGAAATGAGAAAAATATTCCTAACGGTATTTTTATAACATTGTTTCATGAAAAAATTTCAAAGCCTTCTTAATATTTCTAAATCCTGAGCCGCAAAGCAACTACCTGTTGCTACTCACTGTGCATCAACCAACTTTGGATCCTTTATAGGGACAGAAATATATTATTATAAGCAAAAGTTCCTAACTTTTATACTGTTACCTGGATCATGACCAAGGACTTGACAATGATAGAAAAGAAAAATATTTACATATCGTAAACCAACAAAAGATGAAAAGCCCTCTCTCTATTTGATCCAAAATATTTTCATTCAAATCAATATTCACCAAGATTCTCTCAAAATTAACATATATAGTATTTTTTGTAGCTTCATCCAAAGAAATCGGGGTACAAATCTCATTGTCGATAGGAAATAAAATTTTTAACTCTTACCTATCTTGAGCATGAGAAACCTTGGGACTGAAATTGGGATTTTAGTGTGAAATTCGCAGGAAAGATGGGTTAAAAAAACCTGCGGAAAAGCCAGACTCTACGTTTTAGAAAAAAATTCTCACAGGCGGTTTATAGGATGAGAAAAATATGTTCTTTTATATGTGAAATACACATTATTTAAATAATAATAATAATGTATTACATAATATATAAATAATAATGTCGTATTATATACACATAATCTATGATGAAATTTGTCATTTTTGATAGACATGTTTTATATTTTACAATTTTGTTTTCAATTTGTTTTAACAATAAAGAAACAAAAATCAATGATAATATATAATATTCTTTATTCTGATTAACACATTTTATATATTTTTTAATTATATTAAATATAAATATAAATTACTCATTAGGTAACAATTTTTTGACAATCTAACAAGTAAAAGTTGACATTAAATAATTATTAGCGTCAAATTTGGGTTGCACACACATGCAACTCTAAAATTATATACATTAATTTATTAATAATGACCTTTAAGATCGACTCTAACTAATAGATATTAACTTTTAATTTTTAAATCGATGTGTTTATGGAAACAACTAATCTTTAGAAAAAGTGACTTAAACAAAAAACTATACTCACACACCACTAAAGTGTTTTCATGATTAAAAGAATTGGAAATTCACATATGTTACGATCTTCAATGAAAGTTTAATTACTGAAATACCAATGATAAAATAGATGAAAAGTTTAATAAATCTGATACTTAATTATAGTAATGAGAAAAAGACATCCCTCAACAAACTAAATTAAAAAAAATAAAAATTGTATAAAATATTTCATGAGACAAAATTCCTAAATTCAAATATAAGTCCTATTATATTTAGGGATGTCAAAAAATCCGTACTCGCGAGTGTATACAGATAAAACCCGCAACAGGTAGGAAACAAATATTACAAATGGATACCCGCTATCTGCGGGTACGAGTATTTTTGATATTTCGCATGTTAACGGGACGGATACGAGTATCATAGTATCCGTACCCGCTAAACTTTAATTCACACATATATATATATATATATATATATATATATATATATATATATATTAGTAAAATATATTCTGACCTAATTTTTTATAAGCTGCACATCTTGTCTTCTATCTTCATTCTTCTAGCTTTAAGTATTGGTATGTTGTCTTCTTTCATGTATGTCTCTTGACATTCTTCTCTTCCCTTACTTTGAAATTGAGCATATACATCAAACCCTATATAGACAGTAACATCTATGGTATGCTTGTTGTAAAATGATGAAGTTAACAAAATAAGAATATTGACATGTGACAGTTGAAGTTTATTAACTTTTAAAAATTGAATTTTATTAAGTTATAAGAATTGAAAAATATGATTTCATATGGTTTCCTTATTTAACTGATTTTATGGTTTATTATTTTAATGTTTCGTGAGTTTCGTATGAATTGAAAATTACTATAATATGACTTCTATCATTTTAATAGCATTTTTGTTTATTATTTTATTATTTCATGGGTTTCATATGTATAGAAAATCACTAACGTATGAGTTTTATTATTTTTAATAACAGGGGACACAATTTTGGTTTGTAAAGATTAATTATAGGTATAATTTATGTATACTCACTAATGAAGGTGAAAAACAAGTGAAAATACTCTCGATGAAGATGAAGAACAAGTAAAAATACTCCTGTTGAAGGTGAAGAATAAGTAAAAATACTCCCAATAGAGATGAAGAACAAGTGAAAAATACTCCCAATGAAAGTAAAGAACAAACTCTAATGTTTTAGTGATTTTTTATTGTTTATTTTTAGAAATCAACCGAATTCACTAAAATTTCTATTGTATATAAACTTGAATTTCATTTAAACTTTATAACGGTAATCTATTATATTTTATTTAAATTTATAATTAAATGTTTATTTTTTAAATAATTTTATAAATATTTACAAATACCCAAAAATACTCATAAATATAAAAAAAAAAATAGGATACCATATATTAGATACCCAATAAATATAAATATACGGTACAAATATTTATGCTGTGGATACAGTACGAAAACTACCCGGAATGAAATCCTCCCTCATTCTCACTCGAAGGCGGAAAGCTTCTAAAAGATTAAATTAAAAAATTAAAAAAAAATAAAATAAATTGTGGAGCCAATGAGACATTAAAAGTTTGTGTTCAAATTAAGTTTGCAAAAGGAAGTTTCTACATAAGTGATTTTTTAGACAAAAACATGTCAGAAAACCTTCTTCGTTCTCGAATCTGAGGATTTAACATGCTCATTCTCTGTCTATGGTTATAGTGTGATTCCCGTAAGCCATATATGTTGTCATGAATACCTCTGAATCCGACCACCAACATGTTCTTCCCAATCCAGAATCACATTCATTCACATCAAAATGCAGAAAATTTTCATTGCACTCATTCTCTCTCTTGGTTCTCCTTACGTCAATCTATTGGGGATTCACAACAACAAACTATTACAAAGTTCACCACTTGAAATACTCCCTCACATCACCATCAATTATGCGTGCAATTGAGTCTCTCTTTTTACCCTCAAAACCAGTTTCTGTGCCCTCCTCCAATCACTGTGTGCTATGGATGGCCCCTTTTCTTTCAGGTGGTGGGTATAGCTCCGAAGGTTGGTCCTACATTTTGGCCCTTCATGGTCACAGAAAAATGCAATCTTTAAGGTTGTCGATTGACCACCATGGTGATCTAGAATCTCTGGCGTTTTGGAAGGGTTTGCCAATTCATATGAAGGACTTGGCACGTGAGTTGTACCAAACTCGGTGTAGGATGAACGAGACAATTGTCATTTGCCATAGTGAACCTGGTGCCTGGTTCCCTCCACTGTTTGAAACCATCCCATGCCCACCATCTTTTTACCATAATTTCAAGTCTGTCGTTGGCAGAACCATGTTTGAGACCGATAGAGTGAACGATCAACATGTGCAGCGCTGTAATACAATGAACTATGTCTGGGTTCCTACAGAGTTCCATATGTCTACATTTGTGCAAAGTGGGGTTGATCCTTCCAAGATGGTGAAAATTGTTCAACCTGTTGATGTGGAGTTCTTTGATCCGGGAAGGTACAAGCCATTTCGTCTTGCTTCTAGTTCTAGTGCAAAACTTGTGTTAGGTTCCCATGTGACGAAGAGCTTTGTGTTTTTAAGTATCTTCAAATGGGAGTATAGGAAAGGGTGGGATGTGTTGCTAAAATCATACTTGAAGGAATTCTCAAAGGATGATGGGGTTGCTTTGTACTTGTTGACAAATCCTTATCATACTGACAAGAATTTTGGTAACAAGATATTGGATTTTGTGGAGAGTTCGGGTATGGTAAAACCAGTAAGTGGTTGGGCTCCAGTCTATGTTATTGATAATCACATACCATTGAGTGATTTGCCAAGAGTTTACAAGGCAGCTGATGCTTTTGTTCTTCCTTCCCGAGGGGAAGGATGGGGGAGACCAGTGGTGGAAGCCATGTCAATGGCATTGCCTGTGATTGCAACAAATTGGTCTGGACCAACTGAGTATTTAACAGACGATAATAGCTATCCACTGCCTGTGGATAGAATGAGTGAAGTAACAGAAGGTCCATTCAAAGGACACCTTTGGGCTGAACCTTCTGTGGACAAACTTCAGGTTCTTATGAGGCAGGTGATGAATAATCTCACTGAGGCTACAGCCATAGGTAGGAAGGCTAGGGAGGATATGATAACACGGTTTTCGCCTGAGATCGTGGCCGACATTGTTGCGGATCACATACTAGACATTCTACGGCAATAAGGACTATGAAGCTTCTGGTTCTGTTTCTGTTTCTCCACAGCTGCTATACTTCAAACCTGTCTTGTGTTGTGATTCATTCTCAAGGAGACTGAGATTGTTAGCGCACATATTGTTGACTTGTAGGGAATTGATTAAGGCTCAGCAAACTAATCAGTGGAAGGTAATGTCTTCGATAATTAATTCTCTTTCCTTTTGTGAGTTTTTGGTAGGGATATGCATTTGTGGAGGAACACAAGACTGATTCTCTGGGAAAATGTCCATCATTTTGGAACTATATCTGGCTGGTTAGATGGGGTTTTGACCAGATAAACAGCATCATTTATGCTTTCTCTTTTGATTAACTTGAAAGCAAAATATAATTCCTTCCTTTTGCAAATTCTGACTTAGGGAATGGTAATGCTAGTGATATATAAAACTAGGGTTGAGTGTGAGGGAGAGATTTTCTAGAGTGTGCCGATGGCACATAATTACAACAAAACCTTATCTCACTAGATGATGTTGGTTACATGGATCATATGGCACTATTCAGCTCAGTTAAATAACAGATGTCTCTCTTGACAACTTCTTCCAGTGTCCTTCTTGATCTCCTTCTGATTTTCAGAGTACTAAAAAGTATACAATCTACTTCTCTCATTGGTGCTTTTGAAGCTTTCCTTTCACAAGTCCAAACTCCAAACCACCTTAATCAATTTTCTATTTTTGTTTCCTCAATTCGTGTTACACAACCTCCCCATGTCATTTCAACAAGTCTCACACTTGTCTCTTGTTATCCCTTTAAAGCCTAACACATTCACTACCATAAATTATAGTCAGATGTACAGCAGTATGATAAAGTTTGCCTTTGAGTTTGGTAGATTTTTTTTGAAGTCACAAATAACACATCATCTATTTCTCCATTTTAGCCATCTTGCTTGTTTCCTATGTGTGACATCAACATTAATTTCCTCATCATTTTGTAATATTGATCTTGAATAGTTAAACTAAGAAACCTGTTGTTTTGTATGTAAACGATAAGCACCTTCATCAACCACACGATAAGAAGTAAAAAGTACAAAATTTTACTTTGAAAACAAAGTATTTATTTGATAATCAGTCCATACTTTCTTCTTTAAGAAATCTACAACATCAAGTAAGTGCATCACTCTTTATTGTCTCACATCTATTCATCTATCATGTGAGCTTCCTAATTAATAATACCGTGGAATTTTTTGGGTAAATGTGACTTCTTATTTTTTTAAAAAAGAAAGGTGTGCAAAAGCATCACTATACAAGTTTGATATCCTAACTAGGTCAGCACCTCACTCTAGTATTGCACTAGTTCCGTCTTTTATCAGTCTAAACGTAGGAACACTTATTTGGGATTAGATATGTTGCAATTTAAACTAATTTTGCAGTTGTTTTGACTTTTGCCTGTCATTCACTTTATTGGAATCAACCAATTGTGAAATATCTCTGCTGATATGGATTAAATTGAAAACTTGAAACAGTAGCCTCCAAGGTTTTATTTGGGACCTTATTATTTTACTTTGATTGTTCCATGTTGCCGTTGTTGCACAGTGACCAAGATCATGTTGTATCCGACTGGCTGATTGTCTGCTACAGGACATTAATGAGCATTATTGAGCTGTGGTTTCTAGTTAAGATTGAAGCTCTGAATATCTTGTGTGCTCTTATTGTGCTTGTTTTAAACTTCCAAAATTTTGATTGAACCATTATATGTCTGGTGACAGTATATATGGAAGGGTGTACCAAAACACCTAGAATTCTCACTTCTCCCAAACAATTGTGTTCTAGTACTTTTTTATTCTGTCAGTTGAATTCCTCGTACTTACATTCACTTTCAAAGAACGCCTGCAACATCATGAGTCAAAATATGTGCATATAAAGTTTGAAATGTTTTTAGCCAAGAAAGAATGAAGTTATCTTATGAAATTTCTCTCCCTGGACTAGATTACATAGAGGAGCGTAAATTGAAGGAGCAAATCAAGGACTGAATTAACAACTATTTGCACACTCATAAATCATAACTAATTATATAGTTTACTAAGGTTCCAAACATGTGCTAATCAGGTAAATGAATCTGGATTATCCTTAACTAGGTCCAGCTTTTCCTGGAAACCCAAGCAAGGTTCAGTTTCTTATTCCAAATGTTAAGAATATAGAGAAAACCTTGTTTGTTGATAAGCTCTACATGTTATATTCTTTTGTTACCATAACGTTGTAGGTAGCACTAGACAAGTCAGCGATGCATGCATGTTCATATAAATCATGATCTCATTTTATTGTCTACCATTTTGTAACAATCTAGGCTTCAGTCTTAAATGTGTTATCTTCCTGGGAGCTTGTGATTCGCTGTTACTTGACATTTGGCTTACGGCCTAATTGACTTCTGAAAATTTTCCATCCCTCAAATAGAGTTCTTGACTGAAAATTCATGTGTTGCAACTTGAATTTATTCATAAATAAGTTTATTTTGCTATTCATACTAGATTGTCTACTTTAACAGTTTGAGGGTGCGAAAAAATTTGAACTTCAGCCTTGTTTCCCATGTAACACCATTCAATATATGTAGTGATCTTCAGATGTAACAGATCATCTATCACCAGCAATGAGCAATTTTGTGGAGCGATGTAGAGGTTATATCTCAATGCACAGTGACAAATTAAAGAAGTGGCATTGATTGATGCAATGGGGCAGAATATTCAAATTATTTTACAAATTTTTCTCCACCTTTTGTGTGTTGCAAGAATTCAAATTGAGCCTAGAAGTTACATGGATGCAGAAATCGCTCAACGTAAAATTAGCTAGCTTAGGTTCTCACTGTTAAGTCTCATTTCAGAAATTCAATGCATTTCCATTGCCTGCTTAAGCAAATTGAAGAAGTTCAGTAAAACAAAACCCTGCGTTTCAAATATTTTCTAATTTTTTATTGAAGTTATTTATTGTCTGTTTAACTTTCTCGAACCAATTAAAAAGATGTCGAAATATTACTGCATGTGATACAAATGTTTAAGATTGATGCGGGTATATTAATTAAGCTATTGCTAGCATTAATTTCTACGGTTATCAAATGGTAAAATATATTTATTCGTCATTTACTATATATTTCTAAAATATTGGCTTTTACGCCCAAATTTCATGTTTACTGGTTAATGATTTTAGTCTTGAAATTAAAGACACTGTTGTTTTGCAAAAGAATTTTTCCTTAAAAGCTAGATTCAATTCACGTCACTAATCTTTCAACGACATTGATCAATTTTGTGGACCCACACAAAGCTGAGATCTCAATAGTAGCCAAATTCAAGAACTAGGTTTGATTGATGCGAGGGGACATCAATCTAGATGTGTGTCTGCCTTCAATTGAAAACGCACGAAAAATGTTCACCAACGCTCAGATAAATTCCTTCCAAGACATCTGTAACTTTGTACAAAACAATGAAGTTTCTTTTGGACAAAAATCTTCTTACTGCGTTCACAAAAGGACAGCATTTGTATGTTAGTACTCACAAAACTCATTTCATAGGGTAAAATACGTGCCATGTTTCATCATGAAGAAAAGGAAGTGGAAAGATGCAATTCCTGATATGCCAATTTTAACCATAATACATATATTTCACTCGGACATACAATAAATAGCTCTCTTCGCCTGTCTAGGTAGTTATTTGGAATACATTCTTCTTAAAAACAGCCTCAGAATCGCCAAAAGCACTGCCATTGGAAAGCCGTAACAATTTCAGACAGAGATAGGACTATTGGAAATATGGAGCAAACTCTGCTAGGACTTCCTTGTAGACAGGCTTTTTGAAATCTACCGCCTGCACAGAAAAGATAAACCAATTCATATATTGTCTATAGTTCCCCGCCTTAATTGTCTTTGGACAAGTACGAAAAAAAGTTGTCACCATAACGTAAACTTACAAGATCAATTACTTGTTCGGGTGATATCCATGACCATTCCCCAAATTCAGCTTTCTCGGTGCCATCACCCAGAAGATTGATTTCTTGATCTTGCCCAGTGAACCTTAAAAGAAACCTGTGCACATCAAAAGTGCCAAAAAACATTAATTACCAAAGGCAACAAAACATCCCTCTACATAATAAGGAGGTAAAGAAAACTTGTCAACAACGTTATATAATCTGCTTGTGTACTGTTCTTATGGGTTTTACTCTATCCAGGCTGACCATATCAAAATGTTTACCATTTCTGTGCCTGACCCTTCCAATCAGATCCCCACTGAATATTTAATTTCTCCCTCACTTTCGGTGGGAAATCATAAGTTAACCAATATGGTACCTACAATATAAAGCCACCGGGATGAACATTAATCATCACAGCAAGGAAAAAGAAAAAATGCTTTATCAGGATTTTGTGCTAGATGAAAACCAATATTAGTGGGTGGATTAACTGACATTCATATATCATATTACTATGATTAGATGTAACATTGTAACTCTAGCATAATCGGAAGCATTGAAAGGGGGCTGATTATTTTGTTCAACACAGCTCAAAGGCCTGATGAGTATAAACAGTAACAATTTAACAAAGGATCGTGCAAAACGATTTTATAATTTTATTAAAACATTTTTTACTAGCTGCAGGCACCTTTCTTTAAAAGCATTTATTATGGTAATCGGAGATATAAACAATTCAAAGGCCTCCAACAACAAGGAAGTTTTTGGAATATTATCTATCTTGGACCACCAAAAGATGTATGAAACATTACATTTGCAGATACATCAAATCAGTACTCCAAAGATACACATGACATCAAATTCTGCAGTTAAATTGGTCATGGAGAACATAATTGATGGTATTAATCTTCAATAAATGACCAATTTGATGTTTTTCATAAGCAGATAAACAGTATGACCCTTGACATGGAATCTTCTTATAATCTACAATCTAGATGTCAGGGTATGATCCTTGTCGTCTTATGCTTCTAACTGATCTGTATTTCTGCAGAAGAACTAAGCGGGTTGTCATGTGAAGGACCATGTTAGAGATATAAACCATTCACAGGCCTAATTTAAGCTGTAACATTGAGTTGGCCTGTGTTCTGTCAAAATGATTTCCTAGGTTTCATATCGAAAGACTAAATCTATGTAGTAAAAGGTAATAGAACTATAGAAGCCTGTCTATACATGATATTGTGAGGAAAATTTAGGGACAGTTCTGTTTGAGGAAATGTCTCCCGTATTTTTCTTGTTTTCACTTTTCCTATTTATAAAAGTTTATATAAGAATGATGGGGGTCAACTATTTCTTGCTTCCTGTTTTCATTTTTTCCTTGTAACATAAGAAAATGCGAAACAAAGTGAAAACGAAAAAAAAAAAAAACATTTTCTAAATCTGTGAACTCAAGATTCAAGAAAAAGTTAAGATAAATATATTTAAATTTGGATTATTAGGCTAGACTGAAGCAGGTAAGCTATTGATTTCTCTACCATATCTTTTGTGCACTGTTCATGCTTAGTAGTTTCTCTCAACCCGCAGCCTCAATAATAGAATAATCCTTCTATCAAAATTCCTTTCCTTCCATGACTAATCAACTTCTCACTGTCCACACTTCAGGGTTTGTTAGGATGAACTTCTCCATAAGCATGTTTAGGAAAGAAAAATAAGAAGAAAAAAATGAATTGACTTCTGCATAAGCTAAAATTACCTTACGTAAGTTAAAAATAAAAATTTAGAAAAACTATACTAGAGGGCTTCTACAAATAAACCTGTGCATAAGCTAATTGCAATTTTTCTTCTTACTTTTTCTTCCTAAAAGTGCTTATGGAGAAATTCATCCAAATAGGCCCTATTAAAACAATACGAACAGACTAAAATACCGTGATTCAAAGATTGAAGCATTGAAACTAATAAAAATCAAACAGATTTTAACACATACAACACAATACCACATCTTCCAAAGGCCTTGCCCACTTCACTCATTCTAAAACAAAGTTTTAACACATGCAGTCATCATATAATGCGTTCACATCCTTGTACAAGGCTGTAAGCTGGTATGGGTATCCTAAAAGGGAGGAGAAATGCAATTACGTAAACCAGTTATTATGATGGTGAAAAATGATTTGGCACTGATGACTTCAGTACTGCCAAGCATGTAATTTGTAGGGTGCAAGCAAGTAAGGAAATGTATAATTTGCACCTCAGCGATCACTTCTGCCGAATTAACTCCCGTCTCTTCTCTTAATTCCCTGATAGCTGCATTTCTCGGATCCTCACCTTCATCAATGCCACCCTATAAGACGCCACAATTAAGAACATTACAAATTTACAGTTCATTATTCCTTTCAACAAAAACACGCTGAAAAACAAGTAAAATCACGAACTCTTCGGATTTCTTTATTTGTTTATTTATTTAGTACCATCAATAATTTTTTCCCAATTCCCACGCCTGTGCAACACTTTGCTACTGCTAAACACTTCTTTAGGATTTTTGCTTTCTCATAGAAAGAAAATGATAATTTTTTATAGGAATTCAGGTTATCACTCCATTAAATCCCAAACTATTTGAGAATTTTTAAAATACGATTTTTAACAAAAATAAATAAAGTCCTTCGACTAAAAAAAAAGGTCCCTGCTATTAGTTTTTTGCAGCTTAATCCGCCAAAAAACAACAATTTAAATAGTTTTCAAAATTCTAGAGAGTTAATTAAAAAACTTACATGATTAGGATCCAACTAAAGAATAATAATTAGGAAGCTACTAAAAACTACCGAGTAGTTCAGGACGAACATGTAATTTAACCTTAAATTTATTTTTAGTTTTGACGCAATTCATAGAGATAGATAACTACAAAGAAGAATCAAAAGATGGACACCTGCGGCATTTGCCAAGCATTGGGAATGTCGAGCCTCGAAGCCGCGAAAATCTGCAAAAACACGAATTATTAAGCTTTGATGAATAAAAAGCGGTAGCCAAAAGCTGAGTAATTTAGAGCGAACGAAGGAATGAACCTTTTTGTGAGCGTTCATGAGACAGATACCAACGTTCCTTCGATAACCTTCTGGAGGAGCTTCCATCGTTGCGAATGAGAATGACAGCAAAGAGAATTTAACGTGTTTTGATTTCGGGAAACGAATAATGGTGGAAGCAGATGAAGCAGGGGAACAATAAGCGAATCGGCACAAAGCCATTAGAAGAGAAGAAAAAGGAGAAACAAGAGTGCCAAAATAATAGCTTTATAATGGGCCATTTAAGCCCACTCAATAGAGTACCTTGTTATTCTCACTTCCCTTTTTACTTAGTTCACTCCTCCTTCCTGTTCTTTAAATTATGTTTTCTATTTTTTGTCACCCGTTTCTTTCTCTCCTTCACAACTCTTCTCTCTACTATGGCATTATCCGTAAAGATGTATTTTCTACTATGACATTGTCCGTAGACATGTATTTTCTACTACATCCTTATACGTATATATATATATATATATATATATATATATATATATATAAAATTTTCTATACGTATAAATTGAGTACATGCAAGAGAATTTATAAACTCACTTAACTTAAAAAGACATGCACGTGTTTATACTTTACATGTTATTATGTGAGGAGTATGAATTCAAGGTATTTTTTTATTCACTTCTTTACTCAGCCATTCAAGGTACTTTAGATGTTATTTAAATGAGAGTGTTATAAACAGGATGTGAAAAAAAAATTGTACTTGCGAGTATGCAGAGATAAAATCAGCAACGAAAAAAAATGATATTGTAAATGGATATCCGCGGATAACGGGTACGAGTATTTTTAATATCTGCATGTTAACGGGACGGGTACAAGTATTATAGTACTTGCACCCGTGAATACTTGTACCCGCTATACTCTAATCTAAATTTAAAAAAAAATAAAAAAACATAATTAAAATATCAACATATTGATTTTGAATGAGTTACTTTTTAATCAAAATTAGTTTAAGAAAAATCATTTCTTTGTAAAATGTCATTCAACACTATTTAAATAAATTATTTGGATTTTGTTTAAAATTTATGAATGTTATGTATTGTATTTTATTTGAATTTACAATTAAAACATGTTATTAAATATATTTTTTTTTTCTATAAATACCCGCGGGTACCCGTGGATATTAAAAAATTATGTGGGTATCCGCATAACAGATATCCGACATAGATACGGGTACGAGACAAATATTTATTCAACTAATAGGGTCCGGGAGAACTATTACCCGTATTATACCGCTATATTGAAATCCCTACTCATACGTAAGAAGGGAGAGTTATACAAATTTAAATCAAAATATTAAACTTTAGTTAAGTAATGAGTTATACAAGTTTAAATTCAAATATTAAACTTTAGTTAAGTAATATTATGGGTTTAAATAGATATCAGTAAGTGTATACAAATAATTCATATTAGGAGAAACAAACGTGTAGAATTAAAAAATATACATTAAATACACGAGATTCATATTATGTAGACATAAAAATACACAATAAAAACTTTGTAGTATTAATTTTTTTTTTTCTGAAAGAAATAAAGAACGATGAGCATAATTTAATAATATATTGGAAAATATTATATGTTTGGCAAAAAAATTTAGTTTTTCTAATCCGCTCTTTTTTTAATTTGTTTTGCTTCGTTAATAATCCACTTAATCATATATGAATTTTTCTTTTATTTGTATTTTATAATTTTTTAGATTGGATTTTTGTTTTAGTTATATAAATTTAAAAATTTAAAAATTTAAATTTTAAATAAGATTATATTCAGATAAAAGAAATAATATGAACTTAATTTCTAATTAAAATTTTCGAGTACCCTAAATTCTTTCCTCCGCTGCTTCTTCCATGCTTCACCTCCAAAATTTCGAGAACACTACAGTTGATTGATTCAAGGTATCTAAATCTCTTCTCTCTTCTCCATTCCAACAATGTTGCTCATTTCTCCTCTGTTTTATATAGTTTTAAGTTTGATTCATTCATTTTTATGTTTCCATTATTTTATATATTATTATTATTATTTTTAAATATTTATGTATTAGATGAAATAATTATTTTATTTTAAAATATAAATATAAATATAAATATAAATTTATAAAAAGTTAAGTTTCATTAAAAATAGATTTAGAAATAGATCTAGATTCTTAATTGATTCAAATATTTAGATAAAGATATCTAACTTGATCCTAATATTTGATATAGATTTTAAAATATCCAAATTATTTTTTCAAACAAAAAAGGTGGATATAAATCAAAATCTGAACCATATGTTTAGATTCAAATTAGATCTGGAGCAGATATCTAAATATCCAATTCATGCCCACCCTTAATGTTTGCAATATTTATACATAAATATTGAACAATAAATTTGTTGAAAATAAGTGTGATTCAAAGTTTCATACTAAAGATAAAATCAAACATTGTATAAAATAAAAAAGTCATAAATTCCTGATTATTTAAAATTTTAAATTAAAAGTGATGTTAAATATTATATATATATATATATATATATATATATATATATATATATATATAACTAATATCTTATATAATCAGAATCTCTTATTCATAATATAAAAAAGTATCCGCTCATTTTTTTGTCAATGCAAATATATTCAATTCCTAAAACATTTTGGTACGAGTAACATTGTCTATTAATCTATTTTGTAACCAATATATACATTTTAACGTGTCATTTTAATCGGGACCAAGAAATGAAGTTAATCATAAACAAACCATATTGACATTATGTGTCATTTTCTTCGTATTGAGAAGCGAGTCAAAACGTGAAATATTTACATGGAAGAGAATCTATTTTACATTTTCACTAAGTTTGTTCATAGAAACAAGTTTATGCAAATGAACGATGTTGCTAAATGTTAATTGTTGGGAAGAGTAGTATCTAAGCAACATTTTGTAAAGTGAGTTAAATCGATGCATATAATTGTTGAATTTGTATTAACATTTATTTTGTCAGTTGGTGAACTTTTGCAATGATAAAATTAGATTTTGGTGTCCCATAGAGATAGTTTGGAGGACATGTCTACAGTATAAAGTATTAGTGTCTTTTCATAATTGTTTTCATATCTTAATTTAACTTTTGTGGAATCTCTCTCATCACTTCTAAATATTTTTTGTAACCTATTTCACCGCAAGAGTTTTATAAAATTCACACTCTCATTTATATTTTATTTGGTAGTTAGAAGAAATATAGTTTAAAAAAAATACTTTTTTGTATTTTTATTTTTTCATGCTATTTTAGCATATTATAATAAAAAATCTTATAAAACTTGTCTTAATTTTATCATTTGTACATCAAACTGGACGGATTGACCATGTAGGGAACAAACTGAACATTTTAACGTCTTAAATGAGGTAAGTTAATACCAAACTTTTTCTTAATTATATATTTTTAAAAATTATTATATATATTAAAATTAAAGTGTAAATATTTTTTAAATTTTAATTAATTAATTAATTAATGTCTTAAGAATAAATTGAAATAATAATTTTTTTATATGTTAAACTACTTTATTATAATTAATAATCAAAATTTAATTAGTAATAATTAATAATTTAGGCTAGAATATTATTATATAGTTCCATCTTTCGAATAATATAACACAAAAAAATATTTTTTAAATTATTATTTTTTATTTATTTTTATTTTTTAAAAAAAGCTAAACCCATTTTGCTATCCTTACATATAATTCCTGTTATTAATATGTTTTAAGAGCTACAATTATGTAGTTAGTTGCAAATTATAACTTTTTATATATACAAATTTATATATAAAGTGAATGAGTAGATAAAGAAAAAAAATGTCCGTAAAAACGTAAAAAAAAAAAAACAGACATGTTTAGCAGTTTTGCTTCTAAAAAGAGAAACAAAATAAAGTATCCCAATAAAACAATAAGACGTGAAAGAAGAGTTATTTAAAATTATTCTAAGAACTCAATAAAAATATTTTTTTTACTCTCATCTCAATAACAATTAAATTGTGAAATTGTGAGTGATAAAAAGTTTCCTAATATCTTAAGACGAAATTTATCATCAAAGTAAAAATAACAATTAAATTTCGAGAGTATTAAAAATTTAGTTAATATTAAGATGACATTTACCATTAAAGTAAAAGTTAGACAAGATCTTGGTACAATAAAACCCCACACAAAATTCATATAAAAACTTAAAATAACACTTTACATTAAAGATATTTGTAGTCGTCGAACTTAAACTTTTTTGCACCATTTCCAAAGCATTTGAAATTGTTATCGTAATAATTTTTTCCAGTTTTATAAAGTAGTGCTATTTGAATTGTATTTATTGGACTTATTTAATAGATAATCCAACTTGGAACATGTCAACAGGTAAATAGGAAGAAAATTATACGATAAATCCATCGCATTAATTGTTTTTACAATTTATAATTGAAAAAATCATCTTGTACGATAAAAAATATTTTTTATTTTCATACTTGGATTTTATTTATAATTAATACAGAGTTTGTTTGTTTCTTCATTAACTTCGTACGTTCTTTAAATTCTTGAATCTCATATTCAACTTTGATGAGTATGGCTAAATTTAGTTTAGTTTTAAAAGATTTGAATTGAATTTGATCTTTTATAAAGTTTAAAAGTTCTTAAAAATAATCTCTATCGTCACCTATTAGAAATGTTCAATGTATACTTTTTGGGGTACTTTGTAATTTTGTTTAAAAGCCCTTTTCAAACTATTTTTTATTGTAAATAAGATGTAAAATTATTTTGAAAACAAGAATGGAAATGAGATATACTGTGAAAGAGATTGAATGTGCAAACAACCAAGTCCCAACGTACGAAACTTACAAATACAGCAAAATTGGGTGTTTTATTTACTGGTTAGTTGAATTTTCATAGAAAAATAATCCGAGAGAACAGTGAAAAGACTAGAAAAGTGCCACCAAATACCAGCACAGGCAAATGTGGGACCATCCTTTAACATCATCTTCGCAGCTTCTTCAACTGATTGAAATACTCTACCAACAATAGTCTCTGGTTTCTTCTTCAACTTTCTCTCGGTTATGGTTTTCTGAGACTGAACTTAATCAAGAAGAAGGGGGAAGAAGAAAGAAGGAGAAGAAGATGGGAATTGCAGTGGCAGGTGTTGATGTGTTGAGTGAAAAAGCGGCGATGATGAGAGAGTCTCTGCAGAAGAGTCAAACCATCGCAGACAACGTTGTCACCATTCTAGGTTCCTTCGACCACCGTCTCTCGGCACTTGAAACCGCCATGCGTCCAACTCAGGTACCCTTTTCTCATGTTCTCCATTAAATGTGGGAGATTTTGTGAACGGTTTGACTTCAAAATGGGGTTTTGGGAAATGGGTTTTGGTGGGGCAGACTTTTCTTTGACATGGATGCAATGGGGTTTCGTTTTGGGGGGTTCTTCATTTTTCAAGTGGGGATCTGGAGGGTGGTTGAAAGTTGGATCTTTTCATCTGGGTTTGCAGATTAGAACTCATTCCATTAGGAAGGCTCATGAGAATATTGATAGGACTTTGAAGGCTGCGGAAGTTATATTGGCTCACTTTGATCAATATCGTCAGGTTGGTTCTCTGGTGCTATTTGATCCAACCTCTGTGATCTGTTTTTTGTAATGTAGTCTTTTTTAGTTAAGTTACGCTGTTGAATTGATGAATTGGAATTACAAAATCAAATTCTCTGTCATATAGCTGAAGGCATGCTTGTTTGTTGCATGTGTTGCTTCGGTCAATTGTAAACTTGAAGGTCTGACTCTTGTCTCATTTGGTCAACTTAACTGATTTTTACATTATGACGTTATTGCAAATGTTGTTTTTATTGACTTGAAGAAAAAAAACTTATGATTGAGTGCCCAGAGAACAGTCGTGGAAGACTGGAAAATAAAGTTGTGCCGTATAGTAGTGGAGGTTCATAATGGTTGAAATGTATGCTATATATACAATTATATGTGTAAAAAAAAAAGTTCTATGTAAATAAAAATAAAATACATAAAAGTTGTTGTTATATATCAACTGAAAAGTTCAATTGGACGAAGTCAAAGATGACAAGAGGACACAAGACATATGCCGCCACAACTTCAACAATGACAGTGTCTGCAATAGCGGACAGATATGGAATCACAGATTTGAGAAAATCCTGTATGCGATTGTTGCAATAGTGGCTATTTAACAACACTGCACCTTGCTATATTTCTGTGGTGCTTAATGTTGGGCTTTAAATGGACAATAGGAGAAAAGGTTCGAGTAATCTAAATGAGAATGTAAAGATAGATGCATGACCACACAAGAAAGGACATGATACAAAATGTGCATACGAGGAGATGTTGATGTGACACATATTGAGAAAAGGATCATAATAGAATAGGCTAAGGTGGTCTACATGTACAAAGAGTGCCACCAGAAGTATTGATGCATGGTTAGATGGTATTCAGTCCTGTGAAAAGGGGGAGGGTAAAACGGAGTCCAAGAAGGACACTTTTGAGAATGCTTTTAAGGGTTAGATGGCATGATAAATGATATCTCTGTTTGGTCTTTAACTGAGCTGAATGACTTCATGTGATCTATGTAGCTGACCTTATGTAATAGAATAAGGCTTTTATTGTTGTAGTTGTTGCTTTCTTTTCTTCTCCAAGTCATGTCTTCTTTTCCTATCTTTATTTATAGTTCTGAAGTGCTATACCTTATTTTAAGCTGAACCTTGATACTTTAGCAAGCTTTAAACAGGATGGGTAGAAAAAATTTCACATCCTCGTACTTAAAACTCGATTTACAGGATGCAACTTCAGGACTTTTCTCCTCCTTGTTTTTTAGAAGATATTTGGTATGCCATTGACATTTTTTTTATGCTCACATTGATCTATTGTACAGGCTGAGGCAAAAATACTTAAAGGGCCACATGAAGACTTGGAAAACTATCTTCAAGCAATTGAAAACTTGAGAAGCAACATTCAGTTTTTTGGCAGTAAGAAGGGTTTTAAGAGCAGTGATGGCATTGTTGTTCATGCCAATAATTTGTTAGCTAAGGCTATTTCAAAGCTAGAAGATGAGTTTAGGCAGTTATTATTATCTTACAGGTATTTATGTTTGTGCTTAATGTTCATCTTTTGCAATGTTTGGTGTAAAAATTATTTGCCAACATGTACTAAATCATTGATGGTTGTGCCAGACTGTGATTCATTAGATAAACCAATCCTTAATGATAAACAAGAACGTTTACCCGTGTAATAGTTGCTTCCTCCAACTATTTTTGCTGCTTATATCTAAAATTACTAGATGATTTTCATTTTTTTTTGCTTTATTTACATACAATGTTGAATAAAAGCGAACTTTGACGAGTCCAATGCATTTTGAAGTGTGCTGATGCTGTAGGTGGTTCGTAATTGTTAGTTACATGGTGGTTATGCTATTTATTATCGAAGCATCCTCAAATTATTTAGGAGTATGATTTTTCTCATAGACGGCCATGGTTTCCTTGAGGCATCTGTGGCAATTTGCTTATGAAGTTTGATTATTTAGTAAATGTGTGATTCTTTTCTTCACCTGCTTGGAGAAAATTTTACTTATATTTGTGTTATTATAGCAAACCTGTGGAACCTGAGCGCCTCTTTGACTGCCTTCCAAACTCAATGCGACCTTCATCAGGATCTCCTCACCATGAGGGCGATCCTAGTGGCAAGATGCCTTCTAATCACCATTCTGAGTCTCACAACAATAATGCTGATGCTGTTGTATATACCCCTCCTGCTCTTATACCACCGAGATTTTTGCCTCTGCTACATGATTTAGCTCAGCAAATGGTTGAAGCTGGTCACCAACAACAGTTACTCAAAATATACAGGTAGTGAGCTCTGTTTACTTATTTATGACCTTACAGAAGGAAAAGTTGAAATTGCCTTGTTATGGACCTCTATATTTGAAAAGCTGTAACAAGCATAAAAGTGTAGGGTTGAAACTATTTGGCAAAGGTAAGGAAATCATTCCTAGGTCCTGAACAAGGTGTTACATTGCTACCTCTAACTTGTTCGAACCCAGTCTAATTCATGCTGGGAGCACGAGAGGTTTGAAAATAAATTGAACTGCGCTAGAAAAACATAATTTTGTAGGCTTTATGGCGTTGGCTAAGCAGTATGATTTTTACACCTCTAGGTGTAGTTCAAAAATGTACTTATAATACACAATTCCAACACTGATTAATATTGCTTTATGGTTGTCATCATCATTATTATGCAGGGATGCCCGTTCTAATGTATTGGAAGAGAGCCTTCAAAAACTTGGAGTTGAAAAACTCAACAAAGAAGATGTTCAAAAGCTGCAATGGGAGATCTTGGAAGCTAAAATTGGAAACTGGATTCATTTCATGCGTATAGCAGTAAGATGATAGTAGGATTGATGGTATTTTTCTTCTCTTCGTTACTTCTTTTAGGTTCTTTCAAAAATGCAATCATACATGAACAGGTGAAATTGTTGTTTGCTGGTGAGAGGAAAGTCTGCGATCAGATATTTGAAGGCTTTGATTCACTCAGTGAACAGTGCTTTGCTGAGGTGACGAAAAACAGTGTTTCTATGCTACTCAGTTTTGGAGAAGCAATTGCCAAAAGCAAGAGATCCCCAGAAAAGTTATTTGTACTTCTGGACATGTATGAAATAATGCAAGAGCTTCATTCAGAGGTATGGCTTTTGGCATGCAAAATCATTAAACTCATGAGATCAACCTGTAATGATTTATTTTATATTCAGTAGCCTGTAATTAATCTCTTTATATATCATAATAGATAGTTGCTGTACATGTCAATGAATATTAACTTGGATAACTGGTTTGTAGTTTACATCCCATTGGTTTATGAGACTAGTAAGGGCCTCAAATTTAATATTATTATTTTAAGAATGTTTTATCATAAAATCTCAGGTGTCTGGTGCTTAATGTTTTGTGCTTTGAACTTGAACTTTCTTGTGACGCCAATCAAGAAATTTGTTATGATTACTGAACTCATGTACCTAACTAATCCTTGCACTCGATCTTGTGCTTTATCATTTTTTTTGGATGTCTTCTAGAATATTGGGAATACCATGAAAGGGAACTTTAACTTTGGTCTATCATATTCATATACACGTAATTTTTATACAAAAATTCTTGAATAAAAGTTCTGAACAATATAGCTACTTTCACTGTTTTTGGCATCAACGAGAAAAAAACTGTAGTAAATATAAAAAAGTCTCAGACCTCTAACTGATAAGAGGTTAGGTTAATCGCTACCCTAGATATGATACACTTTAACATTTATCATGCAGAGTAGGTTTGGGCATTGTTTTGTACACAAAACTAGTATTAGGTATATTACAGTGGTGTTATAATCTTGTGATAAACTATTTTACCTGACAAATTTGCAGATTGAAACTCTTTTTAAAGGCGAAGCTTGCTCTGGAATAAGAGAAGCTGCAACTGGTTTGACAAAACGTCTTGCACAAACAGCCCAAGACACCTTCGGAGATTTTGAAGAGGCAGTTGAGAAAGATGCTACCAAGACTGCAGTAACAGATGGAACTGTCCATCCTCTCACAAGCTATGTTATTAACTATGTGAAGTTTTTATTTGAGTAAGTTCGGCTATGTTTTTGTCTGATCCCAATTTGACAGACATACCATGCCACTAATTTTTTAATTATTAAAATTTATTTAATATTATTTTTTAATTGTAAAATATTTAGAATGAGCTTATGTTTTCATAAATTTCAATTTTTTTAAATATCATCTATTTATTTTTGTATGTAGTAAGGCTTTATGATTTAAGAAATTTAAAGTGTTATATCCAAACAAAACATTTTAAATGAAAGAAATTTAAATAAAAACAATTAAAAGAATTTAAGCATTTCAAAATTTCTAAAATTTTAAAATTCTCCATCCTAAGACAAGCTCTGGGAACTTTGCAATCTCATGCTTCTATTTCAAATTTTTATATTTAAGAGAAATTATTTGTTAAAATTCAGTATTCCTATCGTATTTAAGAAGCATTGATGCTTAAGCTTGTCCTCTGCTCCAATGTATGGGAATTTGTGTACATTTATTCAGGATCTTCTTCATAGATCCGATCTTCACATATTTGATCTGATCAGAGTTTCTTTAAACGTTGCAGCTACCAGTCCACCTTGAAGCAACTTTTTCAGGAATTTGAAGGGGGTAATGATTCTTCACAGCTAGCATCTGTAACAGTGCGAATAATGCAAGCTTTGCAAACTAATTTAGATGGGAAATCAAAGCAGTATAAAGACCTTGGATTGACACATCTTTTTCTCATGAACAATATTCATTACATTGTCAGATCGGTTCGAAGGCATGTCTTCAACATAATCTGGTTATTAATTTCACTGAATCATATTTTTATCATATTCTGATGGTTATTTGTTACTTTTTCTCCTGATCCTCTTCTATTTTAGATCTGAAGCCAAGGATTTACTGGGAGACGACTGGGTACAACGACACAGGAGGATTGTGCAGCAGCACGCTAATCAATACAAAAGAAATGCCTGGGCAAAGGTATTGTTCTAGTGCCTTGCTGACTGTTAAATGTATTATGGCTTTCTTAGTGCGTGTTTGGTCAATTGATAAAACTGATTTTGAAGTGAGTTGATTCGTGTTTGAATGGTTTTATTAGAAAAGCAAATTAGTAATAAAATTCAGTGTAATGTCAGTGAATGCTAATTATACTTTGAGCATGGTATTTCTTCTTTCAATCAATTTTCTATGCAAGTAATGTCTTTCTCGTGCATATTTCTGTACAGTTATGTTTTCATATTTTTGCAATCATTTGGCTAAAGCCTCGTATGCCATCCCCTTTATTGATTTGTGATTATTTCTTCTTCGGGCACTGTGCCTTCCCTAAATTACCATTCTTTTCCTTGGCAGATTCTTCAGTGCCTTTCTATTCAGGGCCTTACCTCCTCTGGTGGTGGGAGTGGTACTGCTGGTGGTGATGGTGCAACTGGAAGCAGTAGTGGTGCTTCAAGAGCAATTGTTAAAGACCGGTAGCTTTTCAGTTGCTTATTGTGGACCTTCTTTCAGGAGAGTAATTTCTTTTTACTTCTTTTGACATGTCTATGTGTACTGTGTGATCAGGTTTAAGGCATTCAATGTTATGTTTGAGGAACTCCATCAGAAACAATCTCAATGGACAGTTCCTGACACCGAGTTGCGAGAGTCTCTCAGGCTTGCAGTTGCTGAAGTCTTGTTGCCTGCCTATAGATCCTTTGTCAAACGATTTGGGTTCGTTCTCTTTCAGATTCACTTCAAACGTTATTCTGTCATTTCTATTTATGTAGGGAACTAGTATTCATGGAGGTGAAAAGTTGTCTTTGTCCCCTGAGACAAAAATGCATGAATAATGATGACATCAAATCCAATTGAAAGAAAAAAATATTATAATGATTTGAAATTAAAGGTATTTTTCCTATCCTTAAAACATGGGGTAAATTGTACTTCATTCCCTTCTATGTTTTGTGTAAATCAACTTGGTTTGCCAGTGTCAACAGTTCCAGTGTTTTTCAGTTTTCAAAGGGTTTTGTGTTGTAATCTTTGTGCACTGAAAATGTTTAGGATGCAACTTTTTGGTAGGTCAACTGGAATTAATCCTGAAATATATCTCAGTTGTTATGTGTGAATCCTCCAGTTTTCCTTCAACTTCTTCACAGTTTTATCTAGTTACTGATCACTATTTAACCACTCATCTTTGATATGTTTTGCATTTGCTGGTTTATGGCTCTTGTAAGAACATTCATTTTGCAATTATGCATGATTGGGAACATTCTGTGTGTTACAGGCCATTAGTGGAGAGTGGAAAGAATCCTCAGAAGTACATCAAATACACTGCAGAAGATTTAGATCGAATGTTGGGTGAATTTTTTGAAGGAAAAAACATGAGTGAGACTAAACGATAAAATAATTACTAATAAGGTATATGTGGTCTAATTTATCATGATGGATTTACTATTATGTGGATTGTTTCTTTTCTCAATTGTTATAACTTATAACTCAGCAGGTTGCATTTGATGGCCGAAAAGGAGTTCGCCATTTTTGTGTTTTGGGTATTGCAACGGGTGTGATTAGATGGTGATTTCTCTTCTTCCGTACATTCTGTGTATAGTTTCATTTGATTTGTTGCATGAGGTGTTAGTCTTCAAAGCAAATGTATGTTTGATAATAGAATATTGGTTTACTTGAGCATTGGTTTGTATCTTTTGGGATGCGTGTACAAGTGATTGTGATTATATGAATGAAATTTTTGCAGTTTTCATTTTGGGACTTGCTATGATTTTATAAACATGATTTTGTAATTCTTGTTACTTACATTATAGGAATGAAATTTGCGCAGTCTTCATTTTTAAACGTTTCATTTTTAGTTTTTTACGTTTAAATACATTAAAAGTATGTCTTCATGTGGTGACAATTATAAATTACGTGGATTGTCATAGTAATTAAAATTAAAGAAATTTTTTGTAAGGGTTAAAAATTAAAGAAGAAACACGAGTTTAAAAAACTTACAATCAAATTATTGCCGCCAGAATTTATAAATTTAATTTAAAGTAAAATAAAAAATAAAAAATTTAAATGACAAGAACAATCACCCAGCAATATAATTTATCACTTAATTATAATTTTTGTTGACCCAAACACTTTATATATTAATCCAAGTTTTAGGACTTTTGTAATAACTCATCATCCATGTCACCAATCAAGATTACATTAAAAAAATTAAAAATTATGCAGTTTTTTAACATGTCACGAAACTATAACTTAACTAGCGAAAGACTATAAAAGAAATTTATCAAAACATAATCTAATTTGACCGGTTTAAGCATGATCGTAATAATAATAATAATAAATAATAATAATAATAATAATACATTTTAAATTTTATATTCATGCATTATTGATGATAACTAAGGATTCTAAGAAAAGTCGAGCCAAGAAAAATGATAGTTAAGTGGATACAATATTATTCACGATTCTTTGTTATTTAAGTTTTTTATGTTACATTAATAAAATACGTAAGAAAGAGAATAGATGAATTTTTATCTGTATTGGTGAATCTATTCATTTGTATCATTATATTATAGGCTTAAATATCTTTTTGGCCCTCATTTTCGTAGTGTTTGTTGCGGATGGTCCTCATTTTGATAGAATGTTTAAAATGGTCCTCATTTTTACTGAATGTTTAAAATGGTCCTCATTTTCGCAATTCGTGTTTTATTTGGTCCTTTTCTGTAACACCGTTTAAATCATTAACGGAGCATTGTACATGTGCCACGGTTTGTATTAGGGTGTGTATTTTTGTATTAGGGTGTGTTACGTGTACTGTACATATGGCTAATTAGATATTTGGGGATAAATAAGTGAGCTAAGATTTTGGTAAGGAATGTTTGGGCAGTTGGTGAGTTTTGACAATCTTGTTCCTCCATTCCCAATTGGTGTTGTTGCAATCTTCTTCTTCCTACAATCCCATTATATAGGTATGTTACGGTCCTAATCTTTTTCCTTTACCTCTGGTTGTAATCGTTGGAGACAACCGTGTTGTATCACTTCGTGCACTGTCGGTGGTTCAACGAGAAATGAATTTACCCCGATTTGTAGCTGCGGAGAAATGGCAACTTTGAGGATGGCAAGAACTCCAAAGAATATTGGTAGAAAATTTTGAGTGGTGGTTCCAATAATGTGGGTTACAACTTTTTCAAATGGTGGTGTTGATGAAAAGGATGTCATCATCATGACACAAATGAGGTAGATTAATGATTTGGAGAAGTCATTGAAGGTTGCTGAGAAGAGGCTGCAATTAGTAATAGGGTTCACTTGTGTTATTATTGTATTATTCGTACTATTATTGTGTGTAATCTTTTAAAGTCCAATCTGTTTTGTACTTTTGTTAAATGAAGAAATGAATTAGTTTGATTATGTTGATATTAGTCCCAACATGTTCAAAATGACATCGCATTGAAGTAAATGATATTGATCTAAGCTTGAGAAAAAATTAAATTGATCTAAGTTTGGAAGAAGTTAAATTCATAACATTAATTCATTCTCATCAAAATGTACATCAATATTTGGCAGAAGTGAAATTGAACGAAGTTTAAGGAAAGTCAAAATGCAGTACATCAATAATGAATTCTACATCAGAAATTCCAAAAAATAACTAAGACGTTTGTAGCTGCTATCATGGCCTCCTCCTAATCTGTAATTTCATCCTAAACTTCTGAGATGGTTCTTCTGGTGTTGGTAGTGGTGCTGCTTCACTCTCCACTTTGAGTTGTTTGAATTTCAGCAGTTGGTGCATTCTCAGCAGTTTCAGCAGTTGGTGCATTCTCAGTAGTTTGGGCATCTGGTACAGAGTCAACAGGTGTTGCAGTATGCTCATCCACAGGCTTGGGCAATTGTCAAAACTCACAAACTGTCCAAACATTCCTTATCAAAATTCTAGCTCATTTATTTATCCCCAAATAATATCTAATTAGCCATATGTATAGTACACCTAACACACCCTAATACAAGTTGTGCCACCTGTACAATGCTCCGTTAATGATTTAAACGACGTTACATAAAAGGACCAAATAAAACACGAATTGCGAAAATGAGGACCATTTTAAACATTATGTGAAAATAAGAATCATCCTCAACAAATACTACGAAAATGAGGAAAAAAAGGTATTTAAACCTTATATTATATTATTAGTTTTAATAGTGTATTAAATTTTGATTTGAGACGTATATAAGAAGTGTGAGAGAGGGAAGCATGGCCACGTTGATGGCTAGAGTGCCACGAATGGTATATAGCGCGCAACAGCGCTTCGTCAACAATCGGGTTTCTCTTCCGAGAAATTTTGCAATGGCTACTCACTGTGTTGGTAATCTCATACAATAACCATCGCTGAATGCTTTCTAAGCTATCGATTCATTTCGCTTTGTTTTCTTGAATTTGAAGGCAGGGAGAGGGCTTTCAAAGGGACATTCGATTACGCTGCAGCGAAGTACGCCGATGGCTTAATGCCTCACATTCTGCATCTGTACCGTAACATTTTCACTGCTTCCATCACTGCTCTATCCGTTTTCCTCAACAACTCTTCTCTTCGTATTCTTTCGTTTTAATTTGAGGCCGTGTTTTCATTTCAGGTATGGATCGTGCGCAACGCCTCGCGACTTTGACATCTATGCGGCTAATGCTTCCTTCGAAGATCCGCTCATGTGTGCTCGCGGGTGAGCATGCGTGTTTTGTTGTTATTTCTTTCGGTTTTTTTTCTTCCTCAGATACTCACTAAACGCTGGATTTTAACTCATACTTACTGCAGAGTGAAACAGATCAAATCAGCATTCTATTCTCTTCCCAAGGTTTTCATTACTTCCTTTTTTGTTCTATTGCTTTGGATGTTCTAAATGATTGCCTCAAAATCTTTGTGTGTTACAGAACATTAGGCTAAATTTCTCGCTAAGTACTTATCGGAAAAGATAATACGAACTCCGATAAATTAAAATCAACTCATGCACTTCAAATTTTATAGAAGCTCTGCATTTAATTTTTCTGAAAGTAGGAGGATAATTTTATTTTCACTTAAAAGCAAAAGTTTAGTTCTCGTGATATTTGTCAAAAGATATACAAACTTCTGTTCAAGATATAACAGTTTCTGAATAGTTGGTTGTATGAATGTGCCATTATCAGTAATAAATTAGACTCCATTCAAGCTTCTGTTTGATGCTTTTTGTACTGGCTGAAAGGATGATACAAAGAGAGTATTATGTGTAAATTAAATCGTTGTATATATAATGAAATACTTCCTGCTTGCAATTTGTTGTAACGCTGTTATCTCTCTCTTGACATTGTATCACCAAGATATGAGTAATAGTGAAAAGCCTTGAGCGTCTATAATGTTAGTGTCATCAAGCACCTGATAGAAGTAATTTAACAGTAAGAAATGTCTTTTCCTTTTTGTTCCTTAGAGTGGAAGAGGTTTTTTTTTTTTTTTTTTTTTTTTTTTTTTTTTAAGATTTTTTTTTTTTTTTTTTTTTTTTTTTTTTTTTTTTTTTTTTTTTTTTATCATTTTTTTTTTTTTGTT
>Ga0214543_1002647_pt1:0-30000 | contig 35154 bp, 24 predicted proteins | sample CNSS2metaG_FD_160094 | JGI IMG/M metagenome (GOLD analysis project Ga0214543, IMG submission 160094) | Root nodule microbial communities from cowpea collected in UCLA plant growth center, Los Angeles, California, USA - CNSS2 | ecosystem: Host-associated > Plants > Roots > Nodule | place... | reverse complement strand
ATGATTGGAAAAGACAAGGTATTATGTATTTCTTAATCTACTAAAATTTGAATAATACATTGTGTATGCCAAAGTATGAATAAGAATATGATGAAAAATTGAATTATCAATTTATGATCGAACTTTTCAAAATCTTTGTTTAATTTTGTGAACTTATTAAAATTTCTCAATTTATTGAACATTGAAAGCTTTATCATCATCAAAATTTTAGAAAAAAGGCAGGTTGACCCACAGGCCCGCAGGCCTGCACTTATCCTGGACAAATCAGCCCAACTTGCATTTTGCGAGTCAAGTACAGGTCGAGCCTAAACAGGTCGGACCGATCCGCATTGCCACCCCTAATTAGTAATACTAATAGTAATACTGAGAATAATAATTTATTATCTATTATAAAAATAATTGTTTTATCATTTTCATTTTTTCTCTAAAATATAAATCATTTTATTTTCAGTGATTAATAAAATAAAGCTTTACTAAAACAATAATTTGTGTTTGTTTAAAATCATGGTCGCTTTGTTTAAGATTTTCCACCAATGATTTCTTTTTAAAAGGATTCACCTTTTTATTCCTTTTCAAATAATAAAGTTTAAACTAAAATAAAAAAAAATTATAATAATAAAAAATTACTGAAAAATTCAATTAAATATTTTAAGTTAAGCGATTTTCATCACTATAAAGTAACATGAATTAATTAATTAATTATTTTAATCTCTACAAAATAATCATTAAACTATTAGGTAAAATACTTTCGTTTAGATTTGATTTGAGTTAAATGTGTTAATTCTATCGTTATCACCGGTATGTAAACTGTTACATACAAATATTAGTGACATTAATTTAATATATTTTTTATATAATAGGCAAATCTTAATACAAAATGTAAAATTGTGTAAGTTTTATTTATTTATTAGGATGACAAATAAATTTCCATGAATATTATTCAAACTCATCTTTGTTCTGTTGGGAATCTTTGCACCGACAATATTTGAGTACGAGAGTAATAACCAATTTTTTTTTTTCAATTAGTTATGATGGAAGGAGATTAGCACGTACATATCGTTATTTTCTTAACGCGTCTCCACACTCGTCTTATCCGTTTAAATTAGTAAAGTATTTATAATTTATTAAGTAATTTAACAAATATATATATATATATATATATATTCACTTACTCTTTAGTTTCATAATTTTTTTTCTACACACTTTTTTATTTTTTCTTCTAATAATTTGACTTATTTTATATCTATAAAATTCACACATATCTCGTCTCTTCAAAGTATTTTAGCTCTTATAACAACATTGATTATATTTTTATTTTCAACTATATTAAAATAATATATTATCAATATAGATAAACAATAATTTTTAGATCTCATATTTGATTATTTCAACTCTAATTTATTGTTTTCTTTTTCTACAAGAATAAATTTAAAGGGTTTAATAGCATAAAACTTTTATTTACGGGTTAATGTAAATTTTTTTATCATTTTTATTTTCTGTGATCCTTATGTTTTGTTTCATTTAAAAAACTTTTATTTCAATAGAAAAATGTGTCTAAGAAAAGAACACTGCTAGGAATAATTCATTAAGTGTTTTTTTGTGTCCAAGTTAAGAGAGATGTGTATTTTAGATAGATAAGTATTAGTCTTAGTATGTGTGTGTCTTAGCATGCTTCTCCACTTAATCCATTTTAATCAAATTTGACCGGTTAGTATAAGTTTAGGTGCGTAGTAAATCAAATTTCAAAAGAAAACTGGAACAACATACAAATTAATTGATTAAAACAAAATATTAACGGATTATGTTAAATTAATTTCACAATTACTTTATCTGTTTTTCTCTCCTCTTCTTTGTGCAACAATTAACAATAAATTTGTTAGACAGTTTTAATTTATAAATAGCTAGTATATAGTAGTGATGTGTAAAATTAACATCAATTTATAAAACTTAACATCAAACCAAAATACATAAGAAGTTCACGTATTTTTTGAAAAAACTTATCCACTCATATTTCCGCCCTCGTTAGCCCTAAACTAAACATATATTGTGTGAATAAGTTAGCAGTATTGTGAAGGGAAGGCAACCCCTACTGTAAAGTGAAAATAGAGGGATCCATCCACCTTTACGCAAGTGTATATTCTCACACGAAATGATTACCAAGATACACATTATTATTAATTATCAAAGAAGTACTCAACTATTAATTATAATGCTATAAACCAAACATAAGTTGAATGTCTATGATGCCATCAAACTAGAGATATTTGAACATTACACAAGGAAAGTATACATACAAGGTGAAGTAAGCGTTAAATGAAGGAGGGACTACCTATCTTTCCTTACTGCAACATCGCTTATCAAGTTACAAATTTCTGAACATTCCACCAAACTGATCAAGGAAATAAATGCTAATCAGTAGTCGAAAGTACCCGCCCGAGTCAAAAAATATTCATTTTGTTAAAAACAGAAAAAACTTATTTAACGCTAATTTTTTAAATTATTTAAAAGCAACTAATAAAACATTATTTTTTTACTTAAATATGATTAGTCCTTAACTTTTTAAACGAATATTGTTTTTGTGCTTCAATTAAAAATGACACACCCAAGAGATAATTGGTTCCTTCCTTGCGAGAAGAGGTTCTGACTCTGTTATATCTATGTGCCATCGTTGTAATGGCAAGGCTTTTAAATTAAATTACTCACTTCTATTGTTTCATTTCCTTGTTTTTATTCTCCCTCGTAGGTTGGTCACTGAGCAGAGCAGCAAATGGATCAAACTGCTTCATTACAAAACAAAACCCGAGTACAATGCGCCGATAGCATCCAAATCTGATGGAAGTACAACTAGGACAGTGTTGAAGAGGAATAAAGGTTGACTAACTTAACAACCGAAACCTAGACCCAGGGGCTACTCATCCAGTAATGTATCTCCTTTATGCCAGTCATCTGTTTCTGGGTATCCTACCAGGACGTTATCACCAGAAGATAGACCCCTCCGCTGACCAAACGTCAATGGCGAGCTTGAATGCGGGATGCGGCAAAATAGAAGGATGCAGGACTTGCATCAGTTTTTACACCAGATACTGTACTTGCCTGGCAAATAACCTGGGTTGTAACTAGCTCAGGGTTTCAATGAAATTGCTTATTCCAACATTTCTAACAAAACTCAACGATACACACCATCTAAATTGGTCCAAAATTAAGGTACTAAATAGCATATCGGAACTCTGTATCAATTGTTGGGGATCTAAGGGAGTTGGAGAGGAGGGTGGTTGGGAGAACCCTTCCCTTTGTATTACTAATCAATCACCCTTAAAAATAATTTCAATGTCCTTGCTCCATTTAGGTCTCATGATCCTCTCATGGCTAGCCAATGCCTTTTTTAAGTTTGCTCACGTTTGAAGATCCAATGAACATATCATCTAAATATAATAACATGTAGATAAATTCACTATTCTACATGTTCTTATAATAGATGCATGAATCATAAGAATTTTTGTTGTATCCCAAGAGACAAAGAACCAATCAAACCTCTTATATTAGATTGTTTTAATTTGTGCAATGACTTCTTCGTTTACACACATCATCTCCTCACCATCTACCTCAAAACCTTTAGTTTAATAAATTAGAGGCCATGGAGAAAGGTCATCTTCACTTCTAGTTGTTCAAGCTCCATACGTTCACCTTCACTAACAACAAGTGCAAATAAGACCTGATGAACGAGTGGCTAATTAATCAAGAGAATATCTTACTGTAATCAACACCCTCCTTCTGGTCATAATCCTTAACTACCAAACGAGCGGGTTATCAAATGTTCTACATTAAATCCTGATATAGATGTTCAACAAATGAACTACCGCCAAATGTTCCTCCCAACGTAGACAGCTCACCACCACCCATTCTACTATTAGACATTGACGTAGTCGCTTCACAAGATTCACGGTTGCTAGACCTAGATACAGGCGCCTCAATAGAGGCACTACCTTTAGATGTTTTTCAGATCTTATTCTTGAAGATCCACTTGGAACCAACAATGCTCTTTCCTTGAGGTGGTCTTACCAGATCTCAAGTCTCATTATTCCGCAAGTCCCAATATTCTGCAACAACTCCATCTTTTTGTGCATGGTCAAAAGCCAATTGTCACTCTCAACACAAACTTATTCACCAATAAAATTTATAGACTCACATATTTCTGACCATTGTACTCAAAACAGACAAAAATGACTAACAATTAATTATCCATAAAACTTCAATGACTAATACATATTAACTATCCATAAGCCTTCAACAACTAATACATTAACTATCTATAGAGTCCAACGACTAATACATCTAAGTTTATTCTCCAAACCCAAGAGACTCCGCCTCGTTTGTGAAACTAGAGCATAGCAAGGGTACAACTAAATCCATATTTCTCAAGTTGACAAATTTGCCATTGAGATCTCTGAATAGAGATTTGATGATCAGAGGCATTTTGACATAGGTCCATCCGATGACTACTTCAAAGAAAACTCCACTTATTTTTGCACTCCCTCCGAACTTTCAGTCGTATACTCCGATGCCTCCCTCCTTCGATCTCCTTTGGGTCATAAAGACTTCATAAAAAAAGTCTGTACCGAAAATCACCCTTCCTTCATATGGTGACTAAACTCTGAAACCTCCACTCCAACTCCACAACCAACACACATTTCATGGACCTAGACCCAAGCTTACCATTGTCTACTTGATAATAAGCATGACAACCAAATACCCTCAATGTTAAGTAATTAAATCTTGAGCTGTTCCTAGTTTTGTACCTAGGCTTTTGGCTCAAACTTTTGATCTTTGATCTTCACCACTTCTCATTGTATTAGAATTCTATCATTATAAATATGAGATCATAAGAGAGGTGTTTTCCAACCCTCTAAAATACATTATCTCTTTTATTTCCAGTCTATTTATCTTGAGTATAGTTTTACCTGGTAGTGTTTGTCCAAACTGGAGTGTTTGTGTGACAACATACTCCTTTTTCTCTTCACCACGGTTTTGTTCATCCTCTGAATGGCTTTATTCTACTGTGAAGTATGGAGTACAATCAAATTTCTAACTATGCTTTTATATCTATAGAAGTTGTTAATCACCTTAGAGAAAAACTTCAAATCATTGTTAATCCTAACACACTTGACCGATTTACATTTGACCAATTTACTGGGAGCATCAAATGCTTGAAATTCTCAAAGGCCTTCGATTTTTACTTCTCATGAATACCCATTTGAATCTTGACCAATCACTGTTTATTAAGAAAAAGTATCCTCCCAATACTAGAGCATTAGATGGCACCCAACAATCCACGTGGATGCAATCTAATCTTTTGTCTCGTGCAAACCTGTAGAAACTTACACATTGAATTTCTTGATCTTGGAAATGATACCCCTCTTTCTTTCAACAACTAATCATTGATAAAGGACAAAGATCGAAACCAACTCTAACCCAATATACGCTCCTATGAGACACACTAAGCTATTAGACGCAATTTAAAACCAAACAACGATCTCTTAGAAAGAAGTTCACTATATAAGATCCTACAATCTACATACTCTAACTTGATGGGGATAGTGAGATCATTACAATTACAAGACAACAAGTTGTTATGATTAAATCATAGCAGAATTGATGATGAAAACATTATCGATATGACCACACATTATTAGCCAACAATCATGTGGACGTGATTTTGGGAGTTACATTTTGGAATAATCCCATTTATTTTGGGAATAAATCTGGATAGCCCAATCTTAGGCGTTCTGTTGTAACTCTCACGTATATATTTGTGTCTGTGCAAAGGGTGAGTGACAGAAGAGAATGATTCTGTCTTTGAGAATCTTTTAAGATATTTTTTAGCCTAAGGATATCAAACTTCTATCTACAAGGGGAGGGTTTATTAAAATACCGTTTCGATATCCCTCAAAAAATTTCAGTTGGTATGGAAGTCCACAGCTAATTTTATCACTAACAAGCACATAAAATTAGCAGGCAACCCATCATTTTGACAGGAAGCTCTCACTAGTTAAAAACTACAGCAAAGAGTTGAAGTGATTTACCAGTATTGACGAGTTCGAAACCCTTGCTTAAAAACAACCAGAGGTCTGAAAAAAAAAAGAAATCCATTTAGACAACTACATAAACCAAGGTAATGCAACGTTTAAAATATCAAAGAAGGAAGTTTATTGTTTTGCTTGTTGTACCTTATAACGTTAAAAGGGCCTTCTCCAGGAGAGCCTTCGCCACCTCGAATGCAAGTGGTGACACACTTAATTGTGCACGATTCCGCTTTCCTCGACTTTGGTTTCTGTATTCTAGTTTTCTTGCAGTCTTTGGGCAGCGTGCACTCACCGGACAATGTTTGGGGTATATTAGATAGAGTTTCCGGTTCATCAGCTGTTGCCACAGAAGCTATTACAGCAGCAGTCGTGAGAAAGGTAGTCAGTGCCACACTGCATGCTTTACTGAATCTCACACTCTGGATTTTGCAAGTGACCATGCTTCTTCTCCCAGTTCCAGTCGCACTCTGAATCCCCCCGGCACGTACCCACCAACCACAGTTCTCCGATAAACAAGGGCCATAAATTACCATTATCTTTAGGCACTCCCCAACTACATAATTATCTTCTCTTCCCTTTTGTATGCACTGCGTTTTTGTGGGAGCAAGACAAAAGAATCAATGGATAATTTTTCAAAATTAATTGCACTTAATTTTTTAAAAATTTCTACCTAGAAGTGCAAATGGAGACATGTTATTTCTAATTAATTAACATGTTCAATAAAATTACGTATTTTATTTCTAATTAATTGACATGTTATTTTATTGAAACCAATAATTCAAAAATGGTGAAATACTCTGGCCATACCTTATGTGTAGAATTGTGTTGGATAAATCATTTTAGAATTTCATTGTTAGGACATAATTAGAATTCATTATGTAATTAATATTTGGATCCTCTTGTGTCAAACCCCAAAGTGAGTGGATATTTAATTTTTCTAAATTTGTTTGACTTAGAAACACCTTGTTACTTGCAGAAGTGGGAACTATGAGAATATTTACCAATCCTGTTTGGTCTTTGAGGTGTTATAGAATCTAGTATAAGCAAAATTGCTCTCAAGTTTATATTAATGTTTTGAAAGTTTAAAATAACTTCTTAACTTACATCTCTACAAGAAAGTATTTGTAATATATTAACTTAGGCTTAATTAAGTTACAAATCCCTCTTAAATTGGATATTTTTAATTGAGTTTCATTAAATTTGTGTTTATTAAATACTTAATTTATATATTTCAACTGAGTCTTCATAGTTTCATTTTTTTATTAATTATATAATATAACTATTATTTGACTACGTTATCTTACTTTACAAGTTAAGATATATGAAATTTGTAATTAATATAAAATAACATTTGCTTTAATATAAATTAACAAGTTACTTTTATTATTTTAATTAAAAATTGTTGGATAATAAGGTACAACTTCCAACACCTGACATTGATAATCTGATCAGTGGTGCTGATGGCTAATACTCGTAGATAATAAAATCAAAATCATTTTGAAAAAGCTATTTGTTATTTTACATTAACAATTATATTATTTTATATTAATCATGAAATTTTTTATATTAATAAGGAAATCTCAAATTTTATGAAAACAAGTATGCAAAACCTCTCATTTTTTTCACACGTGAAAACAAAATAAACAAGATAACAATTATATCACTTAAAGATAATAGTCACACCGTTTTAATTAATAGAAAAATTACAATAAGAATTCAATTGAAAATTTTGAATACTTCATAAATTTATATTATTTAATATTAATCATGGAATTTGTTTTTATATTAATATCGAAATCTCAAATTTTATGAAAATATGCATGCAAAACCTCACATTTTTTTTACACATGAAAACAAAATAAATAAGATAACAATTAATTATATCACTTAAAGATAATAGTCACACCGTTTTAATTAATAGAAAAATTATAATAAAAACTCAATTGAAAATTTTGAATACTTCATATATTAAAAAAAATTTAATGAAAACTCCATTAAAAATGTACTTCCCACTTGATTAAACCTAATTTTTTAATTAAGTAGTAGTTGGTTTTCTTGTAAAACTAGAGATGTCAATAGAAATAAACATTATTTTCCACATTCACCATACCATAGTATAAGAGATTGTAAGACCCACTTTTTCTACTCCTTATATTTAAGGGGTCTACTCCTTATATTTAAGGGGTCTGTTCTAATCAGTTGAGCCTAAGGTTGGTCCACAAGGTGCCCAAAACCCTCAAAACCAGCCCTAACCCCCCTCATTCTACACTTTTCAGAAAAACAGTTTCTCATCCCCTCTCCCTTTATTGCTACGTGAGCTGTACTAGGATTTTGCTCTCACTCTTCATTGAGCTAGAAGAACCCCATTTTATTCCACGTAAGTTGTTTCTCAACCCGTACCCTCTCTTTTCTAAGCTCTATTTTGTGATTTCCAACTGAGATGCACGTTGATAACCTCGTTTTTAATATGTACCATTGTTCCCAACTCTCGAATCTACTCTTGGAGTTGTTGTGCTCGTTGGCTTAGGTGTTGGTGTCTTTGGCTAGTATTTTCCAGGTAAGGGATGCTAGGGTTCCGTTGTTTAAAGTAATTTTTGCATGCTTTGCCTGTTTTGCATTATGGGTGCTTGATTCATGTTGTTTGTCGTATGAAAATACATTATCTGTGCTATTAATGTGATTGAATATGGCTTGGTATGCTTGAGAGCAGGGGAGGTTTTGTTGATCTCGCCTGGTCGCTCAATATGAAAAACTCTCACTTAAGCGAGGAGCTCTCGCCCGAGCGAGAACAACTGCAACCCACTTTTCTCTCTAGTTCGAGGGCTCGCCTAAACGAAAGCCACTTGCTTGAACGAGAGTAGTCTCGCCTGAGCTAGCTTGAGCGAGACCTCAACGTGCCCTCTGTATGCAGTCTCGCCCAGGCGAGAGCTGGTAGCTTGAGCAAGGGATCCCTCTCGCCTGAGCGAGAGCTCTTTAGCATGAGCAAGATTGACAGGGTTTGTTGGATACTTGTATGTTTCACATGATCGAATGATTGATTGCTTTAAATAGTTCAAGTATGATGTCTTGTATGTTCTATATGATATATTGGGATCTGGAATTGATGAGCTTGGCAAGATATGCGTATGAAACATGGTTGGATGGTTGGTTGTATATTGGGTTGGTATGCATGATAATTCTATGTTGGGTTGATAATGCATAATTTTGGTATGGTTTAGGATGTAATTCCCCGAAGGTTTCATGGTGGTGCCTCATGGTCAGAACATAATTTCATGATGGTTTTGTGGTGGTGCCTCATGGTTAAGACGTAAGTAATTCCATGACCTCTGTTAGTGGGAGCTCATGGTGGTGCCTCATGGTTAGGATGTAATTCCACGAAGGTTTCGTAGTGGTGCCTCATCATATAATTTAGTAAGGATTGCATCCTAAAACTCTAAGGAGTCAGTTAATCTCACGTAGAGCGCACTGACTCAAGTGGTCAAAGTAGCAAAAGACCCTAGTCTTTGGCAGGATAATGACCTTAGATGTTTGAAGGTTAACCTTGTGCGTGGTAAGGTGAAACTCATTGGCAATTAGATCTGCAGAGCAGTAGAGGCCACCACAAGTGCAAGCATCCAGTGAATCTGACTGATTATATGTATCCAGATAATTGAGTCTTAGTGTCTTGTTTGTTGGTCCTCACATGCTTGGTTGATTTATCTATCTTTAACTTTTAAGTTGCATGCTCAATTGTATGATACTTTTTTTCCACTCTAACTTAATCTTTATATTTGTTTGTGTGTTTTGTGTGTGATTTTCACCTTTTACGATGATCACAATTTATTAATGTGAGCAGATGTAAAAATTCTTGGTAATCGTAGTAGCGACATGGATATTGCAACTTAGTTGGACATGGTTTAGTTTTGGACCGCTGCTAAGCCCATGAAGAGCCATTATTATATTATAATCTCTTGCTTATGAGCAAATTTTTGATCATCTGTCGAGTCTTTCCGTCTTGGGTTAAGGGTACAATGGAATGCCTTGGTTTTCTTCATTAAATACTTCAATAGCTGTGAAATCCTTACACTTTAAATTTCGTGTCCTTAAATATTATAATATATATTATGTTTTATTTAAATAAATTTATCTATTAAATTGAGAAGTTACAAATATTTTTTTAGTTCATCACATTAGTCTAATCTTGCATTTACAGTATATTTCATTTTTTTTACCAAAATATATATTAAAAGCGTCTCCTTTAATGAACAAACTACAATATAACGTACATAATTTTACAATATTAATTATTACAAATTTTACAATATTATCAAAGTGGGAAAAAACCATGATTATCAATATATTTTAAGCTGGTATTGCAGCAGGATAATCTTTACCGTACATCGATTGAAATGCATTTGTTTTAGTAGTCAACGGATAATAAACCAAGTTTGAAATCGAATTTATTTTAAAAATGGCATAATGTAATGTTAGAGACATCTTACTTGATAATAGAATTACTTGCCATGCAACCCATTTCCAAACCCTAAATCTCATAAGAGAACATATACTACGAATTTCTGTAACTAATTGATTCTTTCATCTTTTAAATTAAAACTACTACAGAAAGTGTCAATATTTGCGAAGAGGACAAAATGCGACTTCAACCCCCCGCCCGCAATAAACAACGTAAGATACTTTGACGAATTAAGAATATAGGACATTTGCCACAGAATGACCGTTAGAGATGAAAGGAGAAGCTGGCAATATCAAAGAATCATCAAATCGCATAGCACCACCACAGTTATACCCAGCTGGACCCGCTTAGTGAAAGGCATTACTAGTGGGCAGAGCTGAATGATCCTCATGGGGTCAATCAGGTCATGCATATAGACAAGCAAATCTCCAAGAGGCTATATCTTCTAGTCATACAAACCATCTTCGCACAGTTAGTCAGAATACGGTTTCCAGCACTTAATATTTGCCAGGAGCATTTTCCAAAACATCCCACATGCACATGCCCAAAAATAAAAAATGCTCATCCAGAATTGTTTGCAACTTCTGCAGCTCTCTGCCTCATCATCTCCATTACAGCTGCTCTTCGCCGTGAATCAGACTGTTGCTGCAACCTCCTCAAGTGTTCTTTTAAATCTCTGATTTCACCCAAAAGAAAAATGTTATACAAGCAAAATACACTAGTGACTACAGAAATTGCAACGCTTGACCCACAAACCTGCAACGTGGTACATGGCATTCAGATTCTTTGCAGGCACGAGCATGGAGTTGAAGCAAATACCACATTTTCTTACATAGAACGCAACCTCCGGAGGCACGTGTTTTGCAATGCATCCCATGACGGAAAAGCCCCTTCACCTTCCGACAATTTGGATATTGGCAATGGGCAGAACGACATTGAGATGCATGCACAAGAAGATCAAGCATTCTTCGTAACTGCAAATTATGAAATCCATTCACATCAGACCTTACGAAGAGAAGAGCAATATCGTCACTGAGCATGGTGAATTGGTGCACAACCATAAAGAATTCAATAGTATGCAATTAAAGTATTATCCCGTGTAAATAACAACGTATTTTGTAAACCTCCCCTCTCCTTCCGAAAAATAAATTGCCAATTTATTGATGATAATCAGAAAAAGTTTAACCAAGTTAACCACGGAAGATGACTAACTAGAGGTCATGCGGCCTTTGTTGCGGCTGCTGTTATCATTGATAGTAACCAAATAAACACTCCAACATGTATGTTCTACATATGCATAAAATTCAAGAAAAATTCATAATTCTCACATTCCTCTTCACACTCAAATTTCACTAGATGCATGATTTCCTTATTAGAAATCCAATATAACCAACTAATAAACATGATCATTAAAATGACACGGATACGGTCAAATATAATCTCATTCAAACCTGTAATACTCGTAGTTGCCTAGCTTCCTTGTTCTGAGCATCACGATCTGCCATTGATGGATGATTTGTCAATTTATGAGGATGATCAGTGCCACCATCCTTTTGATAGCAAGCATTGCACACATCATATTCAGGGCACACTTCACAACGCCAACCTTGGCCTGTTTCTATGTCAAGACGGCAAATGTTACATGTAGTAACAAATGCAGGAGCAGTTGGATTATGAAGATGATAGAGAACCATCATAGAGGAATGCTTGGCCCGTCTTAGAGTATCATACTGATAATGATTTCCCTGGCAGAGACTCAGAAATGCCTGCCTAGTGTCAAAGAACTCACTCTCAAGAATCTCATCTTTGTCCTTTGTATCGGCAGGTACATCAATAATTTCCACCTGCAAAGGACATACAGGGTTTGAAAAATTTCAAATTCATTTTTTTCTAAATTAAGTCATCAAAAGAAAATATTAAATCAAATTTCGAGCTCCATAACCAGGGTGATTCAAAGCCAAGTTGAAGTATTAAAATATGACATGGGAAACACTAAACCTTAACATACACTAAAAGAAAAATCTATATAAACACTATCTGTGACGAGACTGATTATTAGAGGTAGTCATTTGGGGAAGTTGCATACAAATAAGAAAAACGGTTGATAGGATCTTGTAATTTGAAAGGGATTTTGGATTGTTGTATGTCAAAACCGTGATCCATATTGTTAGATATTGTTTGATATTATTAAGATATTGTTAGATATTGATAACCACAATATCAAACAATATCTTCTATTTAATCTTTTTATTTTCAGTTACTCTTTTTACTTGTACCTCTCTCTATTATAAATAGATTACCCTATGTGTGGTTTATACACAAGGGAGATTAATTTCAATCCCTATTTTCTTTATTCTCAACAGAAACCTTCAAGTTCTTGCAATTAATTATTAAGTGGTATCGCTATTTATCTGAATGCATCTTTGTTTGTAATGTACTAATTTCTGTAGATCAATGCTAATGTCACCTGGTATTTCTTGTTGCTCAAAATTAATTATAAATATAATTTAAGTGAACTCTGACTTATAATATGTTACAATTGTGCTACAATCTCTGTTGATGGAAAGCAGGGTCGTAGATTTATTCTTACAAATTTGCTATTTGTAATCTACTAATTTATTCAGAAGTTGGGGTATTTTGCAACATTATTTTCCTTTTCTAAAGGTGTGATATGATTCTTTTGTTGTGTTAATTTCTGAAGTTTTATTTCGAAGCTTACACTTTTCTTCAGTGAAACATATATCACGATGTTAGTTACTAATACCAACAACTTCTGATTGTTTTGTGTGATAATAATATAGGCTCCTCTATGTAATATCAAGGATATCAAGATTACAAAAAGGAGCAGTCCCTTTCCACTTAGTTTTCTTCCCGAGGTATTACCATTTCAACTTGACTTGGAGTTTGATTATTTACTTCAAAATTTATTTGTTTGCAAATATAAGGCCCATGCTAAGGCCTAAGTGCACCATTAATAAGGATGTAAAAGGGGTTGTCAAAGCAAAGCTATAGCCACGTAAAATTAGTTTGTTTGTGAATCTTAAAGGTTATCTTGCTTATCTTTTACGGGACATCAAATAAATAAACCGAATTAATAGTTTTACATTCTATTAGTTATTGTTTTTAAAACAGCATCTCACAACCCCTGTTGCAGATAAGCTATGTGCCAATCTCTGTCATGATTACTGCCTTCAGAAAGGAGAATGTAAAGAGACCTTTGGAGGGTTTTGGAGTTCTTGTTCCTTCTAAAGAGAGACAAAATGGTTTAAAAACACTTGGTAACGTTTCCATGTGTCTATGGTTGAAAATATCTAAATTAGGTCATAACTATTTTTTGATGTAACTGCTAAAGTATCTTTGTCAACAGGTACGCTTTTTTCCTCTATGATGTTTCCAGATCGTGCACCTAGTGATTTTTATCTCTATACCACTTTCGTTGGCGGAACCCAAAACAGGGAACTGGCTCAAGCTTCAACGTACTTTTACTGTAGTTGTAATCATATATTTTACTGACCAGAATCATGAGTATACCTTGTCAATCCTTTTCGACCAATTTTTATCTTCAACTCCTATTCAATAAATTATATTAACTTAGCAGTGACAATAGATATATTGGTATAGTAATACATGTCAAAAACCGTATATAGTCTCCTGTTGACTTGTCTTTTTTTTATATCTTTCTAATTGTTAGTTTGCTTGTTTACTGTAGTGATGAACTTCAAAAAATTGTTACTTCTGACCTGAGAAAGTTGTTGGGAGCAGAGGGGGAACCAACATTTGTTAAGTATGTCTTCAGTTTATTTTCATTAATTTTCTTTTATATTATATTTTATCCTTGTAAGTTCTAAATAATGCTCAATGACAGTCATTTTTACTGGAGTAAAGGCTTTCCTTTGTATGGACGTAACTATGGGTCAGTTCTTGAAGCAATTGATAAGATAGAAAAAGATCTTCCTGGATTTTTCTTTGCAGGTAACTGATTGGATCTTTTCCTTCTAAAATTCCATTTGAAGTCTGGTGAAGCCACTTGTGCATTCGTGTTAAGTCGCAAATGCTAATGTTATGTGCCAACCTTTTTATGCATTCATGTAGATATAATATTATACGGAATAGGTTAAGAACATACACATAGCATTAGTTTTTAATGCCCATCTGAGTAAAACAACAGCTTAATTAAGTGCTTATTGAATGAGTATTTGTCATGTAAAATGGAAGTTGTTCTGAAGAACTTAGCAATAATTGTAAGTTCTTGCAAACATTTACCCAAGATCTTGTCATAACAGTAGACAAATAAACTGCAATAAGCTCTTTCAAATGCACCCTAAATTCTTAAGCCAACAATGATGAACTTCGTAGGTAACTTCAAAGGAGGACTCTCAGTTGGCAAATCAATTGCCTCAGGTTGGCAAGCAGCTGATCTTGTGATATCCTATCTCAACTCTGCTTCAGACAAGAGTGCCTGACCAATGATATACAGTGGATGTGGGAGATGGGAAGGTTGTACTTTCTATTTATCAAATTTGTTTAATTAACATATTATTTCGGCATTTGTAAACAATGTAAAAATTATTACCTGTTGCACAATGCTACAGTCCCCATTTCATTTGGTAAAAGGAAGTTCATTAAATGTTTAAAATGCAGATATTATAGCAGAACCAATCTTTCTTCTAACATCCAACTGTACAAACTAAGCCTCTAGGTGATCGTAGATATATTCGTTCTATCCAAAATGTAGTTAAAGTTTCTCTTATTCGAGATTATTCGCTTATCTTCAATATTTGAAATTGCCCTTGTCCACTTGTGACGGAAAAAGATGAAATATATACATTCATTCTTATATATTTTATGGCATATATCTATATTGTTTAAAAATATTATTCTTTTAAGTTTTCGCTATTTTGAAAAATATTTGTATATTAAAAGTAACATTCTTTTATTAAAATGCTCAATAATTCGAAATTGTTTTGTATATAGCTAACTGTTACATAGTACGTTTGTTTCAGGTGTATGCAAATTTATTCTTGAGAATATGAATTTAAACAAGCAAGGAGTATTCTTACGCTTGGCAGGAGGAAATGAAATCGTTTGGGTTGCTCATCTGTTTTTATTAAGAAGCTAAAAGTGAAATTGTTGTTTTCAACATTTTCAAAGAAACGAAATAGAAGGATAAATTAAAATATATTGGTTTCTAATCATAATAATCATAGGATTAAATATGTTTTCCCGTTTTCCAACTATTTATAAAATTTGTGTTTTATCTTAAAATTAAATAATATATAATTTATAAAAGTTAAGTAAAATGTCTTTCTAGCAAATGGTATATGGAGATTACGTTATAGATCACGGTGAAATTGTTTGTTACATGGAAACCACTTATTGGACATGACTTTCACAAAATGTATGGATAAAATATGTTTGTTGTTTAATTTAGAAAAGGAAAATGATACGGTAATACCTATTTTTTGACCATTTACGTGACGTGACATCCGTTTTTCAATTTTTTTTTTTGATTTTTTTTTTTATTTTTAAGTTGCTTCTCTTTGGAAGAAAGTGGGAAGAGAAAAGCAAAAGGTACGAATGCAAATTGGAAGAGAAAAAATAGAAAGTGTGAGTGCAAATTGTTGAACTAAAGAGCATATTGTTTATCTTCTTCAACCATACTAATCTTTGTTTCAATCGTTGTTCTTCATCTTCAAATCCTATTTTTCTAAAAACCTCTCTTCTTCGTTCAAATGGTGTGAGTTTTCTAAAAAACCTATTTTTCTATAAATCCCTTCTTCTTCTTCATCCCAACAGTGTGGGTTTTCTAAAATTCCCATTTTTCTAAAAACATCTCTTCTTCGTCCTAACAGTGTGGGTTTTGATATTGGATAAAAGCTTCAACGGTTCGGCGTCCATACCCATTGGGGTGGAAAGGAGGGATTTTTGTTGTTGTTTGTAGTGGTGTCGTCATTGTAGTGACGTAAGTTTGTGGCTTTCGTCTTTTCGATGGAATCTAATTGGGATCGCTTCTTTGAATGTGGATTGTTGAGCACGTTGACCACGTGTGATTTGGAGAAGTTGGGATGAGGAGCAAAGTCTACAACTTCATTTTGCAAGTGTTTAAACTAATACTAACTTCATAGTTTTAGTTCTTCAAATCAAATGATAAGAATTACTTTACAAATCCACTGTTAATAGTAGTTGTTAACTGATATATAAATAAGTGTTAACCCATGCTATTCGTTTTGCACTTTCACGAAACTTCTTACCAAACCTCAGTAAGTGTTGACTGTGATGATTTTAATTAGGAAAAGGAAAATGATATTGTGACATCCACTTTTTGATGATATTACCTTCATTTATGAACATATTAAATTAACACGGAGAGTAAATGAATATATTCTGCTAAGTACTTGCTTACTTCTAAGTAAATAAGTGCAAACCCAAGTTAAAAGATTTGCACATTAACTTTCTTAGGAAAGACAAGTTGACCACGTATCATTTTGAGAAGTTAGGTTGATGAGTAAAGTCTACAACTTCATTTTGGAAGCGTTTAAACTGATACTAACTTTATAGTTTTAGTCCTTCAATTCAAATGAGAGGAATGACTTTAGAAATGCATTGTCAATAGTAGTTGCTAAGTGATATATAAATAAGTGTTAACCCATGCTATTCGTTTTGCATTTTCATGTAACCGCTTACTAAACCTCAGTAACTGTTGACTGTGATGATTTTAATTATTAAAGATATTAATTTCATTTACGAACACATCAAATTAAGTTAGCATGAAGGAGTAAATGAATCCATTCCCTAACTACTTGGTTACTCTTGAGATCAAATATTTTAGTAATCCACATTGCATAGTTGTTGTTAAGTTTTGTATAAGTTAGTGCTAGCCCTTGTTATGCGTTTTGTACACTCATAAAAATAGGTACCATATTTGAATTTTATAGTAAGTTTACATTTTATAGTATACATGTATCATAAGGTCAAACAACACCTCCTACTAATTCAAAATATCAAATTTCACCATCACTTAAAACCATAACATCCAAAAAATTAAATACGGTTGTCCTTAGTTATGAAGGGCCTATGGTCGTGATTTAAAGGACTCTCCTACTTGAAAACGTGGCAACTTCTTCAATGGTTGTGGATCTCATTGTTGTCCTCAACGGTTTGCACAATGATCTCGTCGTTGTTATGGACATTTGGGTCCACATTGTTGTCCACATTCGTCATGATTTCTTCTTTTCGTGTTGTCTTCATTAATATGGACATCATCACGAAGGATGGGGTAATTTATTTCCTCGGGTGTTAGTCTGCAATTAAAAACAACTTGCGATTAACAATAAAATGTTACAACTTAAGTTTTAGTATCAGTTGTTATCATTGTAAAAATCAAGTGACATGGGTTTGCAATTATTAAGTCCTAAGTAAGCACATATGTGGATTTACAGTTTACTGGATAAGCCAACCAATGAAAATCATCTTTGGACAACTATAACTATCATGGATATCTAATGCGCAAATCATCGAGCATGATTTTACAGATATTGAGTCTTAAGTAAGTACATATGTGGATCTACAATTTAATAGATAAGTCAACCAATCAAAATAATCCATGCTCAACTATAAATAACATGGATATCTAATGTGCAAATCATACACCATGGGTTCGCAATTATTAAATACTTAGTAAGCACATATGTGGATTTATAGTTTTCTCTCAATAAGTCAACCAATGCAAAATCAATACTGCTCAACAATGACTAATATGGTTAACCAATGTTCAAATCATAGAGCATGGGTTTGCAGTTATTAACTACTAAGTAAGCACATATGGATTTATATTTTACTAAAAATCATCCCTAGACAACTATAACTACCACAAATATCTAATATGCAAATCATAGAGCATGACTTCATAAATATTAAGTCTTAAGTAAGTACATATGGATTTACAATTTACTAAATAAGTTAACAAATGAAAATCATCCCTGGACCACTATAACTACCATGAATATCTAATATGCAAATCATAGAGCATGGGTTCGCAGATATTAAGTCTTAAATGAACACATATGTGGATTTACAAAATCTTAAGTAATAACACATAATCTTAACCCTAACCTCAACAACCAACATTCGAAAAAAAAATTCATAATTGTCTTTGCCTTTTACACAAAATAATCACAAACAATACGCAAAAATAAGTACAACTTATTGCCACACACCTTTCGAATAAGCGACCCCGATTAGATTCCACCAAAAAGACGAAAGCCATAAACTTACGTCACTACCACGACGACGCCACTACAAACAACAACAAAAATCACTCCTTTCCACCCCCAATGGGTACAGACGTCGAACTGTTCAAGCTTTTGTCCAATGAGAAAACCCACACCGTTGGGATGAAGAAGAAGAAGATGGGTGTTTAGAAAAATAAGATTTTTAGAAAACCCACACGTTTGGACGAAGAAGAAGAAGAGGGATTGTTAGAAAAAATAGGGTTTGAAGACGAAGAACAGCGATTGAAGGCGAAGATCAGTGCGGTTGTAGAAGACAAACAAGATGCTCTTCAGTTCAACAGTTTGCACTCGCACTTTCTACTTTTTCTCCTCCAATTTGCATTTGCACCTTTTGCTTTTTCTCTGCATGATTTCTTCCAAAGAGAACCAACGTGAAAATTGAAGAAAATTGAAAAAATTTGAAAAACAAATACCACCACGTCATGTTGTGAGATAAGTTGTCAAAAAATAAATGTTACTATATCATTTTCCTTTAGAAAATAATCAGGAGAGAAAAAAACATATCTAATTCATAAATATAATTTTAAATTATTACTTTAATATTCTTTAAAGGGTTTTGGTAAATGTTCTTATCAAATTTTGACGAGGAGTCTATGAGGTGGGTATAAGGTTTTCAATAACTAAATTATTGTCTTTTAGTGAGAGAGCTTCAAGTTTCAAAGAGAAAATGAGGAGATCCACTTGCAAAAGACTCTCTAATGCATACGTAAGTAAGAGAGCAAAAATTTGTAATGTACTACAAGTCTTATGGTAATGTTTAACTCATGGATAAGAATGATGTACTCTTTTTCTTTAGCTAAGTTTTTGTCTTTACTAAGGGTTTTTTTCAACAAAGTTATAATGAATCACATTTTACATATAAAATCTTTTTCAAATGATTGTTTTGTTACTCTTAACCATTTTATTGTCTTATATGATACTTTATCCAAAATCTTTAAAATTATTGTATGAATATCAAGTCTAAGATAACTTAAATTGAGCAGTGTAAAACATTGGACAATAATATATAAAATGATTTGGTTTGAGATTGTTTAGAAATAAACAATAAACAAACATTGGCTAGACATGACAGACAAAATAGACGACAAGAACGGGGCTCATAGATTCATTGAAAAATACAACAAATGTTTGTGATTAAACAAAGGAGTTACATATAATTATTGCTCCTTGGCTCTTCCCTACGTGAGGAATGGATATACTTGGATTGTTCCTACTAAAAAAGGTCAAGTAAAATTTTTAATAGCAGCGATAAGTTATTTTACTAAATGGATAAAGGCATAAGCTTTAGCAACTAAAACTGCACAACAAAAGTTCTTTTGCATAAATGAAATCTCTAAACATCAATTCACTTTATCTATCACATCAATGAAATCTCTCTCTAACTTTCATAAAACTTATGTTCAAATCCATTCACTTTACCCTCTAAATTCACTAAAAAACACACAAATTCATCCATTCAAATTCATACATATCATCTTCACACTCTCCCTCAAACGAACACACCCTTATATTAGTTTGCCACTCACTCATAACACACTTAAGTCACCCACATGGTCATTCATTTAGATCATTCTGGAACATTCTTTCCAACCCACACATGCACTTATTAAATGTTGTGATTGACATAACAGAAAGGTATGGTCCATTGGCTTCAAAAGGCTATAGAATATACCGAACAAAGATGATTTGAGGGAGGATCTTTTGGAAAGCAAGAGGAAAACGAGGAAGTCAGAAGATGTCTTTTGTTCGAGGGATACTCGATCAGAAGGAAACATAGGAGATCAAGAGAAATTGAAGAAAAAGTGGATCGGAACAAGAAGCAAGGGCACCAGAAGGGAAGGAACAATCGAAACACTACAATGGAGGTTTCTATTTCTTCATCATATACTCACTATTCTATTAATATGTTTCTTTATTCGAATCTATAATTGCAATGAAACATGATCATCATAGATTTTTCAAGTCCATTCTTACCGGCATAGTGAAAATTAAGCCAAACAGAAACATAAGCAATGTTGCGGAATCATGTAGAGAAACACAGATTTTATTTTTCAAAGGAGGAACCATCAGAAACGTAAATTTGGACCATTCATTGTTCTTCATGTACCTTTTTATTCTTTGCATACTAATTACTTTTGATAGGCCATTTGCTTCGCGCACCCCTAGTTTTCATGCATAGTTAGAGGCAGATGCAACTATTATTTTAGTATTTCCACTCCAGCATCAGTTAGAGGCAGATGCAACATGCACCTCTGTTTTTTATATTAACACATCCATTTCATGTTTGTTTGAGCTTTATATTTTTCCTCATAGATTAATACCTCTCTTTTATATCAAAATTATATTTTCTTTAATATTAAAAATTATTAAATATCATATTAAGTCTCAGACTTATTTGATAATTATAATTTTCATTTTACATTTAAATAAATTTAATTATCATGTTAAATCTTAGTTGATAATTAAATATTTAACTCGTAAATAAATTTTTTTTATCATGTTAAGTCTTGGACTTACTTGATAATAAAATCTAAGCTTTCATAAGAAATTTGATTTTAAATAAAACTAATTATCATGTTAAGTTTGAGACTTACTTAAATATTAAATATTTTTATAATTAAAATTAATCATCATATCTAATCTTACACATGTTTGATGATAATTTTTCATCATGTTGAGTCTAGGATTCACATGATAAATATATAAAAAAATATACTAAAATTTAAAATTTAAAATTTAAAAATATTAATCAAATCAAAGTTTTCTTTAATAATTTGTTTTTCTAAAAAAACTACGTAACCCTGATTTTTTATTTTAAATGAGAATACGTAGTAGCCAGGTCAAACACTTTATTGGACCCAAATGAAATTTAAAAAATCTTTTCTTTATTAATATTTGCATGTTTTATTTGGTTTTTTGGGAAAAACAAATATTTGAAAATTTTATTAGCTTTGTACACTTAATTAAAGGGAAACCGTCTTAGGACAAACGTGTGAGGTGTTAATACCTTCCCCACATGTAACCGACTCCTAGACCTGATTCGGTTTTGCAAACCATTTATTTTTAGCTTTCCATTGTTTCCTAAAACTATGGTGGCAACTCCTTCTAAAATTTATATTTCTAAAAATTAATGATTTTTGGTCGCCATCCCATCGCTATTTTTTTTGGTTGCGACAATACTCGTAGAGCATGTACCCAAGGGAGACAACGTTAGGGCAAATGCTCTCTCCAAACTAGCTAGCACGAGGAAGAAAGGAAATATAGATCCCTACTCCTGCAAACACTGACGACACCCTAACCGGAAACACCTACATGAACTTAAATAGTAATGGCGGAACCTGAATAACACCGTACATATGATACTTAAAGACCGGTAGCATGCCAGACCCATTGGACAAAGGATGGCTACAAAAAGAAACATGATACATACTAATAGGAGAAGAGCTATAAAAGCGAGGACATGGTCGCGATTACTGAAGTCGTGGTTGAACTGTACCCCTATCTTTGAGAAAGGTGCTCGAAGGGATATAGTGGTGCCAAAGAGGGTAACTGCAGTAGAATGTGTCTGCCACGGCCAAGATGAAGTTGTCGAGGAGTTCTTTTACATGTACATGTGTCACTTTTCACAATTGCACATTTGGTTGTCGTTTGACGAGTTCACCATGGGAGTGATGCGTTTGTTGAATGTTGCTCCCACTCAACTGCACGCAAACAGCTTGGCATACTTGTAGGTGTTTCGGTTGTTGTGTATGGCTTTGTACTTGCAACCTACTCCGCGGGCGTTCCTCTACTTTTTTTATACGAGGCCAAGAAGTCCGACCACATTGTTGTCGCTTATAAGCCGGCCTGGAATTAACAGACTGGATGCTTTTACTCAGTCTTTCAAACACTTCAAAGATGGGTTCTTTAAAGTGGTGGTAAAGCAAGTTGGACGCTCACATTTTTATACCAATGATGGGAGTACTAAATTTCCCTTTTGTTGGACCGACAACCCTTGGAGATATAAGAGGATGGCGAGGGAGGAGTTGTCTGTGGCTGACCGGGAGGTGGTGGATGCGGTGATGCTTTTTAGCGATAAGATGCCCACTAAGGGCTTAGTTAGGGTTTATAATTCGGTTCATCCGATTATTGATATTCAAGGTATCTTTTTGTATATTTGAGTATTATATTATGTTTGAGTGGTCTGATGGATGTGTGTTGTTGTTTACAGGTCATATGGCGCAGATGGGAAAGAAGAACTTGACTCTGTTCCAAACACTACGAAAGGAGAAAGCAGCTAGAGCTAGGGTTACTGGGAACACTGAGCTTCCTAACTTGCAAGAGTCGCTGGTGGATGTTCACGTACATGGTGGGACAAAAAGAAAGGTCGAGCTGCCAGCTAGGCCTGGTAGGGGCAAAGATGTGAAGAAGGTCTGGGCTGCTCTGTTAGGGGTGGGGTCGTCTAATGGCACAAAAGGGCCTGAAGTTGGGCTGATTGAGCTGCTAGAGACGGTTGTGCGACGAGATATTAAAATTAATATGCCGAAGACGCTAATTAATTCAATCGGTAACATGGATCCTGACCATCTGGTGAGGACTATGGTGGAATTTGGTAGTAAGGCGCTACTATTGGGTCGCGAGGTTGGGTCCTTGTACCAGGGGGGTTGAAGGAAGGGAATCAGGAAAAGCTGGAAGAGTTGCAAGAGAAGGTTGACAAACATGCCGAGGAGAAGGAGGCCTGGAAGAAGGAAAGGGAAGAATGGCTAGAAGAGAGGAAAAAGCTGGCAACGTGGAGAGTGCGCTGCTTGGACTCGGAGGAGAAATTGAAGGGTATTGTTGATTTGGAGGCGGATTATGACGAGATGAAGGAGAAACATGACGGTCTGGAGGTGAAGCTTGATGATTTGAAGAGTTATGTTATCCAGGAACATATAAATGGAGTTTAGAAGGGGTTGCGGCAAGCGGCTTTCTTTTACAAGGATGTGGATGCTGGGGATGTTAGATTTGATGTAAATAAAGATGTGGTTGACGGTGTGCTCGTGGATGAGGTAGAATCCAATCCTGGGGAGGATGCAGGGAAGGTGGCAGAGGTTAAGAAGGTAGATGCAAATCCTAATGATGCAGTGGAAGCGAAAGATGCCAAATAGGGGGTGGCTTAGGATTGGTGTTTGAATGCTGTCAATTTGATTTCGATTCTAAGTTTGTATTAATCCGTACACTATCTACTTTATTGTTAATGTGATGGTTATTCTTGGTATGTTTGTTGTTGCGCGATGTCGATATGATGTGTTATAATAGTGTGTGGAATGATGTTTTCGTGAATGAGTTGTGATGTAGACCGTATTTGGTTATAGTCCGTGTTAATTTGAGAAAGGTGTTCGACCCAGGCCGTTTACTTATAGTAAGGGTGGGGGACTAAAAGTGAATTAAACATTAAGTGAGAGGTGTTCGATTCAGGCCGCTTACTTGTGGTAAGGGTGGGGAACTAAAAGCGAATTAAACATTAAGTTAGGGGTGTTCGACCCAGGCCGCTTACTTGTGGTAAGTGTGGGGAACTAAAAGCGAATCAAACATTAAGTTAGGGGTGTTCGACCCAGGTCGCTTACTTGTGGTAAGGGTGGGGAACTAAAGGCGAATTAAACATTAAGTTAAGGGTGTTCGACCCAGGTCGCTTACTTGTGGTAAGGGTGGGGAACTAAAAGCGAATTAAACATTAAGTTAGAGGTGTTCGACCCAGGCCGCTTACTTATGGTAAGGGTGGGGAACTAAAAGCGAATTAAACATTAAGTTAAGGGTGTTCGACGCAGGCCGCTTACTTGTAGTAAGGATGGGGAACTAAAGGCGAATTAAACATTAAGTTAGGGGTGTTCGACCCTGGCCGCTTATATGTGGTAAGGGTGGGGAACTAAAGGAGAATTAGACATTAAGTTAGGGGTGTTCGACCCAGGCCGCTTACTTGTGGTAAGTGTGGGGAACTAAAAGCGAATTAAACATTAAGTTAGAGGTGTTCGACCCAGGCCGCTTACTTATGGTAAGGGTGGGAAACTAAAAGCGAATTAAACATTAAGTTAAGGGTGTTCGACGCAGGCCGCTTACTTGTAGTAAGGATGGGGAACTAAAGGCGAATTAAACATTAAGTTAGGGGTGTTCGACCCTGGCCGCTTATATGTGGTAAGGGTGGGGAACTAAAGGAGAATTAGACATTAAGTTAGGGGTGTTCGACCCAGGCCCCTTACTTGTGGTAAGGGTGGGGAACTAAAAGCGAATTAAACATTAAGTTAGGGGAGTAGACATGAGGTTAAGAACCCTTTGTTTTATTCATGAAATTTGGGGTGCCTCATTAAAACTCCCTGACCAAAACCCTCCTTAGGGAAAAAAGACCAGGTGAGGAAAAAGAGTACACCCAGGGTTACAAGTATTCGGTACAATACATGTCTTTAACTGAAATAAAACTTGAGATGGGACACATTCCATGTATTGGGTATCTTTTCTCCAAATAATTGTTCAAGCTTATACGCTCCTCTTCCAGCATCTTCATGTATTCGTTACGGGCCGTCCCAATTGGCAGAGAACTTGCCATCCTTCTTTCTTGCACTCTTGGCCATTCTCCAAACTAAGTCTCCCTTCGCGAACGATCTTGGGCATAGGTTCACATTATATTTTCTGGCCGCTCTTTGTTTGGCAGCTAAGTTACGTATCTAGGCTTTTCCTCTTAACTCGAGTAGGAGGTCGAGGTGGGTGCTCATGTTTTAATGATTTTGGACTGGGTCGTATAGTTCTCGGCGTATAGATGGTTCGCATATTTCAACTGGTATCATGGCATCTGCGCTGTATACTAGGCTGAACGAAGATTCATTTGTTGCTGATTGAGGGCTACACCTGTAGGCCCATAGCACTTCCACTAATTCTTTTGGCCATCGGCCCTTGGCGTTGTCCAACCATTTACGCAGTTCTACTAGTATAACCTTGTTTGCTGCCTCGGCCTGTCCATTGGTCTGTGGATGTTCAACAGAGCTGGTTACATGTTTGATGCCTAGGCCGGTATAGAATTTAGCGAATTCTTTGTCTATAAACTGTCGGTCATTGTCGGTGATGATTGTATGTGGGACGTCATATCGGCATATAATATCCTTCCAGACGAAATGTTGGACTTGTTGGGCTGTAATGGTGGCTAATGGTTTGGCTTCTATCCACTTGGTGAAGTAGTCGACGGCTACTATCAAAAATTTTACTTGGCCTTTTCCCGAGGAAAAAGGGTCGAGAATGTCCATTCCCCACTTTGCGAAGGGCCATAGGGATAGTATAGAATGGAGCTGTTCTTGTTTTTGATGAATGAGGTTGTCATGTTTCTGGCAGGGTATGGATCTTTTGACAAAAGCGTGGCAATTGGCCTCCATGGTTGGCCAGAAGTAACCGGCGCGAAGGATTCTTGTAGGCATGGTGCGTGCGCCGAAATGATAGCCGCATATGCCTTCATGTAATTCTTTAATGATGTACTGAGCTTGTTCTGTAGTGACGCATTTGAGAAGTGGTTGACCGTATCCTCGTTTGTACAGGTCATCGCCTATCATCGTGTACCTGGCGACTTTAGTTAGCCAACTCTTGTTAGCGTCAGGTGGGGGATTACCGGTTTGGAGGTATTGGATGTAGGGAGTTGTCCAATTGTTGGCTTGGTGTTGGGTTAGGGTATGACAAGTGTTTGTTATGGAATGGGCGGATAGCGTTTGTTGTAAGAGTGATCAGTGGCGACTTTTTAGCTTAGTGCTAGCTAGTTTGGACAATATGTCGGCTCTGACGTTTTCAGATCTGGGGATGTGTTGGATGTAGACTTGTTCAAAAGCGGATTAGATGACTTTCCGGACCAGGTGATAGTATTGTAAGAGGGTAGGGTCTTTGATCTGGAATTCATCATTTAGATGGCCCACTGTAAGTTTGGAATCGGTTTTGCATGTGAGCGATTTGACACCGACTTCGCGGGCGAGGGATAGGCCGACGAGGATGGCTTCGTATTTGGCTTGGTTGTTGGATGTCGGCACCTGTCCCTTTTGGGTTTGAAGAACCATCTACGTAAAATGTCCACTGATCCTCTTTAGGGGTTCGCTGGAGATCATTGACAAAGTCTAGGAGGCATTGAGCTTTGATGGGACCATGGGGTTTGTAATGGATGTTAAACTTGGATAATTCGACGGCCCAAGACGACATGCGACCCACAAGGTCCGGTTTCTAAAGTATCTTCTGGATGGGGTAGTCAGTTTTGACGATGATGTTGTGGTTTTGAAAGTAGGGGCGTAGGCGTCGCGCTGCGTGTACTAGGGATATGGCTAATTTCTCCATTATCTGGTATCTGGTTTCAGGATCCTGCAAAGCTCGGCTGATGAAGTATACAGGGTGTTGAGTGCCATTGACCTCCTGAACCAGCGCAACGCTTACGGTGTGATCGGTAGCGGTGATGTAAACGAGTAGGGGCTGATGAGTGTCCGGCTTATGGAGGATGGGTGGTGAAGTGAGGGTGTTTTTTAGTTTTTGAAAAATTTGTTCACATTCATCGTTCCACGAGAACTTGGTTGATTTCTTTAGTACTTGAATAATGGGTTGGGTTTGTTCGGCCAATTTGGGGAGGAAGCGAGAGATGGCGGTTAGTCAGCCAATGAGGCGTTGCACTTCTTTGACACTACTAGGGCTTCGCATTTCGATGATGGCATTACATTTCTCGGGGTTAGCCTCTATGCCGCGTTGTGTAAGCATGAAACCGAGGAATTTACCATGATTGACGCCAAATATGCACTTTTCGGGGTTGAGGCAGAGGTTATATTGTCGTAATGCGGAGAAGACAATGGATAAGTCTTGAGCGTGCTATTGATGACTCGGAGATTTGACGACCATATCGTTGACGTATATCTCGACACATTTACCCATTATGTGGCTGAAGACCTTATCCATCAGCCGTTGATACGTTGCTCCTACATTTTTTAGGCCAAATGGCATGACATTGTAGAAGTAGTTGGCATCGTCTCTAATGAAGGCGGTTTTGTTCATGTCAGATATGGCCATGGGAATCTGGTTGTAACCAGAGTATGCATCAAGAAAACTGAGAACTTTGTTACCGGCTGCACCGTCAACTAGCCGGTCAATGTTGGGTAAGGGGTAGGCGTCCTTAGGACAGGCTTTATTGAGATTCGTGTAATCGACGCACATGCGCCACCTTTCGTTAGCTTTCTTGACCAAAACCACATTGGAAAGCTAGGTGGTTTAGTGGGCCTCTTCGATGACTCCTGCATTAAGTAACTTGTCGGCTTCAGCCTTGGCCACTAATCGGCGTTCTTCACCAAGTTTACGGTTTTTCTGGGAGATATATCTGACCTCTTTATAAATGAAGAGTTTGTGAGATGCGACTTGAGGGTTAACGCCGAGTAAGTCGGCGGCTGACCAGGCAAAGAGGTCTGTGTTGCTAATGAGGGTGGGTGTAAGGATGGCGCGCTGTTCGGGTTGTAAGCCAGTGCCAAGTTTGATGGCGTGTTTGTTAGGGAGTTCCAATGGTGTGGTGTCTTCGACTGGCTCGAAGCGGGCATCCCGGCCTACTCTGGGGTCCAGATCATCTCTAGATAAGGCTATGTCAGAGCCGGGTGGTCGTTCAATATGGTTGGTTTGAAGGATGGGAAGTTGTGGGCGTAGGCTGACCATGTAGCATTCGCGTGCGAGCCGCTGGTCGTTGTGGATGGTAAGGATGTCGCTGGATGGGGATGGAAATTTCATGGCCAGATGAGGTGTGAATACGACTGCGCCAAGAGTGTTGAAGGATGCTAGGCGAGGGATGCTAGGCCGAGGAGGACATTATAGGATGTGGACGCGTCAACGACGAGGAAACAAATAGGGATTGTCTTGGTTTGAGGGCCATTGCGAAAAACGGTATGGAGGTCGATGTAGCCACGGGTGGAGACCTTTTCCCCTGAGAATCCATATATGGGTTCATCGTATGGAACCATGGCGGTGGTGGGGAGCTGAAGTTTCTGATACGTTGCCTAGTGGAGGATGTCGACAGAACTGCCTTGGTCAATGAGGACTTTCTTAACGGCATAGTTTTCCAACTCAACCGTGATGAACATGGGGTCATCTTGTTGGTGATCTAGGCCATGGAAGTTATCGTCAGTGAAGGTTATGGGGAGCATGCGGCGTGTGTGGTGGGAGTGAGTGATATGGTTGATGGATTGTATATGGCGGAGGTGTCTCTTTCTGGCAGATGAAGTGGATCCGCCACTAGCGAAGCCACCAGAGATGGTGTTGATAGTGCCGCGCAGTGGGGGGTCGGTCGGGGTGATATCAGTGCGAGCGGGTTGGGGGTTGCGGTTAGTGGGTTTGCTTGGACGTTTGTCGTGGCGAGAATCGCGGGGAGGGCGTCGGTGGTCAGAACGAGGAGGGTGATCGGATCGGGGAGGGTGGTTGTCTCTACGGATGAAGCGGCGGAAGTGGCCAGCACGAACCAACTCTTCAATCTTGTTTTGGAGTGCTTTGCATTCCTCGGTGGTGTGACCGTGGTTTCGGTGATAGCGGCAATATTTAGTCATGTCCGTGTTGGGAGGAGTGGTCATCTTGCGTGGTGGTGCGATGAGGTCGGCCTGTTGATAATGTTAATTTTTACCATTATCCAAGCTATATTTCATTAGCAAAATCATCTCTTCCAAAGCTTTTGACCTACTTAATCCTCAATTTTACCTTACTTTTGTAAATAAATACATTGTGGGTTACATTGATCTAAATATACCACTAATCCCCATTTTTTGTGTCCTTTTTGTAGATTGAAAGCATTGCTCCAAAAGTCCAGACAAATGAGTGACCCGGAATAGCAAGGAGAAGAGCAAAAATATCAACAAGAAGCGCCCGGCGACACAGAGACAGCGCCAGGCGCAACAGGCCGCCATCGCCTAGCGGCACTTGGTCACCGCTGGGCGGTAGCGGGAAGATTTGCCACTACTTTTTTGGGTAGCGCCTGGCGGTGAGACCCTTCCGCCAGGCGCCAGTGTTCGCTGATGTGGCAAGTTGGCTCTTTTTCTTCTCTTTTCGCGAGGGGAAAGGGATCTTTGGCATTTTGGAGGCACGAAGAACACATTTGGAGAGCTTGGAGGAGTGCTAGGGCTCGTGGGAACAACTCCATCTTCCTCTTTGTATCTCTTTCTCTTCCTTTTCTTCCATTTTTAAGCTT